>Ga0307515_10018507_pt1 | contig 12594 bp, 14 predicted proteins | sample 17_EM_MG_FD_194513 | JGI IMG/M metagenome (GOLD analysis project Ga0307515, IMG submission 194513) | Populus trichocarpa ectomycorrhiza microbial communities from riparian zone in the Pacific Northwest, United States - 17_EM | ecosystem: Host-associated > Plants > Roots > Unclassified | place... | reverse complement strand
CTATATAATTGAAATAATCATTTCTTATCTTATTTATTTTTTTAATGTTTGAACTTTAAATTTTTAGACCTTGTTTGTTTTGATGCTTTAAAAGCATTTTAAAAAAAATTAAATTTTATTTATTTTTTTCTTTGTTTCAAATTAATTTTGTTTTGGATTTTAGATCGTTTTGATATACTAATATTAAAAATAAATTTTAAAACATAAAAAAATTGTTTTAATATATTTTTAAAATAAAAATACTTTAAAAAATAATAATTACCATAACACTGTACAACCTCTGTATATCTCAAACATTAATGTAAGGGTAGGCCTCTGCACATCTCAAACATTAATGTTAGGCTACCCTTGTAGGACACGAATTGGACTAAGCTGGTAGAGGTGAGCTAATGGCTAATCTTAATTATTCTTGCAAATATTAAAAAAAAAAGATATAAAAATAAATTTATTTGGGAAAGGGAAAGGTAAGCTTTTAAATTAAAAATGGTGTTCATGTGTACAAATCCTAATACAAGCAGACCCTCACCCCTGAACAAAAATGTTGCTCGTATCTTCAAACATCAAGTGGAGCCATGTATAGACTATAGCAGAGTAGTGGATTACGCTCAAGAACAAGCATGCAAATGCAAGAAGCATTAGTTCAACCTGTGGTTCTTAAAGGCATGGCTCGCAATGTCTGACTACTCTCACTGCTCATGAGCGCCGATAAGGGAAAATGCTTGTCCGTCCATGGTTGAACCGTCTTCCCTGCTGCGATCTTGCTTTAGTAAGCCTTGCTGACTCGACAGATTTATGTTAGTTATTAAACTTGTTTATCAAGATTAAATGTATTGAAGTTAGTTCAATAAATAATATCTACATTACAAATATTATGAATCTAGTAGTAATATGAATCTAATAGTACTATGAATTTAGAGTAAGTAATGAAGAGTCTAATATTAATTAAGTTCTTTGGAGATTGTAAAAGATATTTTATAATGTCTATATATATTGTTTGAATCTGATAATGAAAAGTGTGAGAATACCATTGTTTAGTGTATTGTATTCCACCAAATTGTGTGAGTAGTGATCCTTCCTCTGTTCTGTCATTATTTTTCCAACAAAGTGGTTTCAGAGTTTGAGACTAGATATGGCTTCCAGCAACAACAATTCTCAATTTCATATTCTTCATCTTACCAAACAAAACTATGATCTGTGGTGTATTCAATACAAGGCACTACTAAGATCACAAGAGTTATGGGAGTTAGTTGAAGATGGTTACACTGAACCAGAATCAACAAGAGAAGAGGCAGCAATGAGTAATGTAGAAAGACAAACATTGAGAGAATCAAGGAAGAAAGATAATAAGGCGTTATTCACCATTTATCAAGGACTTGATGAAGCAATTCTTGAGATGGTGGCACCAGCAAAGATGTCAAAGGAGGCATGTGAAATGCTTAACAAGACTTATAGTGGAGTTGAAAAGACCAAAAAGGTACGGTTGCAAGCATTGAGAGGAGACTTTGAGGAGTTGAGTAAAGAAAGTAATGAGACAGTTTCAGATTACTTCACAAAAGTAATCTATGTGGTTCACTAGATGAGAAGGAATGGTGAAAATATTGATGATGTTCGTGTGATGGAGAAAATTTTGAGGTCTCTGGATTCAAAGTTTGATCATGTGGTCGTAGCAATTGAAGAATCAAAGAATTTGAAAGATATGATAGTAGAAGAATTAATGGGATCTCTGCAAGCCCATGAGCAGAAAATTGATAGAAAAGGAGAAGGAAGATCTCTTGAATAAGTATTGCAAACAAAGTTAACTGTAAAGAATGTTAATGAATCTTGCAGATGAGCATTTCAAAGAGGAATGTTCATTCATAGAAGAGGAAGAGGAGGAAGATCATTCAGAAATCAAGAATCTCATGGAGCACGAAATCAAAAATTTAATTTCAGAGGTCGTGGCAGAAGCAGAGGAAGAAGTCATGGAGGATATTCAAATTGGAGGAATAATCATGCAAATATACAATGTTATAATTGTAAAGAGTATGGTCATTTTGCTTCAGATTGTTCACAACACAAATTTAAAGACAAGAATGTCAACTTTGTTGAGAAAGAAATTGATTATGAAGAGCCTGCATTATTGTTGGCCTATGGAAAATTTGATGGCAGCAACTCCAACACCTGGTATCTAGATACAGGAGCATCAAATCATATGTGTGGTATGAAGGAAGCATTTGTTGATATCGATGAAAGTTATAAAGGTAACATTACCTTTGGAGATCTTTCTCAAAGACCAGTTGAAGGAAGAAGCATAATTCTTATTGAACTTAAGAATGGTGAGCAGAAGTTTTTTATGTTCCAGACATGAAGAATAACATTCTGAGTTTGGGGCAGTTTCTGGAGAAAGGCTTTGAAGTGCAAATGAAAGACAAGAATCTGAAGATTTTTGATGAGTCTGGAGCTGCAATTGCTTCAGTTAAAATGACTAGAAATAGGATGTTCCCTCTAGATCTGAGCATATGTCAGTCAAAATGTTTTAAGGCAGAAATCTCTAACTTGATGAATTTGTGGCATCTATGATATGGACATTTGAATTGTGGATCACTTATGCTGATGGAGAAAAGCAAAATGGTTCTTGGAATACCAAAGTTAGAGCACACAAGCAGAATGTGTGAAGTGTGTGTAATGGAAAAGCAGCACAGAAAGCCATTCCCAAATAAGAGCTCAAGAGCATCTCAGATTATTGACTTGGTGTATTCAGATGTGTGTTGCCCTATCTCGCTTACTTCAATAGGAGGAAGCAGATATTTTCTCACTTTTACTGATGATTTTAGTGGAAAGACATGGGTATGTGTGTTAAAAGAAAAGAAAGAAGTGTTGGGCAAATTTAAGGAATTTAAAAATTTAGTAGAAAAACAAAGTGAATGTAAGCTAAAATGCCTAAGAACAGATAGGGAAGGAGAGTATATTTCTCGTGATTTTGATGATTATTGTAAGGAAAATGGTATTATTCATCAGCTCACAATGCCACAGACTCCACAACAGAATGGAGTATCAGAGAGAAAAAGCAGAACTATTATGAACATGGTTAGATGTACGCTAAAAGAAAAAAATTATCCAAAAGAGTTTTTAGGAGATACAGTTGTATGTGCTATGTATTTGTTGAACAGATTTACAACAAAAAGACTTTAGAAGATCACACCAGAAGAAGCATGGAGCATGAAGAAACCAAGAGTTGATCATTTGAGAACTTTTGGCAGTGTTGCTTATGCCAAAATTCAAGAAGAAAGAAGAACTAAACTTGAAGATAAAAGTTAGAAATGCATACTGCTGGGATATGGAGAAAACTCGCATGGTTACAAATTGTACAATCCAATGACAAAGAAGGTGATCATGTCAAGAGATGTGAAGTTTGATGAAGAGCAAGGATGAAGTTGGAATTCTGAAGATTAGCCACATAAACTAATTGTAGATGAAGAACAAATTCAGAAAGATGAAGGAGAAATCAAGTTAGCTCTATCCCTATTAACTAATAGTCTTGCTGGTCCTTCAAGCTCAACAACAAGAAAGACAAAGAGCATACAAGAGATTTATGATGTAACAGAAAGAATCAATCTTGATGATGTTAATATGCTTTGCTTTTTTTCAGGAAATGATCCTATTACATTTGAAGAAGCATATCAAAAAGACAGGTGGAAGAAAGCAATGAAGGAGGAGATCAGTTCCATCATAAAAAATAATACATGGGAATTGACAACACTTCCCGAAGGACACAATGAAATAGGAGTAAAATGGGTCTTCAAGACAAAGAGGAATGCAGAAGGAGAAATTGAAAAACATAAAGCCAGATTAGTAGCGAAGGGGTACAAGCAACAATATGGAGTTGATTATGAAGATGTTTTTGCTCCAGTAGCAAGAATGGAAACAGTAAGATTGATGACTTCCCTGGCAGCTCAGAAAAGATGGAAGATATTTCAGATGGATGTAAAGTCAGCATTCTTGAACGATAACCTTGAAGAGGTAGTGTATGGAGAACAACCAGCTGGCTTTGTGGTAAAAGGAGAAGAAGAGAAGGTTTGCAAATTGAAGAAAGCTCTTTATGGGCTTAAACAAGCACCAAGAGCATGGAACTCCAGAATTGATGGCTATCTTTCACAGAAAAGATTCACAAGATGCCCTTATGAGCATGCATTATATGTGAAGAAAAGTTTACAAGGCAGAGTAATGTTTGTTTGTTTATATGTTGATATACTTTTCACAGGGGATGATTCAACTATGACTCAAGACTTTAAGCAATCCATGGTGAAGAAATTTGAAATGACAGACTTAGGTCTCATGGCCTATTTTCTAGGATTAGAGGTGAAGCAATGCAGTGATGGAATATTCATTTCACAAGCAAAGTATGCAGCAGAAGTTTTGAAGAAATTTGCTATGGAAGATTGTTATCCAGCAGACAATCCAGTTGAATATGGAACCAAGTTAACTAAAGAAGAAAAAGGAGATTTAGTTAATCCTACATACTACAAAAGTATTGTGGGTTGCTTGCGTTATTTAACATGTACCAGACCAGATATTCTGTATGGAGTTGGCTTGATTAGCATATATATAGAGAAGCCAAGAAGTTCACATTTGAGACAGCAAAGAGGATCCTTCGTTTTGTTAAAGGAACTGCAAGCTATGGATTGTTTTATTCATCTTCGCAGAATCTTGAAATTACAGGTTACAGTGACAGTGACTGGGCAGGAAGCTTGGAAGACAGAAAAAGCACAACTGGATTTGTATTCTTTATGGGAGAAACAGCTTTCACGTGGACATCAAAGAAACAATATATTGTCATATTATCCAAATGTGAAGCAGAATATATTGTTGCTGCATCGTTTGTGTGTGTCATGCAATATGGCTAAGGAAACTGATGGAAGATTTGCAGCAGAAACAGAGCAAGACTACACGAATCTTTGTTGATAACAAGTTTGCTATAGCACTTGCAAAGAATCCAGTTCATCATGAACGTTCAAAACATATTGATACTCGATTTCACTTCATCAGAGAGCACATAAAAGAAGGCGATGTGGAGTTAGTTGTCAAAACTCATGAACAAATTACAGACATTTTTACAAAGCCATTGAAGATTGATGTGTTCTGTTATTTGCAGATGAAGCTTGGAATCATGAAGATAGACAGAACAAATTTAAGAGGGGAAAATGTTAATTATTAAACTTGGTTATCAAGATTAAGTGTATTGAAGTTAGTTCAATGAATAATCATATTAAGATTAAGTCTAATATAAATTAAGTTCTTTGGAGATTGTAAAAAACATTTTATAATGTTTATATATATTGTCTGGATCTGATAATGAAAAGTGTGAGAGTACTATTATTTAGTGTATTGTATTCCACCAAATTGTATGAGTAGTGATCTCTCCTCTGTTCTGTCATTGTTTTTCCAACAATTTAAAGGCTTACATATTGAAAGGAAGAGGAGAGGCAGTGTGAATCTCCAAACTGAACAATCCACAAAGTGAATGGTCATATGGAAAGATTTATGTCATAGCGTGCATTATGCTTTGAGCAAACAATGCAGGATTTGATTTGAGGGCATATGAAAATTACAAGGACCAGTTCCTTGACTCGCCAGGATGATGCTTGATAAAATGCAAGCTCTTACACAAACAAATGCATACATAGACATTGTTTTAAGGCATGGTTTTGCACCGCTGTGCCGAACATGCTCTAACTCTCCAGAAAAGACAGCAGGAGGAGAACGAAGAAGCAAACTAGAACTTTTGAAAGAAATCATAAATGTGCTTATTGATCTCATCCGCCTTCTCTTGATTGAGGAAATGCCCTACTCCTTCCATTACGACTAGTTCCTCTAAAAATGGAACGTCTCTCTTGAACCCGCCTGAGTCTATATAATCCTTCCCACCAAGAGAATTATAGGTCAGGTCCTCATCACCAATAATAAACTTGACAGGTACTGTCACTTGAGCCCCTGTCCATGGTGCTGTGAGCTCCCAGTTCCTGCAATGCGGGATGGAAAAGGATTTAGAAAAAGGAAAAATGAAGCAAGAACAATCATGGGAAAAAAGGGAACAAGATGAGATTAAATCTGTTAAAAGATCAGATCAGAAACAAAAAAGCAGACGTCCCCATCTCAAACGCCAGCTGACATACTGAAACAAGGCCCTTGTCCCGATCAATAAACAATAGCGGCATGGAAATAAGAACTTCAATTCAATGCAAGGAAAGGTAATCTCTAATAGCATCTCAAGTAAATATACAAGGCCCCTTGTCCCAATCAATGTGCAATACTGCCATGGAAGTAACCAAACAGAATTGAAATACTGAAACAGCACCAGACTACTGGAGATTTTCCACGGTAAAATCGGCGTTGCTGAGAAATCTCAATGCATTAAATAACACTTGGAAGGGAAACACACCTATCCAGATTCCGATAATAGTTTAATCCTCCAGTAAAGCCTTTCTGCTCAAATTTGTTGGTGTAGTACTTGAAATCTTCCTCAGACAACCAAGAGGGCAAGACAATTGGAGCATCCAGCGGGGCTCCATTTAAACCTTTACCTTTAGGTAAAAAAAGAGGTCCTGCAACTCGGTGCGTTAACAATTCCTTCAGAACTCTCTCCGTGCCTCTCTCTGCATACTCTGCTTCAATCACTCCAGGCTCCTGCAAAGACAATCAAGCAGTTTGTGTTGGAAGAATGAAAAGTGTGGTATAAGATAAAAACGGTAATGCAAAGAAAAAAAAAACTCATCAGGAAATACTGGGAGAGATGTATATTTTTATTAAGTATTTCTTTCTAAATTTTTTTAGCAATTTTATTAAGTATTTCTTTCGTATCATAAAGCGCTGTGCATAACAAAATCTTCCATTCTCACACTAATTGAACAAGAAAGCAACTTCAAGCAAAACACAAAGAACCCATGATTGAAATCATAAAATAAAATGAACTGATCAAAGAAAAAACCTGAAATCTGCACATGTAGTAATCATCACCATAAAGAGCCCTCAAAGTCTCAACAAATTTCCTCTTAGGATTCCTCGGAATAAACAAAACACTGGTATTAACCAGAGCTTTAACTCTATCTGGTCTAAACAAACACATATACCAAGCTATTATAGCACCCCAATCATGTGCCACAACAAAAACTTTATCTTCATTCGGTGCCACAACATCAAGCAACCCAATTAAATCACCAACCAAATGGAAGCATGTGTAGCTTGTAATCTCAGCTGGGGTGTCTGTGTCACCATACCCTCTCTAGTCAGGTGCCACAGATCTATAGCCAAGTGAGGATAGAGCTAAGATCTGGTATCTCCAGGAGTACCATGATTCGGGGAATCCATGGAGAAATAGAATAACCGGAGCATTCTCTGAGCCTTTGATTGCTACATGCATGGTAATGCCATTAGCATGAATGGTTCTGTGTTCTATGGAGTCCATGGTTTTTGTCTCTGTGTTAAGAGTTTTGTTCTTGATTTCTGAGATTTTTATAGTGCAAGAGAATGCAGTTTCTTCTTGTTATTTCTGATACTCCAGTGGTAATTAATAATTATTGACAGTATTTAATATATTTAAGTACACGTCTCTACCATTCCAAAGAAAAGTTAACCCCCACCGCCAAGTCCTGCGTCCAGCACTGGCTCTTAGCTGACAGTATACCGTCTTTGACTCTTTGCATGAACTATTGATAGTATTTTAATTTATGTCATTTGCTTATCGAAATATTCAAAAGTAGATAATGAGAGATCTTATAATTTCTATAAGAAAACGTCACCATAATTTGTTTTTGTAATTTTTTATGTAGTTAATGTGGATTGTGGTTCTTGTTAGGTTAACTGTAACTTAACAACAAAAGGAGTTGATCTTATTAAAAATGGAAGATGGTAAAACTCTCCGGTGGATAGTTTACTATTTTGTGATTATTCTAAATAGATCAAAGACCGATCACGCTGTTTAGTTCTCATGGAAAAAGACGATATGAAAGAAGAACAAAATTAAGAGGTGGATGACAAATAAAATGACAGTAGGTCTTCCTGTTCTAGCGAAGGAGTTCTAAGCTGTTTAAGCTGCGAACCAAAAGCAAGCGATTACTAGAAAATTAGTTACATGTTGGATGGTTGCCAACATCATTTTCTTATCTGGTAATTAAAGGGGCCTTAGCACCATTATCAAGCCACTCCCAACAGAATCTTGAGTTAACATATCAGCAGCTCCAGGAGGAACAGGAGGAGGGAAAATGAACCCCCGGCATAATTAAGCTCAAATCCTTTATTAGCAGCTAGCCAAGTACCACTGCCAGCCCGAACAATACAACCAGCAGTGGGTTGCCCCTACTAGCCCCACCTGTATTTACTTTGATCCAATCTCCAGGAGGTTGCCAACATCATCAAACATTATTATTTATATTGTATAATACTAAAGTCAGATTGCATGATGTTGCATGAATTATGGTGCATGCGTGTGTGTGTAGAAAGATGTCCAATAAAAAACTCCAATTGTCAGTTGAGATTAGAGAATGTTTTCATTTCTTAATTAAGATGCGACTATATATAAGGCTTTAAGTTTGTGCTGAAATTTATTTGAAAATAAATGAGGTTTGCTAAGACTCAAGTTCTTGTCTTTAGAATCAAAACTCTTTAATATCAAATTACAAATCGCACATGTAAGCAGATCCCTCTCTTCTTCTTCTTCTTCTTTTTCTATTTGGGTGGGCGGGGGCTGAAATTAGTCGTTCTTTAAGCAGCTCAGATCCAATAGGCAGCACTGCTCCTATATACTTCTGTTGAATATATGTGGGGAATTAGAGGTTATGTCGAAGAAAAAGCTCCGAGCTTTTGTTTGGATCTATGAAGATGATGCATGGGAATTGACATTGTTAACTTTTTTAGAAGAAAATGTGACTAATGCATTGTTATTTCAATCATGATGGCATGTTTACATGATATCATCATTTAACTACATAAGAAATTATTTAAGTACACGTCTTTGACTCTTTGTCAGATCCAATTCTAAGATCTGATGACGGCAAAGAGATTTTGTTTCATATAGAAATATTTCAAAAGTAGATAATGAGAGAGATACTTAATTGTTCTACTAAAACTCTTTACTAAGTGATGTAACGTCAAATAATTAATGTTTAATTTGTCAATCACTCAATTTTATAATTATAATTATCTTATTAAATGTTATAAGATTTACATTTTATAATAATGATCTCATTAAGTGTTATAAGATTTATATTTCATAATTTGAGTTTTTCTTTTCTTTTTACTTGCTATTTAGTAAGCAAAAACTTAATAGAAAAGTTTAATATCCCTGACAATACCCGTAAAATATACATAGAATGGAAAAGTCATTTTCTGAAGTAGCACAATAATGAAAAGCATTATATTATTCCAATGCAATTTAATATATAATCAAAACAAGATAATATATATAAAACAAAGAAAACGACTTAATGTAAAAATAATAATTAGACTTTTAATTCAACAATATACAGAGGTCAAAATTTTAAATTTTGACGATGTGCATAAATAGTCTTTTTTTTATATAATTTTTTATTAAAATAATATGTAAGTGATTGATTGATTATGTCATTATTTTTAAGATTTGGGTTTTTTTTTTATAATAGTATTATTGATTGTTTTAAGGATAATATATTATGTATTAGCTTTAAATACATAATTTTTAAAATAATATTGAATAAGAATAAAATGTTTTTTTAATTTTTTATTGTGAGTTTTTTATATTATTTTATTAAATTTATTGTTCTTAGTTTTTGCATATAGGTATGTAAAAATAACTGAGTCATAAACGTTTCTAATTAAAATTTACTTTAATGATCATAATAATTTATACTTAAAAAACAATGTTTCTCAACAAACAAAAACATGCGTGAATAGAAAAATTAGGTTTTCAATTAAAAATATATATTTTTTAGTTCAAATAGTTGTAGTTTTTTTTAATATTTTTCTTATTGCTATTGATTTTTATTCAATGAACTATATTACTAATAAAAAAATCATTTTATTATGAAAACAAAAAAAAATCACATGAATAAGAAAGATAATTTGATGAAATAAAAATATGTTTCTCATTCATAATTTTATTTTTCTTTCTTGTAAATATTTATTTTTATTATCATATATGATTAAATAAAAAATAGATCTTTTTTAAAAATTATTAAACTTGTCTAGGCTCATGACTTAGGATATGAGTTGGACAGATTGATTCGGGTTAATCTAAAACATCATTGATTTAATATTAAAAAAAAAACAATATCTTCTTGTGATTTTGTTTAAAGTCAAATCATGTTTTAACCTGATTAACTAAATCGTGTGTAGATCTATCAAGTTAATTGAATCACTCCAGGCTAAATTTCACTTGGTTTTATTTAAAATTTAGTTAGATCAAAAGGCTAGGTCAATAAATTAACATATTTACCTATCAAACTAAACCAGGTTTACTAACAATATAAAAAATTTATAGGTAGTAACCCATGGACAACCATGCTAGTGGAACAACATGTAACATGGAATAAAAAGAGAGAACATCATGGTTTAAGGCTGTAATATGTTGTTATTGGCAAATGTCAGTTTTTACCATTTTGGCTCAACTCTATTGAAGGTTTGACATGTGTTACTTTCTAATTTAATGTTATGTTTAATGTGATATTTGCAAATTAATTTAAGTTGTATTTTTATTTTTAACATGAAAAAACAATTATAAATATATTTGGGTAGAAATAATTTTTACTTAAATAAAAACTTTATAAAAAAATTGTGTTCAATTTTTTATTTAATAAGAAAATTAAAACTTTAATTTTTAACTTGTGAATCATATATAACTTTAGTCTTTTGGGCCATGTGTTGGGGCATATATGCCTCGTTCAACACTATTTGCAATGCATTGCAGTAGGGCTTGGAATTCAGGATAAGAGACATTAAGAATATCCTGACAGGACTTTACCACACTATACTCATTGTGCTTCATCAACTTTAGGAATTCTCCAGTTTCTTCGTCACTCACGAGTTTGTTTATTTACATATTTTTTATGACATCTACAACCTCCTTGCCCTTGACTTTTCGTTGCCTTCTAGTTCTTTAGGCATAAAACACCTGCCACTTTGAGTTAATCCATCAATCTTGGTCTAAAATACAGAAGCAGGACTCTCAACATTGGGAGAATTTCTATAATTATGGAGCAATGCATTGTAGTTCTCATTGTAGGTAATGGCAGGCCTCGTCAGGATGAGTTTTGGTGGACCACTCTCGGTATGTTGAAGCCTACAGATCTTTGCTTTCTTTTCTTGGAAACTTATCATACACACAACATCATCTTTTTCCTTCATCTCCATCTGTAATAGACAACAAGCCATCATTTGTATCACTTTTTGATGAAACTCTTCATATTCATCGATGTTATGTCTCATTGCTTCGTGAAACCTCTAAAAATTATCGCTCATTCTTGAACCTGATTAATTTTATGTTGGCAAATACCCGATTTGTACTAACATGTTATATAACCTATCCATGGTTACCCTTAAAACCTTCTCTTTCTTTCTTCTAAACTCTACACCATTTACCCCTCACTACTGCAAGAGCTTCCTCTTGAATGCTGAGCAAGTATCAATATTGTGGTCAAGGTTTTCAGAATGATACTCACATGTTAGGTCTGGTTTGTACCAATTTGAGAAGGGAGGCTTTAGTGGTGAAAATGGAAGAGGGGCCATATGACATATGCTTAGCAGTTTTGCATACATTTCTTTTAAGAGCATAGGTAGAGACAGGAGTTGCTCTTGGTTTCTTTGGTAGGCTCATTTTGGATTGTTTTTTGCTTGGGTTTTTGGTGGGGTAGTGGCTGGTTTATTGAAAGAGGCTTATCAAATTTAATATTGGATATTTAGAAAGACGAGGTCTGGTAGCTTTGATTTTTGTAGCTTTAGGTTTGGAAATTCTTCTTACATTTATACCCTCCTTCAATATTGCTCACTTCAACATCCTTTTTCTTCCTAGTAAACCTTTTTTTTCTCGGTAGGTTCTGATATTCTATCATCTCTTATCCTTTGTTCTATTCTTTTAACAATAATAACAACATCATAAAAATATTGGTCAGAGTTACCCATCAAATGTTCATAATATTGGGATTTGAAAGTATTGGCAAATAAAGTCACCATCTATTTCTCCAACAAAGGTGGTTGTACATGCATTGCCTTGGTTTTTCACTTATAAGTGCACTCCATTACAATTTTCTTGTTGCTCTTCTTCATCACCATCAAGCTCGTCCAGTCTGGAGCAATGTCAATATTGAACTTGTATTGTTTTAAAAAAGCATAAGCAAGGTCACTCCATTTATTAACCCTTGTGTTATACAAGGTCATGTACCAACTTAACACAGAACTGATCAGGCTGTCTTGGAAGAAATAGATGAGCAACTATGACTTCTGTCATTTTGTTGTAGTAAAATAAAGAACAGAATATTGTTTTCTTCCAATAAAAGCCCCATCATCTATGTTTTCATACATTGAGCACATAAAAAGGAAGGTTTAATAATATTTTGTTTAAGAGGTATTGAGCAGATATATAAAATTTAA
>Ga0307515_10018506_pt1 | contig 12594 bp, 6 predicted proteins | sample 17_EM_MG_FD_194513 | JGI IMG/M metagenome (GOLD analysis project Ga0307515, IMG submission 194513) | Populus trichocarpa ectomycorrhiza microbial communities from riparian zone in the Pacific Northwest, United States - 17_EM | ecosystem: Host-associated > Plants > Roots > Unclassified | place... | reverse complement strand
GTGTGGTTGTGTATGAGCAACAACAATGACATGAGGGTGGATGGTGGTAAAAGGGTTCATGATACTGATGGGTCTTCTTTCTTCTTTCTTGACCACAACTTCTTGAGCTTCTTCACTGCTTTTATCATATCCTCCTGGTCCTGGTGTCTTTACTCTAGGAGTGCAATTTTCATGAAAAAGGGTACCATTTGAAAGAGGGAAATCGGCTAGAGGATCAACAAAAAAGCAACCTGTCACTTTAATTGAAGTAATTACACCCAACTCAAGAATTTTCAAATCTAAGGACCGTTGCTCGTCCACTACTATTTCTTGAAAGAACTTGGTGGAGCTAGCACTAGGCCAGTCATGAACAATCTGTTCCCTATTTATAACGTTTTTGCTGTGAAGATTGCTCTGATGGATCATGGAAATGGGGTTTTAGCATTCACACTTTCACCATCGAATCCTTGACCCAAAGTGATGGTTGTCCATAACATTTCATAAATGAAGGCAGAAACTACATAATTCCGTGATGGACCAAAAATAAAAATAAAAACAATCAATGGCGCAGCATTTTGCAGCATTGCACATGGTTTCTCTGGCAAGTTTGAAAGCCTCAGAAACCCGCCACCCTTGTGGGGTCAACATTATAGATTCACAAGAAATAACCTTCTGGTTTAGGGTTAGGTTTAACCCAAGAAACTGGCAGTATTTTAAGTGATACCATACACCGGCCACATAAAACACAGTCCATTCAACCACTCCCTTGGAGTGAGTCTGCAACTGGCAATGCCTCTATACTTGTAACAACCGGCACAACACAAATATTTACTCCTCTTATATGGGAAGAAAAGTATCAGATTTGTATAGAAGACCAAATAAAAAGAAAAACATTGCATGATGCACAAGATATAAAGGTATATTAATTGTGTTTTTAGGTGGAGCAGCTTCTGAATTGATATGGATTAGAACAAGCAGCATCATTCAACAATCACTGTGAGCTTCTTCCACAGAGAAAACTAAAAAGACACCTGCACTGCGCAGCATCATACAACAATCACTAATATGAGCTTCTTCCATAGAGAAAACTAAAAAGACACATGCACAACAAAGCGAGACATGAGAAGGCTATATATATTTATATACGAAAGGCAGATGAGCTAGTGTAAACCAGAAAACAACTCAAAAGGAAACTGGAAAAAAAATGATAGCTCATTTTCTATTCTTTCATTTGTTGAGAAAAAGAGGTGGAATGGACAACTTTGTGGCTGCTTTGAATCCAAACAAACAAGCACTATAAGGTTAGATTCTCGAAACAAAATGATAAACAAAACCCAAAACCTACTCATAAGGACAGTCTCATTCTCTACAAATGACAGGATTGATAAACAGTCACCCACCAACTCACCATAATTTTAGTGCTGCGTGTCTAGAAACTGCACTGGCCATTCCTTGTAACGCTGCAATAAACAAAGCCTTGACTGCTGAGTTCTCTCTTCATCATTCCTTTTTATATTTCCATTCCAGCCATTTATGGCAAAACACAAGCATATTGCAGTATCAGCATCCAGGTCCAATAGTGGATGAGCGGTCCTCTGTGTTAACAGCTGCATCAGCATTGTCGCCAATTCCTTTGACCTCTTCTTCGGCTAGAAGTTTAATCTTGGGCGACAGCCTCTTGACTTCTTCAGATGTATAGATGAAAATCTTCTTCACCATGCCGCAGAATTCACTGCAATCAGATAGCAAACCAGTCATCATCCAAGCAATAAAATTCTCTAATTTTTTATGCATGGTTTAAAATAATCATCCGAGACAATTTTATATTTAAGATGACTTTTGTTTAAAACAAAAATTTGTAAAGGAAGACAACTTGAGAATATAGAATATCAGTGTAGAATGAACTTACTTCCATGGATCATCCCCAACCTTCATCATGTCATCTTCATTATCAGTGTAGACAACCTGCCATTTTTTTGTGGATCCACTGAGCTCACCTTCAATATCAAACATTTCCTCTAGTTTCCTCAGCAGATCTTCGTAGCGTTTAAACTGTGTCAAATCAACAGCTCTTCCAACAGCAACCCCTTGCATGTGAACCTGTAAATGATACATAAATCATCAAACATTCATAGCTGGAGTAGAGAACCTACATACAGTACAGGAAATCATACTCCATATCCACATTATCAATCCAAAGCCGTGTTTCAATTTGCTGTAATGATAGTGTCATGGAAAAAGTCTTAAGACAACTAATTGCTTTTGACAAAAATGATGGATTTTGTCTGAATTCCTCTCAGTAGAGAGTTCCTTCCATTATATAGAACCAAATAGCATAATACATCCCCAATTAGATTTCCAGCTCCAACCTAGCTAAATATGAAAACCATTTATATAATTATATAATTAGCATACAATTAGAATCATATAATTAATATGGCCTTAAATAATGTCAGCCCATATATGACTGGCATCAAGAAATTGATGTTGGTTGATCAAGAAGCATCAATTTGCCAGAAATTGATGGCGCTGTCAGGTCATAGCCTTGGTAAATATGTCAGCAAGCTGAAGATCAGTGGAAACATGCAGAACAGTGACAATCCAAGTATCCACAGCTTCCCGAATAGAATGGCAGTCCACTTTAATATGCTTTGCTCGCTCATAAAAAAAGGAATGGTCATCGTGTTGTCTCCATGAAGAGGAGTGGGGTTAAGCTGAGAGAAGTCAAGCTCAACTAGCAAACCACGTAGCCAAACAGTCTCAGAACAAGCAACAAACATAGCACGATATTCGGATTCTGTAGAGGATTTGGACATGCATGCCCTCTTCTTACTCTTCCAAGAGATCAAGGAGTCACCAAGAAACATGCAACATCCAGTAACAAAGCGACAAGTATTGAAGCATCCAACCCAATCAGCATCACTAAATGCAACAAGGTGAAAAGGAGTACCGACAGGAAAAAACAATGCACAATTAAGTGAGCCTCAAAGATATCAAATGATATGACAATTAACAGCTAAATGTAGATGACATGAAGATTGCATAAACTAGCTAACTTGCTAAATTGCAAAAAAGATATCAGGTCGTGTGATCGTCAAATAATTCAGGCTCCCAACTAGTTAACGAAACACAGTAGGATCAGGAAGGAGGTCACTTTCCTCATGACGATGTCATCTTAACCTCCAAAGAAGTATCCTGAAGACCTGCCAAAACAATCAAATCCTACGTATATTTATGCTAATTCAAAAATATACCAAAGTGATCAGTGCGAACCTCCAACCCCAAGAGGTATGTAAGCGGACCAAGACCCTTCATATGAAACAAGTTTTGAAGATGCTACCAAACAGGTAATCAAGACGAAATTTGTCCCAGTAATAACAATATCAACAACATAGACAAGGAGAAGAACAATACTTGTAGATGCCTTGCAAAGAAACAAGGAAGAGTCATACTTGCTTTGCTAAAAATAATACTAAAGCAAGGTGGCTCAAAATTTGTCAAACCATGCTCGAGGAGCCTATTTCAGTCCACATAAAGAGCACTTGAACTTACAGACATCCAAGGAAGAGTTGGAGATCAGACCAGGGGATAGTGTGTCATGTAAACCTCCTCTTCAAGATCACCAAGGAGAAAGGTGTTTTTTACATCCATTTGACAAAGCGATCAACCTTGTTAAGCAGTAATCGAAATAACAGTCCGAACTGTAATCATCTTAGCGACCAAAGCAAAAGTCTCCTCATAGTCCACCTCATATTCCTATCTGATACCAAGAGCAACCAACCATGCTTTATATCAATCCAAAGTCCCATCAGAATGGAGTTTGATCGAGCAAACCCACTTACAACCAATAACTTTAACAATCAATGGGCAAGGAACATCCTAGGCATGATTATCTTTAAGAGCGCGAAGCTCGTTTACCATGACCTCCCACCAACATTCAAGCTTAGCTGTCTCAGAATAACATGTAGGAATTGCAATAGATGACAAAGTAGCATGAAAGGATGTAGGAGAAAAACAATACGGATCACGAGGACGAGAAAGTCTAGTAGAACAGCGAGGAATAGGGCCAAAACCTAACTCAAGCAATGTTTGGGATTGCGGCTATACCGCACTTTTAAAAATTTTGAACTTTTTTTTAGCTTCAAATATATATATTATTTTGTTTTTGTGTTTTTTGATCGTTTAAATATGCTGATGTCAAAAATAAATTTTAAAAAATAAAAATATATATATTATTTTGTTGTATTTTCTAGCGAAAAACAATTTCCGTCTACCACAATCTTTATTGGTGCCATATTTCACTTTTATGATTTACAGTGGTACAAGCCATAAAAATAACTAGAGGAATGAAGGGGTGCAAAAAAAACAAGTGTCCAACTTTAAACCCCTTCACGAGTATCTTCCCCAACACTTGATCCTGCACAAGACAACTATAATGAAAAAACAAAACATCACAGTCATCATCAACTAACTAGCCTACTGATATAAGACTAGTGGAAGGTTAACATAGGAATTAACATCTCCAACATCATGAATAGGTAACTGACTACCATTAGCGATCATAGCTTGTAATGAGTGAGAAGAGTGTCAACGGAACTAGTCATATGATTAGACGCACCAGAATCAACAAGCCAAGACTTTAATGGTAGGAAATTGTTACTTTGAAGTCCAAAAGTTGAAAAAGCATAAATAATCACCTGCTTGACCATCTCAAGAGTAAAAACAGATGAATCACTAGCAATGGAAGATGAAGAACCAATTTTAGCCTAAAAGACATTAGCCTAACAATTCCGAGGAGGGGTAGGGCAATCTCGGATAATATGTCCAAGCTACTTGCAATAATTACAATACTTCTTCACACAATAGGTAGCAATATGTCTATATTCCTTGCAGCTATAACATTGAACTTCTCACATGTCTTTACCTTTCCCTTTCACTTGAGCAACATAGACGACATTAATGGGTAATTTATCTTGCTGGAAGCTAGCCTATGTAGCAAAACGTTGCTCTTCACAAAGTAACTCCCCGGAGCACATATCTAAAGAAGGAGAGGGATCATGATTCATCAAATTAGACCGAGAAGCCTTGAACTCAGGTCGCAATTTCATCAAAAACTGATCTCTTGCGCTGCTCATGAACCTCCAAAAACTATAGCGAGAGAACCATCAGGTACTTTTGCATAAATTATATCAGCAAATTCTACCTATAAGATCTGAGATCCAGTAAAATACTCCTGAATTGAGAGATCTCCCCGAGTATAATTTGCAATTTCATACTCTAATTGAAATCGTCAGGCCATGTTTTTCTGACTATAGACTTTCTTAAGATATTCCCACATATTCTTAGCAATCTTATACGACCTCAGATTTAGAACAATCAAAGGGTCAACAGAGGCTAACATCTAGGTCATGATTAGCATCTTTGATATTCTACTGAGCCAACTTTAAATCCTTAGTAGGAGTTGGATCACTTCCATCTAATTGGCCCCATAACTCTTTCCCTGTAACAAATAAACGAAATTGGAATTCCCAGGCATAATAATTCGTCCTCGTGAATTTCACCCCAAACGACAGAATTGCTAGTGGTCATGATACCAAAAAATAACAAGTCCAAAGTCTAGTAATTAAACAAGAAGTCAGCAAGCCCAAATCACAAAAACACAACAAATCACCAAAATAAAATGATGACAACCCGAAGAAGCCCAAGCCACTTTGACACCAGATACCAGCAACAACACCTTCTGAGATTGCACCAACAACTAAAAAGGGCTACAAAATTTGCTGACAGCCAAAAAAAGATCAATAGAATGGTCTCTTATCACCCTCCTAGCAAACACTCAACAATTCTAACCCTCTTGACAATAACTACAGAATGAGACAGCCCTAATTTCAATGTTTAGGCTCTGATACCATGACAGAAACAATGGGTTTTGTTTGAATGTCTCTCAATAGAGAGTTCCTTCCATTATATAGAACCAAATAGTATAATACATTCCTAATTACAAGGCTAATTTCCAACTCCAACCTAGCTAAATATGAAAACCATATATACAACTATATAATTAGCATATTAGAATCCTATAATTAATATGGCCTTAAATAATACCAGCCCATATCTGACTAACAGTGTTTCCACAGAGAAGAGGGGCAAAAGAACTAAAAGATAAAGTGCATAGCATTCTAATAAAAAAATAAAAAAGTCAAAAGGGAGTTACCTTTGTGCAACTCCTAATTTGCCTACTTTGCAACTCTTGGGAAGATCTCAAACATGATTTCTCAGGCTCGGAATGCTGATCAGACTCGGCTTCCAAAGACAGAACTGGGAGATCATTAACCACCGTTCCAGACACAACGACTGGTGAAGTTCCTTCTGTGTTGGAATTCTCAACAAGTTGAATCCCAAATAGTTTGTAGCCAATTCCAGTGCCCTGTCTCCTTTCCCCAGAATCTTTGTTTACAACTGGAGCAAAAGAGTCTGTGACACTTTCCACTCGATTAGGCCAATGCATTGAGTTATGGGAAACACTAGCCACTTGACTATTGCCTCGGAAGCCAAGAGAATTGACCTTAGCAGTGGTAGAGAAATTGGGTGATGAATAAAGGTCTCGTCCGCGTTGTGAATCACCATATGATAAAGCAGAGGACTCAACAGGGGATTTCCACATACCTAATGCACAAGGTAACAAGAAGCTTATCACAAGAAATCAACACAAGCAAATGGAACGAGGAAATACAAAATGGAACGTGGACAAACCTAGTGCAGAAAGATCTGCGGTTGGTGAGGGTATGACATAAGGTCGTGCCCGCTTGTTCCTTTGCACAGGTTGGGAGTTTGAAGGAGTAGTTGCAACAAGCGGTTCCAATTCCCAGTGTGATACCCTCTCTGGACGCATGATGGATGAGGGTTCATCCCACTGGACCTGGCAGACAATATGATACCAATCATGAACAAAGGCAAATTTACTTCTATGTTGGAAATTGGAAGAACAAACTATGTTTCATCATAGGAAAGCCAAAATAGAGATGTAATGAAAATATCAAATCATGGAAAATAAATTGGAAAAAAACAAGAAAATACAGGTGGTACTCAATACCCAGAATCCATAATTAATAAACTATTAACCAAACAACCTTCAAGGACCTCCAATCAGAATCAGCCCATCCTGATGATATATTATCTCCAACGCCGACAATTGTACCACTAAACCTGTAGCATAATGGAGCATAACTATTTGAATGATGTAAATGAATTCTTGAAACAAGTGTTTTAATTTAGAATAAGATAATACCTTCGTTCAGGAACTTCCTCGCCCTCAAATCTCATCTTAAACCTCATCCCTACAGAAAGCTTGTGGTTTCGAACTTCAAGATACTTGTTAAGACTTACAATGAACTCAGATCGACTTGTTCTGAAAAAAAAAAAAAAGGGGGACTTTATTCAGAAAAAAAATATCATGTAAAAATCTCAAACAAGAATTACATATATGAGAAATCATACACTCAAACTGGTCCTGAGCTACAACAATCGACCCAAAAATGGACTGATAAATGTTGCTAATTGGAAAGCAAGAATTAAAGGAAATTGTACAGTTTAAGTATTTTTGAAACATTCAGGAAAACACCTAAAAATCAGCAGTTGCTAAAATATGAAGCAAAAACATATCAGTTTAACAATTCTCCTCAATAGCACATTAATGCAACTGACATGTTAAAATGATACTCCTTTCTAAAGGTTGCTGGCAATTAGAAAGGATTGACACTTATAGTTTCTACATAAACCATTAGGCACATTATCATGCACAGTACTGAACTTTCTTAGGAAACAACAAAGTACAAATGACTTCAACACAAAAATATAACAAGATAATTGGACAGATGAACTCAGTAATTGGATCAATAGAAATAAACACATAAAAACCTTGGCTTATAGAAGACAGAAAAAAGGGTTCCAGTCGCAATGGCATGAGAAGCAGTAGCAAGAACCCCTAGATGCATGCTTTGGCTAGATATAACAGAAGATGGCATGTTCGTCTGTTGCCTCATCAGCCTCCTTACTCCCACACGAAGCTCACCATTTTCTCCTCTGCAAGAAAATTTTCAATCTATCATTGACAATTCTTTTCAGCAAGAAAATTGCTGCGAAAAAAAAAGACCACCATGAACAACATACTTACCTGAGGAAGATGAATGCATCACCCGCAACTAACTTTTTGGAGCTAACAAAGACACTCCAACCTGTCGTGAGCAAGTGACGCCTTGGTTGGCCTGCAAATTTATCTTTTAATCAGCATTCTAATGGTTAATACAGAATATTTTGCATACTTTCTAACAAGAAACCATGTGATAAGGGAAAAAAACTGACATCAAACCCCACACATAGCAAATGTAAAAAATGTGAATATAGCGGAACAAGTTATATCACATAACAATCTCTTTCCCAAAAACCCCTTTTCCTTCTCATAAATATGCATGATGCAAGGGAAAGGTTAGAGAAGGAAGAGGAAATCCCTTTCAAAAACCTTAGGCACACTTTCTCTGAAAAACTGGCTTTGGAATTAATTGCCAAAAGGCTTGTTGAGTTGGAAAATGTTGGAAATAAAAGAGGTCTTTTATGTGTTATGAAAAACAATAATAACAAAGCCTTCATATGATCCCACAAACAGGTGCTCTCTGTTGGATCAGGCTACAGCATCAAAGTTACACAGATGCTCACAACAAAAGGCTCAAAAGGAGGGATACAAACCATATCTCCTTATATGTAGATACAAATTCTACATAAACCAAGTGCCATACCAAGCACAAAGACCTTCTGAGACATGTACAGAACAGAACAAGTTGCCAACTATAACTACATGGTGTCATATCAAGTAATCACTACTTTCTAACCTCGAAAAATGTGTCGAAAATGCCATTCATTGCCATGCAGATCAGTTGCAACCAATTCCTGCCAGGGTGGCTGCTGAGACATATCCTGAATGAAAAGGAGAATAGCATAAGCTAAAAAGGGACATGAATAACCATACAGTGCATATTAGGTATGGCACAACATTAAAATTTAGATGCTAACCAAAGGAGGCAGACAATCATCTGCATGCCTTCGAAGAACAGAGAAACCACCATGAGTGCTTGTGTCAGAAGCAGTAAGTGTCTTGCAAAATGAATGGACTGTGCATCTTTCAGGTTCTGGGAGTGGAGGATCAGGACTAGTAACCTCACTTTGCTGATGCATGGAGGAAATGATGACAATGGCAGATTTAGCAAAAAAACGTACAAAATAAAAATGCACTCGGAAATCTTGTCTGCTACAAAAATAGAGAGCTTACATCTGGTTCAGGAAGTAGTGTTATCTGGGCATAAACTTCATCTGTTTCGGGTTCAGCCTACAATCCACGGTGAAAATAGTAGATGAACCAATATGTAGAAAATGCAGAAAAATAATAGAGATTCTCAGCATGCTAAACAGAAGATTTGTTAGGATTCATCAAAATTAAAATGTAAGATTATCACCAGCCAACTCACCCTGCGCTGAACATTAACTACTTTACACAGTATTTTAGATGGAAGATTAAACAATGGCATTTGCGGCTCCATCCCCTGATGCATTGAAGCTTCAAGCTATATACAAAACAGATATGAAAACTCTGTCAGAAAACAGCAAGAGAGAGTATACAATAGAAGATATACGAAATAAAAACCTCACTACATATCTATGAGTAGAATATTTTAAGAATGACAACAAAGATATGGCACAACATTCATTGGTCTGTACTTTATTGGGAATACCTGTTCCATGTGACCTTGTGGAAAATAATAAACTAGCTCCCCTTCACGAGGAAGAGTGACAAGAGGTCCAGCACAGGCATGCCATAGTTCTTTGTACAGAGCATCATTGCATCCCCCTATTTATATGAGGGCACCGGATTAAATTTCATTAAGTGACGAACAAAAAGCAGACAGGCAAATAGAAAGCCAGTAACACAGATTTCCAGGAACAAGTTAAACTTATATATATCCAATTACAAATTCAGCACGTATCCTGTCATATAAACACATATTTAGCCCAGTTTTCCATAAACCAAAAAATATCCACAAGATTATAGAAACTGTAAAGTGGAACTACAGAAAACTCAAACCTGCATGGGGATTTCCTCCGGAGGTATGATTCATAGCCGCAAATGCCATAAGAAAACCACACAAACCCCTGAATTAGCAGCGAAGTCAATTTAGGGAAACCCTTCTATAAAAGTAGCTCCGTCAACAACAGAAAGGAAAAAAAAACAGTAGCAATAAATTATCTCACCAAACAAAAACAAACCCATTACAGATATTGCATTTACTATCACTTAATGATCATGCAGATTGATTCAGTGTTGCCTAATTAAAAGGAAACAAAAGCCTGCGTTAATTACTAATCATTTGTCAGTGCCAAAGCTATCTCTTCTTTTTGCCTTAAATGAAGCAAAAAGACTTGGCATTTATTTCTACCTCATTTTTTCAAAAAAAAAATCAACTTTAACTCCCAATATTACAAAAAGCATGGACCTTTCACAAGTTCGAAAAGCCCTTCACCATTTTCACAGATCAAAACCCACATTTATTTCAGCACAACATGTATTTTAGCTACTGTAAAATGAAAATATAAACAAAACCATTCAAAATTCTCACAGAAAATTAAAATAAATCCATGATCACATCCTAAAACAGCATGATTATCTGCCAATATCTACAAATATCGTACACAAACAAAAATAGTAGCTCTGATTACAAAAAGAAAAACCCTTCATGCTTGGACACAGAGAAACCATGAGAAAATAAAAACCCTTCTCTTAATAAACACTAGAAATGGCCAGGGATCTGATGATAAACAGATTGCAACACCACCTACTTACTTCACTTACAAATTCACTAAAAACCCCTCTTAATCTCTCCAAAACTAAAACCCCAGAAGAAGAAAAAAACATGGAAACCATAGCACTTTCACCTTGTTCTTGAGTCAGACAAGAAGGACCCGGGAATAGAAAGTAGTAAAGAAGAAGGTTGGGGCTAGCTTCGAGAGAGGAAAGGATGAATCAAGAAGAAGAATCGATTGGATCGAGGAAGCAAAATATAGATAGAAGGTAGATTACACAGTATAAGAACAAGTGCTTGTGTTTTATATCGTCAATGTTTCGTCGAAGCCGACACGACTTGGCTTTGGCTCTCTTGTCGGCTTTCCATCTCATTTTTTGAGTGTGAATGATAAAAGTTATTTTTAAAAATATTTTTTATTTTAAAATATATAAAAATAATATGTTTATTTTAAAAAATATTTTTAATGTTAATATAAAAAAATTAATTTTTTAAAAAAAAAAATTAATTTTTTTAAAAAACACATTTTTAACTTGTTTCTAAACAACCCCTTAAAGAGTATTTGGTACAATAAATATTATTTTTCATAATATATTTTTGCTTGTAAATATATTAAAATAATATATATTTTTTATTTTTAAAAATTTATTTTTTATATAATTCAAAAACACAAAAAAAATTAATTTAAAATATTTAAAAAACACAATTGCATCACTCTCAAACAACTTCTTATACTCTCATCTCTCTCTTCCTTGTTACTAATAATTTTTTATTATCTCTAATTTAACTACCATTACCGCCATTGTATTCCATTTCAATTTTTACATGATTAGCATAAATGTATATATTATATGTTATTTTTGTTTTAAAATAATAAAGATTTTTTACACAATAATCTAAATGGTTTTAAGATAATACTTGATGATGGTAGGAAAAAAATAAAAGTAACTAAGATAAAAGGTAGATATTATTTATCATTTAAAAATAAAAAAAATAAAAACTCACTTTAAAATTGTTATGGAAAGTGAAACAAATTTATTCTATATAAGTTTATGTATTTTTTATATTTATTCCTTTTATCATAAAATACCAATGAAAGATAATTTTTTCATGTTTCTACTTTTGTCCCTCCAACAAAAATATGTTTTTGTTTTTTTATACCTATATTTTTTATTTTAGAATATTAACAAAACACTGCCTTAAGTTCAAACTTTAAAATAAATATTTTAATGAATTTATTATTTTTTTTCTAAATACACCAAATAAATATAAGGATATTCTTTTAAAATCATCTAAGAAAAGACTTAGTCTCAAAAAATATTTATTTAAATAATAATTAAGTGTAAATTTACACGAGTCTTCCACGTTACTTTGACTCTTGAGAGAGAGTAAAGGCAAAGGCAGGGATACCCTTCCTTGTCTTTTTCTCATTTGGATTATTTTATTTTTATTTTTATTTTTTGTTTTTATAAACGTGAACACAAAGAACAGTACCCCCGAAATCCCTGCAACCTCTCTACCCTGTCTGCAGGAACATTGACTGTCAAGGCTTTGATTGCGCTACACGTTTGCTTTTGCTTGATTTTCAAAAATGTTTTTTCAAAAAAATATATATTAAAATAATAATTTTTAAAATTTTTATTTTCCTATAACATCTTGACATCAAAATTATTATTTAATATATTTTCAAATCATATTTTTGGGTTTTAAAAAAATTAATAATTTTGTATTTTATTTTTTATTTTAAATTAATATTTTTATATCATTT
>Ga0307515_10018505_pt1 | contig 12594 bp, 12 predicted proteins | sample 17_EM_MG_FD_194513 | JGI IMG/M metagenome (GOLD analysis project Ga0307515, IMG submission 194513) | Populus trichocarpa ectomycorrhiza microbial communities from riparian zone in the Pacific Northwest, United States - 17_EM | ecosystem: Host-associated > Plants > Roots > Unclassified | place... | reverse complement strand
ATCCACCTAACTCCTCTCTAGGCGATCTTGCACTACCTTCTCTCGACATTGATGGGCCTGCCTTCCCGGAAATCCGTGGAGTGATCAACAGCCGGCAGTTGTCACTCTTTAACCGGCAGTATAGCATTGAGATGGACACTCTTCACGACCGATTCAAGGATGAGATGATTAACCCATGGATCAGGAATCTGAAAGAGGAAGGAGAGAAAGCTCTTCTCGGAGCCACTGAGACGAGCTTGATGGCCGCGAAGGAATTGATCACCTCTGCCCTTCTTGAGAAAGAAGATCGGTGCAAGCGAGAGCTAGATGACAAGGCAAACCTTGTTGGCGAAGAAAGAGTGGAGCATCTTACGGCTGCATACAGCAACCTCATGATGGCTGACGCGGCGTTGAAAGAATTGCTCGTTTGCGCCGAGGTTCTGCAACTGCCCCTGTAATATTGTCGTGTCCACTGGCCATCCCCATCTCTTTGACCTCGAGTAACGATGAATCGATAATCTGTACACTCGCTGCGCTCTAAAAAAAAGTAGAGATGTTGACCAAGTATCCATGCTCTATTCCCAGCAAAATTCAACCGCTATATATATATCAGGACACAACTGACCATGTGCGGTCTATCGCTTACTCTCCCGATGGGCGGCGCATCATCTCTCCGTCCAATGACAAGACCATCTATGTGTGAAACTCATTTCCGCATTTTCCACTTAACATTCCATCACTTGTAATCCAGCTATGCACCCCCAGACCTAGATGACTGTGTCAGAGAGCCAGAGGGTAGCTTAGTGTATTGGATACCCCCAGATCGCCGTACACCGAAGAGTGACAACCAGGAATCGAGTGATGAGGACGAGGTTGGTGGCACAAGGGCACAAATGCGTCGTGCTTGCGACAAAGGCAGGTAGCGAGAAACAGGCGCATCGAAAGCATAAGCTGCACCGCTTCCCCCAAGGAGAGAAATTGAAGTGGTGGTGCGCTTAGGGGGTTATAGTTGCATGGTGAGAACCCCTTGAGTCGACGTCGCTGTCAAGTGGGGTAGGATGGGGAGATAACACGAACGGCGAACCATAGACCATAGGAATGGCCACGCAAAACCAAGACTGTAGGCGCGTCGAGACATTGGGTTGACCACTGGGGCCAATCGTTCATTGGGAGATCAAGTTCGAATTGAAGTAGGAGTGGGGGGGACGGACGCAGGCCGTTATGTAGGCTTGGATTATACCGTGACCGAGTAGTGAGGAGTGAAAATTTCCCGATGAGGCGACATGGTAGAGGTAGAAGCTACGGACTGAAAAGGTTAAAAGAACGGAATAGGCGCGTCGCGTTGAGGGAAGGCAGGTGGACAGAGTTGCAAAACCACAAGACGCACTTTTAACGTAGAAACTTTGGGATGTAGATGCGGTTTACTTACTGGTCTAGTGGGTAGTGAGTTTGGCATTGCAAACGATGCGTGGGATGATTAGTAAAAGTAAGCCGTGTATATATGTTGGAGTAATGTTGTAGTCGATATCGGAGGGAGGGTAAAGAAGTAATTGGTAAGGAAACGGGAGCTGCCTCGATCCGGTTTGAGCGTCTCCTCGTAAGAGTCCCCGAAAAAGGAAGCACTATAGACAATGACTGGTGTTTGGTGGAGGTAAATGACTGCATACCCCGACTGAAGGCTGAAGGGGACGGCTTCGAGGGCTCCAACATCGACGGTCCAGGGCGAGAAGGAGCTCAGGTGGGCGAGGTCGTACCTATCAGGGTGATACCCCGTATAGTTTGTGCGCAACGTCCTAGCATGAATCCCGGGGGTTGAAAAGGGCCACCGTTCAACGTCTCACTTGGGCTGGGATATAGGTTGGACATAAGGCTCGAACACACGATTGGTAACCCCGGCAGCGCGAGAGAGATGGATACTTACAATACCCACGCGACGTGTGACAAAGGGAGAGGACTCGTGAGCATCAGATCTCATCTTGAGGAGTTTGATATCGTGTGCGTCTCAATACCACACTTGAGAGTTGTAGGAGTGCGCCCAGTTGGTCACATCAATCAAGCGACAATATTAACGTAATGTTCAGCAATAGGCTATGAGATGGCGTCGGCGAAGCGTTCAAGGCTGCGTCCAAAGCACGCCAAATAGAGAATAATATTTTGTATCAAGCGATTCTCCTCAGCTCTCTGTCGCCTGCACAATTTGCTGTGTCCTCGGTGATCATAATGCCCATATCGCATATTCACTCGAAGGTGCCTCTCCGTAAAGGCGGACGACTTGGCAACGCGCCTACCTTTCACAACCTCACCCACCTCCCGTTATAGCGGATCCCGCAATGATTCTGGCTATTCTGCGCATCACTGGTATAGCAGCCACAGCGGTGTGCGATGAGATCGACAAGGCGTTCAACCTCGACCATGAGGTGCGACTGGCTCTGCAAGCGCTTCGCAAGGGGGTCGAGAGCCTCAAGTCTGACACAACGGTATACAAGGTCCTCCTGAGTGCTATGGAGAAAGTCACTAATCTCGATGAGAGCTCTCCTTATACGCGGTTCGCCCAACTATACGTGATGTGGTTGCACTCAAGCTCACATGTTCACAGAGCTAATAATTTGCAATACCACAGACTGGGCGGAAAGGAAGCAATGGAAAATCTTGAAAGAGCGCTCCAGGCTACGCAATCACTGCTCGAGAATAAGCCTCCCGACCAGCCCCATCCATGAGTCCACGATGAATTCCTCCGGGAGCAAGAGCATAGAAACGCTCTCAGCTTTGCACTCATTATCCTCAAGACCACTTCCAGCCGGAACACCGTCACGAGTTTATCGGCGGGTTCAAGGATGCGATCTCCAAGATTTTCGTGTGCCAGCAGAACAACGAACGCACCTTCAACTATGTATGATATCTTTATGTGGTTTCTCGGCAGTGGATTGGTCTTCCCTCCTTTGTCGAGAACATCGCCAATATTCAGGACCACGTCGGGCAGGCCTTCGATTCCGCCCTTCATCTCCATCCTTTTGCCGTCTCACCAGAAGGAGGTAGTCAATTTACCCTGCCTACATATGTGATCATCAACCACAATCACGAGACCGCCACTCGACACGAGAAGCCAGCTCGACAATTCGGCAAGGCCTGGGTGGATGACCGCGTCTGCAGACACCATGCGCAGGATCGAGACATTGGTGCCTCGCAAGCCTTGCTGTTGTGCTCTTATGGAGTGGGACAGTAGAGCAACTAAAGCAGCACAGTGCGTACTCCTTCGACGATCCTGAGCGACCAGAGCTCGAGAGGGCAGTGGAGGAGCTGGAAAGGGAGTTGCAAGAGGCAATAGTACGCTCGAAGAAGCAATGCTTCGCGATTGCGTTCTGCGGAATGGTCAAGGCCGGCAACCCGATGTTCTTGAATGCGCTCGTGGGCCGTATGATTCTCCCATCGGATGGTGAGTCTGATGACCCTTGCACGCCGTACTCTATATTGAGTATCATTGCAGAGCTCCCATCTACAGTTTGACCATGCCGGCTTCGCCATGTCGAAGCCAGCGATCCCTGAACTGCAGTCCCAGGCCGAACCATTCCTCGTCGCGTTGAGGAGGTTTCAGGATCACCAGTGTGAGCCAGAAGACGCAGACTTACCGACCGCCGGATAAGAGTATGTTCGAAGCACGAATCTCTGACGCTCCGTCCGACTCACCGGACGAAGATAGCCTACTCAGGACGATATATAGCCAGTGGAGTGACTTCCACGCTGTTACTCGCAATAACCCGTGGAATTTTGAGACATCTGAATTAGATTGCCTCCAAGGGAACAGAATATGAGGATTCGGTCAGTTTCGTGTCCCGCTAGACAATCTTCTTTTCAACTGAATTCTGTGTTCAGCTAGGTCACTTGAATAATATCGTCCGATTGTGTCTACGATTCGATCTCAAGTTTTAAATGAGCGGGGTCGACCGGCCATTGCTGACAGTCGAGTTCGACTCACTGCATAGTCGCCGAATGGATGGTATTTACGAGGTGGGTCGCAATGCTCTAGCAGCCTTTCCCAGTTGCGGACCCTCATACTCAGTTCATTGTCTTACCAGTGAGTATCTCCGAGTGTAGGCGCACCACTTCAGCTGTGACTGATTCACCACAAGGGCACCGGTCAAGGTCCCCGTGATGTGAGACTTCCTGTTTGCCAGGTGATCACGGCTGACTTCCTCAACTCAATTTTGAATCGCTCGTCCGTCTCGTGGCATCTGACCCGAACCCGATCGCCAGTTGTGTCGTTCAAGGAGATTCCACGTAGTGACTGGAAGCGTCTCCCTGAACTTATCACAAGCGGGTTCATTGGGAGGGCGAACGTGGTTGTCTGCGCCCACCTGGACCAAGTCTCGCAGGAGGATCTCGATGAGCAACTGAGGGCTGTGACAAAGACATTCTGGCCGAAGGGTGTATTGAACACCAATCGTGTGATCCCTTGGTTCTCCCGGATTTGCTCGACAGATCCAATATTATCAAACCTCCGTTCGAGGTCATTTGGAATAAGCATACTCTAGGTTATCATGTACATGGACCGCTGTTCTCAATAGCTTGCGTTGAATCGAAGTCTAGTGCGCGACCAAATTCTAGGGGTGAAAGCCCCACGAACTACTTATGACCAGTTCTCCATCCAAGTATGGCGCGACAAACTCCAAACGGAGCTCCATGCTAGTGATCTTCCCAAGGCCCTCCAAAGGCTGACCAAAGAAATGACCGACAGCGCTCGGGTCAACGCGCTTCTTGGCGAGGCGGATACTGTCACTGGACTGTTAATAGTTCTTCTTCAGCCTCGAGGTCTATCACCATCGTGGTCGCCTTTACTCCTCAAGCGAGTCCGGCGGAAACGGCTACCATCTCACCGTCCTTCACGTTCCAACTTGCAATCCCAGCGACCTCCTGCGGTGAACGGACGCAGTCCATTATTGTGACACCCGGAATTGAGAAAGACACGCTGGATGATATTTGTACACGGCCGACATCTCCAACTATTTCAGGTGTCCGTCGACGATCAGCGGTGGTGGCGGCGATCTGTCTGTCGTCGGACACGAGCTCGTCAGGTCGACGAATGGAGTCGGCCGTATCGAGTGTTGCCGCCCTCACTCCGCGGATCAATACTTCGCCGATTCCACTTCTGGTTCATCCCATCGGATGCCGGAGATATGCACTCGTCCTCCGCCAGTTTCCTCAAGTTTCAGAGGTCAACTCAAGCGGTTTATCGACATGCGGGCCACCATTTCCACAGGTATTTGGGATGATGTTTCGTCTGCCGCGATCGCTGCTACTGCTTTCTGAGGCTGGGTGGTAGTCCGGTCCGGTTATTGGGTGGTATATATTTGGCGTCGCGTCACCCAAGTTTGCATTATTTTTGTCCTGTCCTCGTTGCGCGCGCAGTGGTGGCCAGGGCACGAGTCAGATGTGATCGAGTCCGACCCATGTGTATGATAAAACAAACTAGCAATACGGAAATATAGCAGGATACCAAAAGAGGGATTACCCAGGTTTCCTCCTTTCCCAGATTACACTTTGCTTTCACATGAAAAACGCAAGGTGTTGTGTCTCTGTATCTCTTGTTTGTCCCAGTTTCTTTGTTATGTTTGTGCGTTTCCTTATTTGGATGTCCCGTTGAGCGTTGACGCAGGTGTTCTCACTTGCATTCTTGTATATATAGGGTAGCGTAGGGTACTCCTCTGGCTCAATCTCATGCCGGGCTTGCCACCCTTTCTTGGAGCTGCATTACGCCCAACCGATTATTAGAGGTTTTTTCTCATCTCCATACGAAATCTGCCAGCTTCTCTACTTAGCTTACCGCTGTATGTCCGTGTTGCATCTTTGGTCCGACCACTTCTGACCACATCCAGCGATGCCCTGGCCACCACGGTGCGCGTAATTCCTATACAGGACGTCATATTCTGTTAAAAACTGTATTCGCGAAGCAAAACCCCGACTAGTACCAACCCGTCTGATTTTGGCTTAGCGCCAATAGGCCCTCCTGGTTCTCCAGGGTAACCAAGCCATCGCTGCGAGTGAGTGGGTTCTTACTTTCCCCGCCGAGCCTGACCGCAGATGAGAGAGCATGAGGGAGAAGGTAGTCATCAAGTCATATCTATATCGTAACAGCCGTGAAGTCTCGTTGTCACAATTTCATCCTTGAGGGCTTTAGCAATTTTGGGGATCGCACTTGCGTTCATCAACAAGTGGATAGTAAACCAAGGTCTTGCCTACCATCCCATCGGGCCTTGGCAATCTTCGTAGCTTAATGGGCCTCGTATCCTTCGACGCAACCCTCGGACACACCAAAAAGTAGCACGAGTTCCTCGTTCGGCTTCACTTCCGCACCGCCTCCGACTTTATCCACCTTCTCCTCGTGGGGCGGGAGTTGTGAGTCGTCCTGCTCCTGCGCTTGCCGCATGGAGAACCGAATCCCTGACGTGCTCTTCGGGCCCGCTGGCAGAGCCGGAGACGGTGAGACCTCCGCCATAGCTGATGAATACGACAGGACGGGTTTCCGTCATGGGGTGTTACCAGCATCGGGAGTGAAGGACGAACGGCCGAGCCCGACTCCGGATCCAGTATTCGCGAAGAGAAAAGCGACAGGGGTGACGCTTGCCCGAGGTTGCAATATTGATTTGTGTTGAAACGAAGAGTGATGAGTGAAGATTGGGCTGGGAAATGTTACCCGTGGCCCGTTGCCCGTTGCCGTGGTAGGCGCGTTCGATCCTTGAGATGGCGGTGCGCTTGGCATGCTAGAGTTGCGCAGTGAGAAAACCTTGAGTCAGGTTGCTCTCTGTTTGGTCGGATGCGTGGATGACGTAAAGGGCGAACCATCAACATGTCCACGCAAAAACAGGACCACAAGCTCTTGGAGATATCGCGCTGACCACTGGGCCCACTCGTTTACTACGGGATAACGTTCGAATTGTGGTGGTCGAATTGTGGTGGGAGCGGCCATGTAGCGGGGACGGAGATGTAGCCCATTATATGGGATTAGCTTTCATGACGACCAAGTGAGGAGTGAGGATTCCCGACGAGGTGACAGTGGTAGAGGGAGAAGCTGCGAACGGAGAATTAGAAGAACGACATGGGCGCGTCATGTTGAAGGAAGGCATCTGAACAAACTCACAAAAACCATAATCAGAGATTTTAACGGAGAAATTCTGGGATGTTGATGTGGTTTGATTGGTCGAGTGGGAAGCGAAAGTGGTATCACAAGCGATGCGTGGGGTGGCTGGTAAATGCGAACGATATATGTTGGAGTAATATTGTAGCCGATACCGGAGGGAGGGCGAGGCAGTAAACGGCAAGGCAGCCGAATCTGCCTCGGTCGTCCTCGAGCTCTCCTCGAAGGAGTCCCCGCAAAGGGAGCATTACAAAGAATGTCTGGTGTTTGGGTGGAGGCTAATGATTCAATAACCCGATTGGATAATGAAAGGTGCGTAGGGATCGTACAAGAGACCACTCCAAGGGCTCCTCCAACACCGACGACCCAGAGCGAAAATGAGTGTGGATGGGTGAAGTCGTACCTATGAGGGTAACCCCTTACGTCTCCGTGTGCTTGTGCATGCGACGTCCTAGCATCCTCAGCTGAGGAAGGGTCCTAATCGTCGAAAAGGCAGTGGGTCTGTTTAGCGACGAGCACGGACGCAACGTGGTATACGGTCGGTGTCCTCAGCAGCGAGAGATGGATACTTACCTCATCGGAGAATACACTACGACGTGTAGCAGGGGACAGGAATCGTGAGCATCATATATCATCTTGAAAAGCTCGATATCGTGTGCGACTAGGGTTGTAGGAGGGGGCTTGTTGGGTCGGTAAAATAACACATCAATGTTGAAACAATATTCGGGAGTTTTCCATGATATGGCGTAGGCGACGGGTTCAAGGCTGCGTTTCAAGGCATAAATAGAGAATAATATTTTGATCCCGTCTCCGCACGGCGCACAAGTACTACGTCCTCGGTAGACAAGACATGTCGTCCTCATCCTTTCCACATCGCAATTACAAAGGTGATATTCCCCCCCCACCGTCCCGACGACCATCCACACCATCATCCGAACATACACCACCTGACAGCCCTGACATAGCGCATCTGACAGAGATTCTGCAGTCCGTTGATGCAACAGCCGCATTGGTGTGCAATGAGATCGACAATGCCCCCGAGCCCGAACACGAGGTGGCCGAACATGAGGTGCAACAAGCCCTGAAGGACCTCCGTAAAGGGGTAGAGAATCTCAGGTCCGATATAATCGTATACAACGTCCTCCTGAAAGATATCGATCATAGACTCAAATGGCGGTATGTGACGGGGTTGCGCTCACAGAGCCAATAATTCACAATATCACAGACCGGAAGGAATACAAGCAGTAGAAGACCTTGAGGGGGTGCTCAGGACCACACAGCTAGTGCTCGAGGTGAATCCAGCGGGCGATCACCATCAAGCCACGATGGAACCCTCCGGGAGCGAGAAACCTGGAAGAGCTCTCAACCGTGTGCTCTATGTGCTCAGGGCCAACCTTCGGCTGAAAGGCTTTCTCGATCTCTTCGGGGACCTCAAGGACGCAACCAACGACATTTTTGTATGTACACGGAACAACCAACATGCTTTCAAATTTCTATGGCACCGCTATGTAGCCAAGGAGCAGTGGATTGTACCCTCCTCTGTCGATGTCCGTCTCATCAGCAACGTTGAGGGCCGCGTCTGGAAGGCCCTCAATTCCGTCCGTCGCGCCTTTCGGTTTCAGCCTTTCGCCATTTCACCAGAACAAGCCCGTCGCAAACATAACCTGCCCACGTTCGCGATCCTGACCCACAATCAAGAGGCCGCTACTCGACACAGGGAGCACGCTCGACAAATCGGCAAGGCCTGTGCGGATGATCATGTCCGGAGATACGGTCCCTGGGTTCTAAAGCTTGATGTCCTGCAAACCTCGCTGTTTGAGCTCTTATGGAGCGGCGCAGTGGAACAGCTGAAGCAGCACAGTCCACACTCCTCCGACGATCCTGAGCGACCAGAGTTCGAGAGGGCAGTGAAGGAACTGGACAGGGTGCTGCAGAAGGCGATAGTACGCTCGAAGAAGCAACACTTCTCCATTGCGTTCTGCGGAATGGTCAAGGCAGGCAAGTCGCTGTTCTTGAATGAACTCATGGGCAAGTCGATTCTCTCATCAGAGGGTGAGTCCGTTAATTCTCACATACCCTATCCTATACTGATTATCACTGCAGAGCGCCTTTCTACAGCTTGGCCATGCCGGATTCGCCATGTAAAAGGCCAGACAGTCCCTGAACTGCAATTCCAGGCCAAACCATTCCTCTCTGCGTTGGAGAAGCTTCAGGCTCATCACTACGGTCGGAAGATGCAGACTTACCCATCGTCAGTGGAGATCTATTACGCCCCGTCTGACCCTTCGGACGAAGAAATCTTACTCAGGGCGATACACAGGCAGTGGGATGACCTCCATGCTGTTACCCGCATTAACCTGCTGAGGTTTGAGACACCTGAGTTTACATTGCCTCCAATGGCGATTGGGGCACATGATGTGAAGATCTTGGTGAGTTCCGTGTCCTGCTGAACGGTTCTGTTTCGACTAAGTGCTTTGTTCAGTTAGGTCAATTGAACGATATCGTCCGATTGTGCCAACGATTCAATCCCAAGTTTGATATGGACGAGGTCGACTGGCCATTGCTCACGGTCGAGTTCGACTCACTGCGTGGTTGCCGACTGGATGGTATATACGAGGTTGGTTGCAATGCTCTGACAGTATTTCCCAGTTGCTGACCCTCATTTTTAGTTCATCGACGTGCCAGTGAGTATCTCTATGTGTAAGCACACCAACTCATCTGTGACCGATTCACCACCAGGATATTGGTGGAGGCTTCCGTGATGTGAGGTTTCCCTTTTTGCTGTTGAGTGAGCGTGACTCATCACACTCCATGTTTTGGGTGTTTCATGTTTCGTTCCTGGTTTGTATATTTAGTGCAATGTTTGCCCTTATATACTTCACGGTTGTCTCCCGACTCTCCAGCGTTAGGTCTGGTCGTGCTCGTTCAACATTTGCCAAGTGAACTTTCTTGCCCAGGTCAATCTTGAATCGCTCGTCCGCCGAGTGGCATCTGAATTGAACGCGGTTGTACTGCTTGTGTCATTTGAGGAGATCCCTCATAGTGACTGGAAGCGTCTCCCTGAACTTATCACAAGCGGGTTCATTGGGAGGGCGAACGTCATTGTCTGCACTCACCTGGACCAAGTCTCGCAGGAACATATGAACGAGCAGTTGAAAACCGTTACAACAGCACTAGTTATTAGTTAAGCCCGCTTCGCGGGCGGCTCGCTTGTTTTCACGTGTTGTAAATATCAAATTGTATCATTGTAAATCAAACTTGTATCATTGTAAATATTAAACTGGTATCATGTCAATAAAGCCTCTTTGTACACTACATTCTTTGTAACAGTCCCTGCTTCTTCTTGTGGGAGGAGAACTTTCACCCGGGAGCTGGATGTTGCTCTTGAAAGGGCAACATACAACTGCCCATGAGTGAACACAGGTGAGCGTAGGTCTATTCCCACAAACCACACTGACTGCCCTTGACTTTTGTTGATGGTCATACTAAATGCAAGTCGAACAGGAAATTGAAGGCGTGATAATGTGAATGGAAGACCATCACTATAGTGGAGAGTGATGCGAGGAAGGAAAGCCATCTTTCCAGCATGTTCTCCACTCAGTATCCTTGCATGGAGCACCCATTTGGTGGCAGAGATGATGCGAAGTCGAGTTCCATTGCACAAACCATGCTCTGGATCAAGGTTACGAAGCAACATTACTGGGGCATTCATTTTGACTTTGAATCTGGATAGTGGGACGCCAGGGAAGCTGAGAGTGCTGAGGTATTCAGGTGTATAAGCAGTTTCTCCATTCCCTTCAGATTCTTTTATAGAGTCACAGGCCCAGAATGTCTTCTCCTGTCCAGGAAACTGATGCAATATCTTCTGGTTGATGTCATCCACATCATCATTGCGGGTTGAAAGAATTGTTCGACTTTGAAAGTAGTTGTCATTCTGGTATCGAGAGATGTCAGGATAGGTTGCTGAGATAAGGTCTTCAAGTGAACCGGGCACTTTCATTTCTGGTGGAAGGGCAATGTTCCCATCTTCAGGAAGGTTCTTCCCATCTCCAACATCCAAAAGCCAGGTGGCAAATCGTTGGTCCTCCTCTGACTGTCCAAGGCGCATGTTCTGCTTCAGATGTAGAATTGTTACTGAGCTCCAGAGGCGAGAGCATGTGAGGCATGCACCCACTATATCCTCCCGCTTTCCCTTCTGAATGACAGGTAAGCATTGACGAAAGTCTCCACCAAAGACAACAGTTAATCCACCAAAAGGGCGGTCACCACCTGGAAGGTTACGTCGAATATCTCGGCATGTTCGGTCCACTGCTTCTGCACACCACCGATGTTGCATGGGGACCTCATCCCAAATGATGGCAAGTGCTTGGCGAATGAGCTCTGCACGATCTGATTGGACAGTGATGCTGCAGACAGACTCCCCATGAATGTTGGCTACAGGAATTTTGAAGGTAGAGTGTGCAGTAGCTCCTTTGGGAAGAAGAATAGCTGCAATACCTGAAGAAGCAACACAGAGAATAACACCCCCTTCTGCTCGCACATGATGGGCAGTTGTGGTATACACGAATGTTTTGCCAGTGCCACCTGGACCATTGAGAAAGAAGAGATGGCCAAGTCCATTGACAATGGAGTTGGAGATAGTGGTAAAGGCATTGTGTTGATCACGGTTCATCCTCTCAGACATCCCTTGAGCTTTCAATCTCAACTCTTCATGAACATGATCAGGGACTCGTTGTGCTTCAAGTAGACGATTAGGGCGAGTGACTATCCAATCGCGAGATGGGGAAGGAAGATCAAACTCTGCCAAAGTTTTGCCTTGCTTTGCCAATGAATCCTGCATGAGCCACAGTCCATAGTCATATATGTCATCATCTGTGGGATGAGGAAGATTGAAGGAGGGAGTATGCTGAATGCGGCGGTCAAGGTCATCACATATCTTGGACTTGAACTGATCCCAGAGGCGCAATGGGTTCTCTGGCTGGCACTCCACCAAGATAATGATGAAAAGATGGTGTAGACTTGTACCACTTTGCATCACTGAGGCATCTTGAAGAGTACTGATATGTTCTTGATCATCACGAAGAAGACCCAAAGCAGCACATCATCAGCAAAAATATTTTTTACTTAAAGTTGCAAAAGTTTAAATCCTTCCTGCAAGAGACCTAGAGTGCTTCAAAGTTAAAAAAAAGGTTTAGAGTTCTTTATAGTTATGTTTAAACCTTAGTATTCTTTATAGTTATATTTAAACTTTAGAGAACTTCAGCATCTCATATTTAACTTTAGAGAACTTTAGCATATTGTATTTAACTTTAGAGAACTTCAGCACATAATATTTAACTTTAGAGAACTTCAGCACATAATATTTAACTTTAGAGAACTTCAGCACATAATATTTAACTTTAGAGAACTTTAGCACATGGTATTTAACTTTAGAGAACTTTAGCATATAATATTTAACTTTAGAGAACGTTAGCACATAATATTTA
>Ga0307515_10018503_pt1 | contig 12595 bp, 5 predicted proteins | sample 17_EM_MG_FD_194513 | JGI IMG/M metagenome (GOLD analysis project Ga0307515, IMG submission 194513) | Populus trichocarpa ectomycorrhiza microbial communities from riparian zone in the Pacific Northwest, United States - 17_EM | ecosystem: Host-associated > Plants > Roots > Unclassified | place... | reverse complement strand
ACATTAAAGTTTTCTTACATATTAAGCATCTAAACTACAATTAAGCAAATTGCAGAAAAAACAAATCTGTATTATTGAGAACACATTTAATTTTTAGCTAGAAAATGAATTGAGAAACTCTACCTTATAAACCGAGCCAAAACCACCTTGCCCGAGTTCGTTAGCTGGAGAGAAATTGTTTGTGGCCGCCATTATGGTGCTGAGCTTGAAACATTCCGATTCAGAAGAATTGCTGTTTGCCTGCAGCTCAGTACCTGGTTTTTTTGCCATTCATGAATCAAAAAGTGAGCTTCTCCTCATAACCAGAGCAGAATAAATACATGACTCGGGAAGTCATATCCAAATAGAGATTAGAGAGTCTTGTCTTACCTTTTTTTGCCCTCTTCTTGAGCCGCAAATAAGAAGATAGGCTAATGAGAAACAACAATAATGCAATTGATGGTGCTAAAATGGCCAGCATCGTTTTTTCCCGAGAACCATTGAGCTTCCTTGTATTACCAGCTGCATGAGAATGAAAACAATAACGATTAACTCCAGACGAAAAACCACTCCCTTCTCCTATGGAAACATGGCAAGACATATGGCAAAGGCTGTCCCCTTCGGCACCTAATAAGTTTCAATATCAATGGTTTCTCTCATATAGTACAGAGCATATTAACTACAGCCTAGAGCAGTGGCAAAACCTAGAAAAGCTCTTATAAATCAAAATTTGTAATGAGAAACCATAATGATGCAATTGATGGTACTAAAATGGCCAGCATCGGTTTTTCATTAGAAACATTTGACTTCCTTGTATTATTAGCTGCATGAGAGTGAAAAGAATAAAGATCCAACTCCAGAGGAAAAACCACCTCTTTTTCCGATGGAAACGTGACAATACATATGGCAAAGGCTGGCCCCTTCGGCACCTAATAAGTATCAATATCAATGATTTCTTTCATGTAGTACACAGCTTATTAACTACATCCTAGAGTAGTGGCAAACATTGAAAAGCTGTTATAAATCAAAATATTTGTAATCACAATCCTATGAAATTGTTAAGGAAAAGAAAAAGGCTACCTAATTCATATGCATCAACACGAACATACAGATCATGACTTTCACTCCTATCATATTTAATGTCTACTAATTCCTTGTACCAATTCAAACAACCATCCCCTTTTCCGGGAATCACAATGACTGCGTATGCAGAGCATGAACAATTCCTCTTGCATTCCAGTTCACAGTCTGCACGACTCTTGCTCGTGTCCACCCAAGCTGCAGCCGAAGTGTCCGGAAGCATTACATTTTCCACCTTCACAAACCCTTCTCCATGATCGCACACCGAAGATGTCTGTAGCCGCTTCCTGACACAACCACCGGACCCATCTCTCAAAGACCATTCCATTGGGTACTTGGGCTCGAACCCAGGTAAACAGGCACACGCACATTCAAATGTATTATAATTGGCAATTTCACACGTACTGTAAGCACCACAGTATCCATAATAGTCGCACTGTAACTGAGGGCATTTCCAGTATTCCCTCCACTGACCATCACTTTCTCGCCAAGTTAACACCGTTGAACGTCCTGAATGATCCACTATTAGTCTTACCAGATAATAACCATCAGGAACTGTTAATTCATGGTATATTTCATCTGGATCATTTACAAAAACGATTTTGTATAAGCCCGTCTGACCTCTCCATGGCCAAGGGGGAGATCTACAAATTGGCTTTGTACCATTATAGAGAAACAATTGAGGTGAGCCATTGGGGTTGATCCTAACTGAAAAGTCTCCAATTCCAGGGTCATCAGCTGATCTCCATGATGTTAGGAACCGATCAGTTCCTAATTTTCGATCCAGCCCCATTTTCATTCCAGGTAGCTGTATGTTAGTAGGATAATCGAAGCTTTGCCATACAATCTTTCTGCTTCTTTTCCTGACCAGTATCAAATTCCCAGAATCCAAGAGTTGAGCTTCACAAGTATCATTTTCTTCCACTGAAACATTGGTAGACCACACTAGAAGCTTTTGGTCATCTTTACGATAGAGAACGAGGTTTCCATATTGGTTTATAAAGAGAAATCCAGAGGAACCAATGATTGGATCGTTCCTGTTTGCGACCCACACCACAGTTTGTTCTGGTATTTTATGGTACCAAATTCCAAGATATCTATTGGTAGAACTGCCAGGACTGAAAAATCCTAGTGCGAAAATATTTCCTTTGGAGATAAGAAGGTCACCTTCTTTAATGGTTTGGTTGGTCTTTAAGGATTCTTGGGATGTACAGGATGAGAAATGGAGCATTATAAGAGAACAAAGCAGGAACAGTTTTCCAGGTTCCATGATGAGGCAAACTGGACCTTGGCTTTTGGACAAGTGAAATGTTGCTTGCAGACAAGTCTGACAAGAGAAGTTATTTTGGGATCCACCTCGCTTAACTAGGCATTTTTTTCACGGTTTTTTCTTTGCAACCTTCAAGATTCTATACCATGACTTTTGACATGAACCGTAGAGACATTAGCTTATTTATAAATGGAGTCATAAGTGACGTTGTTATGTGGACAGGTAGAGTAGACGTCGAAGAATAAGACATCTGTCTTCATTAAAAAAAAAAAAAGAGTATGAAAATTAGCAAGTAAGAGATAATAATCGATGTTGAAATTTTTCAACATTACGTGCTTGTTTTATCCTAATTTTTTGAAGATCATGATGATGATCGTGATCTCTGATGTGTAATTGCAGACATGTTCACGTAATTTATATGATAAAAATCTCAAATTCATAACATGACACGATGAAATACTTTGTGCTGCAGGATTTGGAAATTGCAAGTTCCCCACTGGATACTGAATATGCCATCCATGATGGCGAATTTTGGAAGGAGATTTGCTCTAGGAGGGATTGGTTTAATTCTTTCGTCGTCCTAGACATGTTATAGCAAATTTTCTTGCTCCATACAGTTCAAGTGGAGTTGTTGCTTTTCTCTTTGTAATTTATTAAGACACAGATTTCTTTTATTGTTGCTAGTAATAGTATATCTTATCATCTATTCTCTTTGTAATTTATTAAGACACAGATTTCTTTTATTGTTGCTAGTAATAGTATATCTTATCATCTATTCTACGCATAAGATTTTCGTGTAAGAAATTTGTTCAAGAATTCTTTTGCATAACTCACTCTGTAACGTCTAATTTTCATATGGGTTTCCTTTTCAAGCTCTGGAACAATTTTGACAATTTACCTGAAGACTTGTTGAGAGAGATGGATGATAAGATCGTTGCCCATATATAGTATAGCAGCACCGTGTACGCTCTTTGTAACTTGTTTAATAAGATGATTAACAGTTGTGCAGGAATTCTTACGAGGTTGAATGTGTTGGCCTATATTTTTTTATCTTTTAGTAAAACATGTAATTTTAGAATTTTTTTATTGCACAAGAGAATGAAGCTGGACATAAATTACAGAGGTTTAAAGAACAAAATATACTTTGATAGAAAAACTATGTTTATCATTGTATAAATAGGTTGTGTATCGTCTTAATCATGTCCTTACAAAGGTTTAAGGAATAATATACTTCAATAAAAAAAAGCTATGTTTATACATAATTTGTAAAACAGATTTCTTGAGAGATCGATCAAATTGATAAATTAGCTTTAGCATTATTTGAATTTGATCTATGTTAGTGGTTACATGCCATAGAGAATGTTTAAAGGCCAAGTTCCACACAAAGGTTGAAGAATGATGTAGTATCATTTTATTTTGCATTTTTCAATTATACCAATTCATTTATATGTAATCTATAATATAAAATAGATTTGATAAAATTCATGTTATCTAAACATTTCTTGAGAAATCAAATTGATAAATGATCTATGTTACATGCCACAAAGAGTAGTTAAAGGCCAAGTTTTGCCTAATTTGTTTTTGTTGACCATCCCTGTCTTGATATCGACCCTAAATCAAAACAAGATATAAATGTTGTTGTTGCAAAATCTGTTCTATATCAAATAAGGTTTGATGGGTCAAAAACCAAAATAAAGTTGTAGGAGTGGTAATAATTTCTCCACTAGATCATAAAATGATCTTACCATTTTAACTTGATTTTTCATGCACTACTAATAAAGTTGAATATGAGGCCTTAATTATAGGTCTGAAAGTTTAGTAAACTACAGTAACAGGGGATTTATTGCTCATTATAGACCAATTAGTTGGTAAATATAAGTATAAACATCCCACTCTAACATTGTACTATGTAATAGCTAAAAATATTATCGATAATTTGTTTTTTATTTAATCTTTATCTATCACTCTTTTAGTGAAAGGAAATAATATTGAAGCCAATAACTTAGCTCATCATGGATTATGATATAAAATGATCATCTATCATTATAGCATCATCCTTTTAAAGATTATTATATACAATAGACTCCATAATTTAAAACATGCAAATAATGATGATAAAACTATTGATGAAATTTTCTTTTAAGTGCAATATAGGGTATCAATAAAAACAAGTATTCTTAATCTCAATTAGATTTTCTTAGGATTGAATTTGCAACGAGACTACAACCACCTTTAATCAAATAAAATAGAGACTTCAAGCCTCATACCCTCAATCAAGGTGACTATTGTAAAAGCATCACTATGTAAAGAAAATACAAGAGTTCTAAGGAAGGATAAGTTTGTAGAAACCAAAGTGCAGAGAAAATAAATAAAATAATTTTAAAAAAATAAAAAAAAAACAATAAATATCTCTATAAAAAAAAAATTGCTGAAATTGTATATATGATGTAGGATATCATTTAGGGTGGTATCTGGTCCTATTTATATTGGCCAAGAGGGAGATCTACTAGGCATTTTTTTCATGGGTTTTTCTTTGCAACCTTCAAGATCTATACCATGACTTGCCTTGTCCTTTATATTAATACTAGTTGCATGACTCGCGCGATGCCGCGGGTCAATTTTTTTTGCATAAAAAATATCAAAAAAGGCTAAGATCTAAAAGTGTTAGGTCTTTCTGCAAAGTTATACCCAAGAGTCTTGGATTTGGCTGCAACGCCTGATCCAAGAGTATTATTTATAATATTAATAATAACATTAAACTTGCATGACTCAAGTTTAACTGGGTCTGGCTGCAATACCAAACTCAATAGCCTTGGATGTGGATCTGGCTGCAAGGTCGTGTCATAAAAGTGTGATAATTAAATAGATTAATTAAAAAGAAAAAAACAAAGAAAAAAACCAACAGGAAGAAAAAAAACTAATGAAGAAAAAGAAAAAAAAATCTGAAATAACTAGGTTAACCCTTTAAACCAGGTTAACCCGTCAAACCTTGGATTTGTGTCGTGAAAGTTTGATAACTAAATAGGAAAAAAAAATTGACGGTTAACCCAGAATTAACTAGGCTAACCCGTCAAACCCGGGATCCGTGTAATGAATGTTTGATAACTAAATAAAAAAAAAATTAACATTAACAAACAAAATTAAACGAAAAACATTAATTAAAAAGGAAAAAAAAACAAACATGTCGCACCCGACATCGCGGCGGCCCTAAAAAATAATGGTTCTCTTGATTTATATTATGGAAAAAGAACAGATTTCTGGCATCTGATTCTTTTAGGGAAAATGGTCTTGTTTGAGGAGTCTCCACCTAGTATTATGGTCACTAGGAACCCTAACTGGTCAACAGAGATTCTATAGCTCGGGATTGGTTACGTAAAAGGGAAGATATTATCACCCCTTAAACGTTCTGCCTAAGGCAAACTGCATTGCTGGTTTTGTCTTAAATTGCTAAATGTTTATTAGTTTATGCTATGATGATTTGTTTATAATATTCCTGACTCTGGCGTCAATGAATATTCGAGCTCGAATAATTCCAACTCTGGCGTTGGTAAAAATTCGTAGCTACGAAGAAAAATTAGATCAATATTTTTTATTCCCTACTCTAGCGCCGGTGAATAAATAAATAAAAATAAATTTATTTTTACGCATGCACATATTTTTTTTTATTTTTTCTACTTTTTTTTATTTTTCTGTTTTTTCTATTTTTTCTATTTTTCTCTATTTTCATTTTTTTTTGGGCTGGGTCCAACTCAGCCCACATGGGCTGGGCTAGACCCAGCCAGCCCAGCCCGGCCACTGGCCCAAGCCAGTGGCCCGGTTGGACAAAACAACAGCACGCATGACGCGTGCGGTGCAGTAAAAGGGTTAATTATAATTCAAAGCTACCATGTCTAATGAATTAAATTGCAGAATGGGAAAGGATGAACTTACCTGGTCTGGTGCTTGATGACGAAGACGAAGCTGTGGGTGATTGGTGCACTGGTTAGGCAACGCCCCGTTCTTCCCTTCTGTCCTCCTTTGCTTTCTCTCCTGGTCTTGGTTTCTTGTCTCTCTGGTAACTTTGACAACGAAAACGTAAGGAAGACTGGCCTGCTGAACGCTTTTCTCCTTCTTTCTTCTTCGTTCTTGTTATTCTGTGAATGGTTTGTTCCCGTGCTTCTGGTATTTTATTGATCTTCTGTGCTCCCTCCGGTATGTTTCTGTTCTGAACGCTTTTCTCCTTCTTTCTTCTTCGTTCTTGTTATTCTGTGAATGGTTTGTTCCCGTGCTTCTGGTATTTTATTGATCTTCTGTGCTCCCTCCGGTATGTTTCTGTTCGTTTGTTATTTGCGGCTGCAGAAGTTATGAAGGAACTCTGCCTTCCCTTTCCTCTGCTTCAACCTGCCCCTGTCTTCCCCTGAGTTTTTTTATTGTTCGTCTTCCCCCAGTATTTCCCCCGTTCTCGGTCGCTCTCTTGATCTCTCTTTTTTTCTGTTCTGGGTCTCCTCTTCTCTCAGTTTCCCCCGTTTTTTTTAGTCTCTCCCCCCTTCTAGTCCCCTCGGTTCTGTGGTTCCTTCCCCCCTGTGATTCCTCCTGCAGTCCCCTGTTTTTCTATCCTCTGTTCGTGGCTTTTTCTTTAGCCTCCTCTGCTTCTTTGAGAAGAAACAGAGGAATGCAAGTCTACTCCTTTTTTTTTCGTCCTTGGCTTTCTTTTTGTCTGTGTTTTGCTGGGTTTCTTCCCTCTGTCTTGCCCTTGGTCCCCCCTCGCGAGGGTGCCTTTGCTCCGCTTTTATAGAACCAGCGGCAACCTCGGTGGTAACGGCTGCCCCCCTCCTAAATGATCCGTAACCGACGCATTTGAATGAAGAAAACGTCTGCCATCATTGCCAACGGACGAAGCGCCTCTGCCTTTAATGGCAGAGCCGTTGCAGAGTAGAGAGACGGTGAACAGTCGTTGCAAAACGACCCCGTTTTGCTGGCTACGAATTTGGTCCTTGTGATTCTTCTAATTTTGCAATCAAACCCCCTGCTTAAAATATAATTGGATCCTTACATTTCTGCGCGATTTTCAAGTTGGTCCTTGGATTTTAATATTTGCAATTTGGACCCCAATTAAACCCCAAACTTTGCTATTTCTTCAATTAAGTCCCTGATTTCATTAATTTAATTAAATCCAAGTCCAATTAAGTTGGATTAATTAGATTAATTCCAAAGTTTAATTAAACCCCAAAACTTCCAATCATGTTGCCTTTAACCCAAAATTTAATTCATTCTTCATTTATTTCATTTTACTTGTTTTTTCATCATTATCATCATTTTTTTATCCTTTTCAGTAAATAAAATAATAATAATAATTAAAATAAAATGATCAAAAATTAGGTTATGACAAAACAAAAGGCATCTGCCTTTTTATTGTGGACTGCACTGTGAAGAAAAAGAAAAACAATCTGAATTAACTGGGTTAACCCTTCAAATCAGGTTAACCCGTCAAACTCGGGTTAACCCATAATGAACTGGGTTAACCCGTCAAACTCGGGATTCGCGTCATGAAAGTTTGATAACTAAATATAAAAAAAAATTAACGGGTTAACCCATAATGAACTGGGTTAACCCGTCAAACTCGGGATACGTGTCATGAAGGTTTGATAATTAAATAGAAAGAAATTTAACATTAACAGACTATAATAAATGAAAAAAATTAACTAAAATGAAAAAAAGAAAAAAGAATTTGGGTTAACCCGTCAAACCCAGGATACGTGTCATGAAGGTCTGATAATTAAATAGAAAGAAATTTAACATTAACAAACTAAACTAAACGGAAAAAATTAATTAAAACGAAAAAAAGCAAAAAAAAAAATTCAGGTTAACTCGTCAAACCATGTTAACCCGTCAAACCCGGGATATGTGTCATGAAAGTCTGATAACTAAATAAAAAAAATTAACATTAACGAACTAAATTAAACAAAAAAAAATTCATTAAAAGAAAAAAAACAAAGAAAAAAGGCAAAATAAAATAAAATCGAAAGACATAAAAAATGAAAAAAAATAAAAACAGGAAAATAAAAAATACAGCTCAGCCTTTAGACTGCAGACTGCACCGTGCAGTCCAAAACCAGGTCAACACGTTAAATTCAGGATACGTGTCATGAAAGTCAATAGTTAAATAGAAAGAAATTCAACATTAACAAACTAAACTAAATGAAAAAAAAATTAATTAAAACGAAAAAAAGCAAAAAAAAAATTCAAATTAACTTGTCAAATCAGGTTAACTCGTTAAACTCGGGATCCGTGTCATGAAAGTTTGATAACTAAATAAAAACAAAATTAATATTAACAAACTAAATTAAACAAAAAAAATTCATTAAAAGAAAAAAAACAAAGAAAAAAGCAAAAAAAAACAGCTCAGCCAAAAAAAAAAAACTAAAGGCATCAGTGTAAAAAACTAAAAACGAAAAAATAAAATAGAAACGAAAAAAAAAACTAAATCATCAGTGTTTTACTGTGAACTGCACTGATGTGTTTTAGTATATGTTACAACTGTACACCCTCATTTGGTACTGCGTAGCAAAATTTATTTATTTTTATTTAAAATTATTTTTTTATATATTTTTAAGATGATTTCAATATATTGATGTTAAAAATATTTTTTTAAATATATATATATATATATATATGCATTTCCTAGTGAAAAACATTTTAAAAAACTATCATTACTATACTCCTAAACATTCATTCTTGTACTCTATATAAGACACAGTAATTCTGATAAAAAACAAATTCTTAATTTTCAGTTTTACTTCAAAACAAAAACTCAAAAACACGTTTATTTGTTGAAAATAAAAAACATTATTTTCCACTAAAAAATACCTTAAAACTATAACTACTTTTCATACAAAATCAATACCACAATTTATAATAATTATTTTAATATTCTATATTCATGATAATAAAATTATAAATATTTATTTTATTTTTAAAATTAAAAATTATCATGAAAAAAAATATTTTATTAACTAAAAAAACTCTATAAATCAACATATGTTCTCCAACCTGAATGCAAAAGCCTAGAAGCTTCACAAGTTCCTGTGGTGAAGCTTTGCAATTACTGTGACTTTAGTTTTAATTTCTTCTGTTCCTTGTCCTGAATTTCTAGATAACCTTTCAACGGCTGAGAATGGTGGAGACAAAGTGCAACTACCTTTCTAGTAAAAGAAAACCGCCACCTTTCGGTGGATTGGTGGCAGTCATGTTCAACAGTAAAAAGTGGTTGCTAGAGAGGTTGTAAATTGGCTTGACACGTTAGCAAGACGGACCAATTAATATTTGAAGGATGATATAAACATTTCGGTGGGTGATGAAGTTGAAGAAGAAGACGAAGAAGGTGTACACGTTAACTCAATGTGAGTGCTGGATTGCTATGGGAGAATTAATTTGAGAAGTCGACCTTATCAGAATGATTTTGGCATGGCTTGATGCCTTGAAGAAAGACATTGTAATCCTCAGGTAGAAAACTTTACCACGATTAATTGAATAGTGGGAAATATAAAAAAATGCTGGTAAATTGTAAATTCTCGATTAAATTTTACGAATATTAATAAAAATATTGATAATTTAAACAAGTGATGAAGTGGATTAATTGAAAAATAAAATGAAATAGGATTGAATGATTAGAAAAGAAATTTTAGAGATAAATTTTTAGGCATGCGGTTAAACCAAAAATACCCAAACTTCACACGAACTGTGTAGACCCAGTATATCATCTGGATCATTTACATAAGTGCATTTGTATAAGCCCATTTGACTTCTCCATGGCTAAGAATAAAAGTACACAAAATTTCTATCAATTATTTTTTTAAGAATAAAATAAAATTGAAATAAATGACATGGAAAATAAATAAACCTTCATATATTTTTTTGCCAATAAAAAGTTAACACTTGGGATGAGATATTCAAGATATTTTGTCATAAATGCAAGATCTCATCAGATATCTTATTATAAATGCAAGATCCTATCAATAAATATCAATCAATAAAATTATGTCACGTAGCATTGAAAAAGAACCTAAGAGCTCCTATAGATCTCTATAAATAGAGGGTCTCAACCTAAAAAGAAAAGGATTCCGGGAGATACAAATTTCTTTCAAGACAAGTTATTCAAGTAAGGAAGCTCTCTCTCAAAGAGTTCTCAAGCCTCCTTCATCTATGCTTGAAGTCTACAAAGAACGAATATCTGTTGGATCAAGCTAAAACGCTCCATAAGAGTTCTTCAACAATATATACTTTGAAGACAAATCAAGGTACTCTTCAAAGTATCAAATCACAACATCTCGCTTCGCAATACACGCCCCAATTCGCGTTCTTGCAAAGCATAAATCTTGGCTTGATTTCTCAAATAAATCAAGTTACCCTACATCAAATACAAGGGAAGAATAAGAGAATTGTCTTATTCTTTTGAAAGAATATATTACATAGAGATTGTACCCATTCATATATGTAATAAAATCATATATTTGTATATATGTGCTTGATTAATTTTAGTTGCTTAAAATTGTATCTACAAGGAGATCTACTAATTGGCTTTTACCATTATAGACAAAGATTTGCGGTGAGCGATTTGGGTTGATCATAACAGAAAAGTCTCCAATCCCAGGGTCATCAGCTGATCTCCATGATGTTAGAAACCGATCAATTCCTAATTTTCGATCGAGTCCCAATTTCATCCCAGGCAGGTGGGTGCTTGTAGGATAATCGAAGCTTTGCGATACAATGTTTCTGCTTCTTTTCCTGATCACCAATATCAAATTCCCAGAATCCAAGAGTTGAGCTGCACAAGTATCATTTTCTTCCACTGAAACATTTGTAGACCACACAGGAAGCTTTTGATCATCGTTATCATAGAGAACGCGGTTTCCATATTGGTTTATAAAGAGAAATCCTAGGAACCAATGATTGGATCGTTCCTGTTTGCGACCCACACCACAGTTTGTTCTGGTACTTTATGGTACCAAATTCCAAGATATCTATTGCTATAAGAAACTAGTTTGATATAATATATATTATGGTGATATCTAAGATTTTAGATGATTATTTAAGACATGAGTTCTCTCATTTTTTATTTGCTCGAACCAAGGTTTCACATCCCAGCTATTTTCAGGTCTATTTGGTGCCTCCGAAAATCATGAGATATCATTGCTAATACCGATTTTAAGATTCTATTTAACACAGGTTCATATATAGTCTACTAGTCAAGTAATTTCAGAAATTATTTAACTGGATTATCTGGTGTTTGTCTTCACAATCTACTTTTGTATGTTTTTTAGTTTTTTTTTAACTTTTACTTATTTTCCTTTTGAATTTTGGTTAGATGAACCAAGTAACAAGCTTTTGTACTTTTTGGAGTGTATCCCTATAATTTCTTCCCTATAATACAATTACTCTTATCAAAAAAAAAAAAAAAAAGTTCACGCGCAGGATGCGCAATTGCAATTACTCGAAGAGCGAAATACTGCATTGGATAATATGGAGAATTAATGGACACAAGAATGCAAGGAATGGAGGAGATCAAATGGCTCTCATGAAAAGGAATTGTGACCGTTCTTGTTCCAACCGTGGGTTCATCATGGCTGATCATTAGCATATTTGTGGCTCAGGAACAGAGGAGAAAAAGGTAAGACAAAGCAAGCATCATAACATAAGGAAAACAGGTCAGGAACCGTTCCTGACGTCATGGAATTTTAGCAGTGAGTACATTGAGTGGAGAAAAGCTTGATCTGTTGTCATGTAGCGCATCCATGTCCCATTGTCAGACTGTCTTGAGGAAAAGCTTTCACTAACGTTTTCCCATCATTGAAATTGCTACTGATGAAGATACGAGCCCTTAAAAAACAACAAATCTTAAAATGAATGCAGGTTGTTTAGGAGAAGGAATTGTTGTTTCACTTCTTGACATAAGAACAAGAGACCGACTTGTATGCATTTCAAGGGTTTCACTATCTCCAATGCATCGTCAGGAATCATTGTTATTTAACTTTTCATTGAATTGGATTGTTCGTGGTGGTGTGTGTTAAATGTCAAATCCCCAATTTAGCAACAAGTATTTTCATTTCAAATCTAATGGAACTTCATTTTAGCAATTTTTCAGACAGCACAGCTTCAGCGACTAGCAATTTTTCAGACAGCACAGCTTCAGCGACTAGCAATTTCAGAAATTGTCACCTCATTTACGGAACACTGTCCATCTTCTACGTCTAATGCTATATCAGGGAATTTATCAGATTTTCTAAAGAG
>Ga0307515_10018502_pt1 | contig 12596 bp, 14 predicted proteins | sample 17_EM_MG_FD_194513 | JGI IMG/M metagenome (GOLD analysis project Ga0307515, IMG submission 194513) | Populus trichocarpa ectomycorrhiza microbial communities from riparian zone in the Pacific Northwest, United States - 17_EM | ecosystem: Host-associated > Plants > Roots > Unclassified | place... | reverse complement strand
TATATATTAATTAAAAGTTTATATAATAAAGCTCTAAATTAAAGCTTTGGGTTAACTAATTGGCTTATTACACTCGGGTCAAAATTTGCGTTGGGGGACCAACGTTCCGCATGTTTCTATTGGCTAATCTTTATCGATAACGTGTGGACGAATTTCACCGTGCTAAGGGATAAGTATTCAATAGTCGTCAAGCTCTATAATTCCCCTCCACTATGCTAGCAAATAAGTAGATAAATTATTGAAAGCAAGCTATAAGCACTGCCTTTGTGTTTTCAGCCTCTGTTGAATCCATCCTATTTTGGCAATCCTTAACAGTATGGCAACCTCAACTAAAACATCTGACTTCATTTCCCCCCCCAAATCTTCATCCTTTCTCTGTGGAGGGAAAGACAGCAATTGCCACTGGTGCTGGTTCTGGTATGTCATCTCAGAGTTCCAATTAACGTCATGTTGACGCTTCTACCAGGAATAAATCTATGTTCTGCATCCCTTCTGCTCTCACAGAACTGCAATGTCCTCTTCGCCGACCTGGCCCTGCGCCCAGAAGCTCAGAAAGTTGTTGATGCCTACTCGTCAAAAAACGAAGGGAAGTCTAAGGCTGCTTTCGTTCAGACTGACGTGAGAGACTGGAAACAGCTTTCTCACATGTTCGAGGTAGCCGACAAAGAATTCGGAGGTACAGATATCGTTTGTCCAGGAGCTGGCATCTACGATCCCCATTGGAGCAACTTCTGGCATCCTCCGGGCTCAGGAGCCTCCAAGGATTCTTCTGACGGTGGACGCTATGCCAGCCTGGACATCAATATCACACACCCAATCCGGACAACTCAACTGGCAATCGCGACTTTCCTAAACCCGAGTCAAGGCGAGAAAGTCAGCCCAACGAATCCAAAACGTGTGGTCATCATCAGCAGCATCGCCGGACAAGTTGCAAATCTCAATACGCCGCTCTATATCGCTGGCAAACATGCCATGAATGGCTTTATCCGATCGCTCGGCGTGCTAGATTCAAAGCTCGGAATCCGTGTGAATGGTGTAGCTCCAGGACTCGTTAAAACACCTCTTTGGACAGACCATCCGGAGAAAATTTCTTTTGTGGACCAGGATAAAGACATTTGGGTAACCCCTGAGGAAGTGGCCGAGGCGATGGTCAGATGTTTAGAGGATCTGGAAATGGGAGGTGGGACGATATTAGAGGTTGGAGCGGGCCAGACGAGAAAAGTGGCCATGCCGAATGATCCAGGACCAAGTGGCCCGGGCCGTAGCGTGAGTAACATCAGAGCTCATTATGCGCAGGTATTTGAGTGGTTGGGAGAGGATGGTTGGGGGCAGATGAAGTTGTAGGCTTGAATCACAACAACCCCGTACCTTTTAGGCCATTCCATGTAGCTAGTTCTTCGTACGATTTTTAGCGCTCAAAGTGCTCGAGCTGTTTTTATTTATTTTATATCCGTTGTATTGTACGTAGTACAATATTGCGCATGCAGCCTCCGGGCTATGGCGCTATAGTTCTATATACATAAGTCCTTCCCAGGCAGCTTAACATGTACTAGTAGCTACGCCCTAGTAGTTTATGGACCCCTAGACTAGGGGTTTACGGCTCCCTAATAAAATACTAAGTCACTAGCAACTACTAGAAAAGAAGAAATCCTAACGTTTGTCCCTATCCTATTTGCAATCCTTTTGTTCTCTATTATCTCTTTACTAGGAGTTACCTCCTAGAATTCCTGCTGCTATTAGCTACCCTCTAATAGCTATCCCTGTCTTATCTATAAAGGCTGGCAGTATATATAATAGGAATTGTGCAATCGACTGAGCCGCTAGTAGTGGTAGTGGTGGTTATAGTTATAGTTGTAGTCGTGGTCGTAGTTATTGGAACGGAAACGGTTTACCACGAAATCGTTCCACAAGGTCTTGAACCGTAAGTACTAGACCTAGTGGTTTCTGACGAGGTCGAATTGGTTGTAGGGGCGATGATGCTAGTACTGAGGCGTATGTGTGTGGTTGTAGAGGGGATGGCGGGGGGGATAGAGGTGGTGGTAGGTGAGGTGGTTGAGGCGATTGAGGCGCTTGAGGCGATTGAGGCGCTTGAGGCGATTGAGGTAGTGGTTTGTGTTTCGGTGATAGCCGAGGTATGCGGCTTGGAAGCGGTTTTTGAGGGTTTTGAGGTATCCGAGGTATAGTAGGTGTAGGCGTAAGGGTCTTGTCTGGTATACAAGGTGTTGTTGCGATATTTGGGGGTGCGAGTATTGGGAGATAGTTATAGAAGTCGGCCCTTAGCTCTAGCCACAAGCAGTCGTCCTTATGCTCTTCCATTAACTCCTCGATAGAGTAGCCCTCATTGCTCTACCTATACATCTGTATACTACAGAAAGCGCATTATTAATATCCTCTTCGCCGCCTAAGACTAGACGGTAGAAACCGGCAGCGGGGAGTTTTATTAGGGAGAGATGTTAATAGGGCCAGTTAGTATCGGTATACGAGCTTATACGGGGGATATCGTCTTAAAGCTAGAGGCTAGGATTGATAGTAAAGGCGAAGGCAAAGGCGAAGGTATTGGTAGAGGAGCTGCAACTGGGTATGGCGGGAACGGCGATTCAGGGGGTTATAAAGTTAGAGAGCTAGTGTACAGAATGAGGGTGTGAATACACAGTGTAAGTCGGAATATTACACGTGTACACCGTGTCAGTGTGGTGTAAGCTTATATAATATATTATATGTTGTAATTCTCAACGTCCTCCTGATTATCAATCTCATCGTCGCCAAATTTATATATATCCAGCTCAAAAAGAGTCTCTACTAGATCCTTATCCTTAACCTCCTTCCAGCGTAGATCAGGTGTAGAGCCTCCCATTTGTTGACGGTAGCCCTTGGTTAAACGACTTGACAAGAAAAAGGGGCCTAAAACACGATGCCAAGACTCGTGATAAGACGAGTATATAGCTCAAAGAAAGTTCATTACACTGTTTACTAAGCACATAGCCCGTGCAATACACACTATAAGCCTCCAGAATACACGTGTACATAAGTGTAAGCTCACACCCCTAAGTACAGAAGGCTGCAAAGGAGGCTGTGATAGCGGAGAGAAAGGATTCGGGTCGTCCGTAAAAGAGGTCCGCCTCTTTTTCTTTTTCTTCCTTTCCTTCCTCTCTGCAGTCATCGCCCGCGTCTTTGGAGCCTTTTTTTAGCAAAGGGAAGGAGAATTTTGTGCTCGAGCTGTACAATCTATCGAAAGGCGAAACTACCGTAAGAAAACATCCGCATAATTTGCAACAGAATCGCAGACGTCATAATTGCCAATAGGGTCGGTTTTCCTCTCGATGTCTCCATATCTGGTAGCAATAGTCTTTGTATGAGTCGGGTTCTTCTTTGTTCATCTGCGGTCATAAGGAGGTATTTTTTAAAGGTCGTGAGGCTAAATTGTCACCAATAACTCCCAGACGACCATATCCACGGAGAACTCACGCCAGGCCTAATGAAGAGCACCTGATATCATCGATTTTACATTTGCTGACGGCAACCAGCCATGTGCTGATTGATCCCACGGCAGCCTATCAGCGGGTAGCGACCCACGCTGGCCACGGTGACGATAGAGGACCACCTTGAAGAAGCTTCCGTTGCCGCGTCTCATCGTTTGCCCAACAACTCTCCAACACTCTAAGTCTCATCAACTTCCTTCGCAATACGACCAATTTATCCCCTTTTCTACACTTCGACTAACTTCGCAACTATGTCTAGCTCTCTCGATCAATTGAAAGCCACCGGCACCGTGAGTTTACCCCACCAATACAACCACCCCGCCGGACAATCCGGAGATACGCCGTCAAGGCCAGAAAATTTCAACCTCTTTGAACAGATTGCAGTGAAGCTAATACGAAATTTATCTTTTAGACGGTTGTCTGCGATTCTGGCGACTTCGCGACCATTGCTAAATACAAGCCCCAAGATGCCACCACCAACCCCTCATTGATTCTCGCTGCGTCGAAGAAGCCAGAATATGCAAAGCTCATCGACGCTGCGGTCGAGTATGGCAAGAAGCACGGCAGCAGCATTGAGGAACAGGTTGATGCGACATTGGATAACCTCCTCGTTCAGTTTGGCAAGGAAATTCTCAACATCATTCCCGGAAAAGTCTCAACGGAGGTGGATGCAAGGTTTTCCTTCGACACCGAAGCTTCAGTGAACAAGGCTCTTCATATCATCGACGTAAGGACCTAGAAATAATGAAGCCAGTTTTGAGCTCAGCACTGATTTTTGTCCAGCTCTACAAAGAGATTGGCATCCCTAAAGAGCGTATTCTCATCAAGGTCGCCTCAACATGGGAGGGCATCCAGGCTGCCCATATCTTGCAATCGAAACATGGTATCAACTGCAACTTGACACTCATGTTCTCTCTGGTTCAAGCTATTGCAGCTGCTGAGGCCGGCGCCTTCCTCATCTCCCCCTTCGTTGGCCGTATTCTCGACTGGTATAAGGCTGCAACAAAGAAGGAGTACTCTGCGTCTGAAGACCCAGGAGTTAAGAGCGTGCAGTCCATTTTTAACTACTACAAGAAGTTTGGCTACAAGACAATCGTTATGGGTGCATCTTTCCGAAGCGTCGGGGAGGTCACTGAGTTGGCTGGCTGTGACTACTTGACTATTGCAGTATGTACTGCGCACCACTTATTTTTCGCTATTCTACTTTTTGAACTGGAAGCTGATTTTATTCTAGCCAAATCTCCTTGAGGCCCTCTACAACTCGAACGAGCCAGTGCCCAAGAAACTCGATGCCTCGGACGCTACATCGCTGAACATTGAGAAGAAGTCTTACCTCCACGACGAGCCAACATTCCGCTTCGACTTCAACGAGGAACAGATGGCGGTAGAGAAGCTCCGTGAGGGTATCTCAAAGTTTGCTGCAGACACTGTTGTTCTCAAGGATATTTTGCAAAAGAAGATCGAGACATAGATTTGGTCCGATGTCGGTGGCTAGTTTGTTTATGACGAGATGAATTTGACAGGTTGTGGCGTGCTTTTCTACTCCCGAGACTGTAACTAGTAAAACCTCATTTTCGATGCATAAAATAGAAGGAGAATTTCTCCTGGTGAGATTTAATGTCATCTATGCATGAATGATGCTTTGTAACGTTTCGTGGGCGAGACCGGCTTCCGGTGACGCAAGATACGCCTCGCCCCGCAGCATCACCGAGGAAGGAAACCTCCCACCCCTCAACATCTCTCTGCCACACCCCTAAGTCTAAAACCTAAAGAAACTTCTTCCCATTAAATATAAACAATTTTATCCAAATACCGCCACGATGGTTAAAGCTGGTGAGTTTCTCTGTCAAAGCCTAAACTCGGCACTCTATTACTACCAAAGGTGGGGCAGCTTGTCTGGAGTCGGATTGAGCGTGTTCTGACGCAAGCCCCTTTGGAAGGCTGGAATCTTTCTCAATTGGACAGCCATTCGATATTTGGGAACGCTGATGGGCAAGCTGTATCAGCTACACCATTCAAGGCCTGATTCCATGCTTCAAGATAGAGTTTCTGCCAATAAGGGACCAAGTGATGACAAACTCTGTGTATTGGGAGCATTACTGACAAGCTATTCAAATTATAGTCGCCTTAGTTCGTGGAGATACCTCCAGCGTTAAGGGTACCGTAACCTTCGAGCAGAGCTCCGAATCCGAACCTACCACCATCACATGGAACATCACTGGCCACGACCCGAATGCTGAGCGTGGCTGGCACGTTCACGCTTTTGGCGACAACACCAACGGATGCACATCAGCAGGACCTCACTGTTAGTTTCACATTTACAATCCCCTCTGCAATGCCTGAAGGAAATAGCATTGGCTAACTTTATGGTGCCCTAATCAAGTCAACCCTCACAACAAAACCCACGGTGCTCCCGATGATGAAGAGCGCCATGTCGGTGACTTGGGCAACTTCAAGACTGACGACCAGGGCAACTCTACCGGCACAGTTACAGACAAGCTCGTCAAACTGATCGGTGCTAACAGCGTTATTGGCGTATGCGGTACTTGCTCGATATTTCAGAAGGCTCTTGCTAACCACTCTTCAGCGCACTATCGTCATCCATGCCGGTACTGATGACCTTGGCAAGGGTGGAGACGAGGAGTCCAAGAAGACAGGCAATGCTGGCCTCCGCCCTGCTTGCGGTAAGTTCCGATTGGGACTTGCCTTCTTCGAGAGGATATATACTAATTCTTGTAGGTGTTATTGGCATTGCATCCTAAATATCCTTCTGATCAAAGCCAAATCCGCCACTTTATAACAATTTGACACCTGAAGGAACTCAACACCGACGGGAAAATTTGCTTGGTTAGCAGCAATTAGTGACAAACAGTTAAAAAGAATGCTATCAATCGGTTAATGATGGTGCCTAATATTTGCAATGCTTCGCTATGAGATACTGTGAGGGCTAATATGATTGCAACAACCCGAAGCCAAATTATTCCAATAGAAAGACCAATAATAATTACTTCCCAAAGACAACCGGAACGAAGGTTAAATGTAAATATTTTTGAGTGACGCGGAGGCTTCCACAATTTCGCCTAGGCATTTGAGGACACCATTCACCCCACAAAACTAGCCAGTTTATAGCTAATATCAAACACACCGCAGCCTTTTGCTACACAACGTCTCGTACTTTTGCATTCCCAAAAGCTCTTATCGGTTCATTTGCACCATCCCTCATTGAACGCATAAAAGCAGCATATTCTCAGATTATACCAAACAAAAGTAAAGTCAGCTCGCGTGCGTCCCCTCTTGGCCTTGCTCATCTCTGCCCCGCGACAGCTTACCTTTGTGAAACTTGGAAGCTAACCGTAGTTTGTTCTCAGACAGCCTTTCTCTTCAAAAGTACACCATGTCTCTCCTCGAAGCCAAAGTCAAGAGCGTTCTCTCCGGCGACACCGTCATCCTCCACAACGTGAACAATCCGAAGCAAGAGCGCACTCTCAGCCTTGCCTTTGTATCTGCGCCGAGAATACGGAGGGAGGGAGATGAGGTGAGTTATACCCTATCGCATGAGTGCAAGGGCAGGAGCATGCAAGCATGAGCCAGTCGTGCTGCTGCATGGGTTTGCGGCCTCATCATGCACCAGGCCGCTGGCGAAGCTGCCTGAGGCACACTAGGCAATCGGCTGACAACGCGCAACTCCCACAGCCTTTTGCTTTCGAATCCCGCGATTTCCTGCGCCGGCTCCTTGTTGGAAAAGTAGTGCATTTCAAAGTGCTCTACAAGATACCCACTGGCGCCAATCGCGAGTATGGCATCATCTCTCTGCCAAATAAGACGCAACTACCCGAATTGACCGTCACCGAAGGCTGGGTCAAGATACGAGACGATGCAGGCAGGAAGGACGACTCAGAAGAGGCCGCCGCTATACTGGAGAAGTTACAAGTAGTGGAGGCTAGGGCGAAGGCAGACTCAAAAGGTCTCTGGGCAGAGACTGGTGGGAAGATCGAGTCTTCCTATGAGCTACCAGACCCCAAAACTTTCGGGGAAGAGTGGAAGGGGAAGGCAATAGACGGTACTTGAACTACGATCTCGACATAACTAGTGTTTTTCCGGCTAATAAGCTAAAAGCAATCGTCGAGAAAGTCCTCAGCGGAGACCGTCTTATAGTCCGGTTCCTCCTATCTCCAACTAAACATGTGCAAACGATGCTTCTCATTGCGGGTATCCGAGCGCCGTCAACGAAACGCACTAATCCTTCAGATGGGAAAGAGCAGCCTGCTGAACCATTCGGCGAGGAAGCGCAGCAATTCGTCGAAATGCGGCTGCTACAGCGTAACATTGTAGTGAATGTTCTAGGCGTCAGCCCGGCCGGCCAGCTTGTTGGAAATGTTAAGCATCCCGTCAATGGCACCATCGCACCGTATCTGCTCAAGGCGGGTTTGGCCAGATGTACAGACCATCACTCAACCATGCTAGGCGCAGAGATGGGTACTCTGCGACAGGCCGAAAAATCCGCCAAGGATAGTCGCCAAGGTGTGTTCCAAGGCCACGTTGCTGCCAAAGGGTCTAGTAGCGGTGAACTCGAGGCTGTGGTCAGTAGGGTTCAAAGCGCAGACACCATTTATCTCCGGAACAAGGCAGGAGGCGAAAAGCGCATTAATCTTAGCAGTGTCAGACAACCGAAGCCTTCAGATCCTAAGCAGGCACCTTGGGGAGCGGAAGCGAAGGAATTCCTTCGAAAAAAACTCATTGCCAAACATGTCAAGGTCACGATAGATGGCAAGCGAGCTGCCACAGAGGGTTACGATGAGCGAGAAATGGCTACCATAACTCTCAATGGTAAGAATGTTGGTATGCTGCTTGTAGAGAATGGTTTTGCCTCAGTAATCAGGCATCGTCAAGAAGACACGGACCGAAGCCCTATCTATGATGACCTTCTCCTTGCCGAACAGCAGGCACAGGAGGAGGGCAAAGGAATGTGGAACGCGAAGGCACCTGCTACCAAGCAATACGTGGACTACTCGGAGAGCTTAGAGAAGGCGAAACGCCAGCTCTCTCTGCTCTCTAGGCAACGAAAGGTTCCTGCCATCGTCGACTTTGTGAAATCCGGCTCTCGCTTTACAGTCTTAGTACCGCGAGAGAATGCCAAACTCACATTTGTCCTATCTGGTATCCGCGCGCCTAGGTCCGCTAGGAATCCAGCTGACAAAGCCGAGCCTTTCGGTCAAGAAGCACACGACTTTGCCAACAAGAGAACTCTACAGCGAGATGTCGAGATCGACGTCGAGGACTGTGACAAGAACGGCGCATTCATCGGCACCCTCCATGTCAACCGCGAGAACTTTGCCAAACTCCTGCTGGAAGAAGGCCTCGCATCCGTTCACGCCTACTCCGCCGAAAAATCAGGCAACGCCAACGAGCTCTTCGCCGCCGAACAGAAAGCCAAAGAAACCCGCAAGGGCCTCTGGCAAGACTGGGACCCCTCCGCAGAAGACGAAGAAGCCGCCGCAGGCACTCCCTCCGAGACAAACGGCCACGGTGAAAACGGTGACTCCGCCGCGCCCGCCGCCCGCCGCAAGGATTACCGCGACGTCATTATCACGCACGTCGACGAGACGGGGCGGCTAAGGCTGCAGCAAATCGGCACCGGCACCGCAGCACTGACGGAGCTGATGAACGCCTTCCGCAACTTCCACCTCAACCCGACGAACGCAGGGGGTCTGCCCAACCCGCCCAAAGCGGGCGACTTCGTGGCGGCGCGCTTCACGGCCGACAACGAGTGGTACCGCGCGCGGATCCGGCGCAACGACCGCGAGGCCAAGAAGGCCGAGGTCGTGTATGTCGACTACGGCAACTCGGAGACGCTGCCGTGGACGCGCCTGCGCCCGCTCTCGCAGCCGCAGTTCTCGCCCCAGACCAAGCTCAAGCCCCAGGCCCTCGATGCTCAGCTCTCGTTCCTGCAGCTGCCCGGGAGCCCGGAGTACCTTGCCGACGCGGTCGACTTCATCGCGCGCGAGACGGCGGATCGCCAGCTCGTAGCGAATGTGGATGCCGTCGAGAAGGATGGCACCCTGTTTGTCACGTTGTTTGACCCCGCGGAGAGCAAGTCGGGCGAGCAGAGCTTGAATGCGGATGTGGTGGGAGAAGGGTTAGCGATGGTGCCGCGGAAGCTGAAGGCGTGGGAGCGCTCGGCGACGGGCGTGTTGGAGGGGTTGAAGAAGCGGGAGGAGGAGGCCAAGACCGAGAGAAGGGGTATGTGGGAGTACGGAGACTTGACCGAGGATGAGTAGGCCTGCCGGCAAGGATAGTCCTCTCGTCCTTGGTGAGTTGAGACGCCGTGGTGCCTTGAGTTGGCGCTTGGGATGTGACTTCGGGGAGTTCAGAGCGGACCGGATGGGATAGATGCATCATGTGGGAACCGGAGGGCTTTGGTGGAGGCCGGTCTTGAAGGTCTTCTTTTCTTTTGGTGATACTGATATAAAAGGTATAGGGGGCATGGGCATCGTGACAGCGTTTGTGGGTTGGCATAGTGGGTTGGCATAGCGGGCATTTGAACTCTGGCTTTCAGAGCTTTGCATGATGGAAAAGAAGGATGATTTTGTCAAAAGGCTATTTCATTGATTCATGGGGAATACCTCGCAAGGCCGTAACATTGCGTATGCCAACAGAATGACCATGCAGAGTCCACAGTCTATCACCGGATAGCCGGAGATGCACTAGGCTTTTCCATTGAGAATGGCTCATGGCTTTTCAAAACCTTCAGTTCCTGGAAGAGTCAACTAAGATTTTATTCACTGCCGAGCATATTGAAGCCTACTGTCTTACCTATTCCGACATGATCACACCCCGTGAATCCACAAATTCTATAGCAGCTAACATGCGACATCATCTATGCCGGGAAAAACCCCGCCTTCCGTATACGTCTAATAGCGACTGTCTGAAGATTATCGACCGAGAGGTCAAAGGTATCGTCTGGATTTGTACCAGTGGGTATTGCGGACCCGAATAGCTGCCCTCGGTAATGGTAATGACTTAAGCTGCGGTAGTGATCGGTGTTGGGAGAATGGTCTAATTCCGTCAGCCACTAACTTTTATATTTAGATCTGAAAGATGTTAGACTGTTAAATAATTACCCCAGTTTGTAGCAGTCTCTTATTCCCGGCTGGATCCAACGAGTAGGTGGTCTGTGCGCAAACACCAGTTTCACAACAACACGTGCCGTGCTAAGGGATAAAAAGTTATATATTGGGCATCTACAGCACGTGATTTTAACGAGAGATTATTGTGTAAGTGCATGAAGCAAAATCACTGAGGGTGTCGGGTTACCACTGCCGAATAACCATTACGTTAAGAACACTTAATACATTTGTTTTAATAGTAAGAATCCTTACTTCTATCATTTCAAAGTAAAGTTTCCGACGTTGAGAGGGTTTATTGAGTCAGTCGTTGTTCTAGCTGGGAGTACTGTCTGCGTTGCGCATCGAAGAAACTCCTGCGGATACAGTAGTTGATAACCTCCCCAATAAGTAAAGAGGGCGAAAGGGTGTATAGTAGTAAATATTTCAGGCATTATGTTTGAATCGTGAGTTCGATAGCTTAAGGTTGACCTGCTGGCGACGGATTGATTTTGGTGTTCTCGGGTAAATAGATAACCCGGACCAACCAGGAGGCTGAACAGTGCTGTCGTTTGGGAGATTTGGCTCTAACGAGGAGCTGCCAAGACGCATGTTAAAGGTGCTCGATTCCAGCACTCGTAAGACTCTCATGTTTCGCTTGGGTTAGGGGGGCAATTGCAATTCATGTTCCGCGCTTCCTGACATAGTTTAGCGCACAACAAAGCAGAAGTTGCAACCTAGATCACCCGCCCGCCCTATTTAAAGCAAATATCCCCCCTTTCACCTTCTCTATTCCTTTCTATTTTCTCTCACAATCGCCTCCACCAACGAACCACGAACAACATTCATCAACACCCACAATCCACATCTATCGCGACACGTCCATCAACGCGTGTCTATCATCAACTTCGTCTAATCCTATTACTTCTAACTTCAGTTCAACATGACTGGACGTAAGTACCTTTTGATTTTCTCTTCCTGTCGTCGCGTTGTTTTCCTCGTCGCCTCACCTTATAATCACGAGTTGCGCGACCGGCGGAGCCGCATCGCGTCAAACTCAACACCATGACATCTTATCACCAACCCTAATCCAGTCTCCACACAACATCGCCAACCTAACTGTCGCTGCATCGCATAAATATTATATCCACATCAAACTAACATGTTTTCTCTACAGGTGGCAAAGGTGGCAAGGGTCTTGGAAAGGGTGGCGCCAAGCGTCATCGCAAGATTCTTCGTGACAACATCCAAGGCATAACCAAGCCCGCTATCCGTCGTCTCGCTCGTCGTGGTGGTGTGAAGCGTATCTCAGCCAGTAAGCTCACTCTATTCCAACATTAAACCACATCTTCTATTACATAGACTAACCCCGCTCCAGTGATCTACGAAGAGACCCGTGGTGTCCTCAAGACCTTCCTCGAGGGTGTCATCCGCGACGCCGTCACCTACACCGAGCACGCCAAGCGAAAGACCGTCACGTCGCTCGATGTCGTCTACGCGCTCAAGCGCCAAGGCCGCACCCTCTATGGTTTCGGTGGTTAAGCTGCTTCACTCGACAACGTCGCTGCTCGCTCATCTCCTCCACACGCTTATATCTCGGCCGTCGGTACGGCTTAATGTTCTGGCGGTCTGTTGGCGAGGATGAGTGATTCTTTGGGATTAGGTCTCTGGCAATAGCAATGATATAGGTTGGCGTTTGGGCATTGCTTTTCAGGAGGCTTCGATGAATTTCACGAATTAAGGGTGGTCTAGTGTTAGACTAGTTTTGAACTCAATTACATACACCCATGTAGGGATCACACCCGCATCTATCTCATCACACTGCTGCCCCGGTGACCACAATCCCGCTGCAGAAGCTTACCGCGAATCAAACATGACTCACAACTCCCCAATCTGCAAACCAGCCCCAGCCCTCATGCCCCATCCGCTCCCACCTTCCCCTCACTCTCACCCTCACCACCCATCCACCCCTGCACCACCCCCCTAACCTCCTCACACCCTACCACAAAACCCA
>Ga0307515_10018501_pt1 | contig 12596 bp, 8 predicted proteins | sample 17_EM_MG_FD_194513 | JGI IMG/M metagenome (GOLD analysis project Ga0307515, IMG submission 194513) | Populus trichocarpa ectomycorrhiza microbial communities from riparian zone in the Pacific Northwest, United States - 17_EM | ecosystem: Host-associated > Plants > Roots > Unclassified | place... | reverse complement strand
ACGGTCCTGCTCGCCGTAACCACCGCGCTCGGCCGGAGGGCCGTAGCCGCGGTCGTCGTATCCGCCCCGGGCCGGGGGAGCCGAAGGAGGCGGCGAGCCGTAGGAGCCGCGCTGGTCCGTCGGCGGCGAGTCGTAACCGCCGCCGCCGCGCGGGTCGAACATCTGCGTCGGCGCGCCCGAGACCGGGCCGCCGGAGACGGGGCCACCCGAGATCGGGCCCCCGGAGATCGGACCGCCCGAGACCGGGCCGGCGTCGCGGGGGTCGAACATCTGCGTCGGCTGCTCGCCGCGGTCGCCGTAGGCGGGGCCGAAGGCCGTCGTCGGCGGGCCGGCCGGACCGCCGGAGCCGTAGCGGGCCAGGTCCTCGTCATCGAGGAGCGGACCGTTGTGGATCATGGTCGGCGCGTCCATCACCGGGCTGCGCGGACCGGCGTCGTAGAGGCCGGGCAGGCCGGTCTGGGCCGCCTTGGGAGTGTGCACGGGGGGCTTGTCGGCGAAGAGGTCGTCGTCTTCCTCGTCGTGCTTGCCGCGCCTGAGCAGCAGCACGATCGCGACGATGCCGCCGACCACGAACAGGACGCCGACGATCGCCAGGATCCAGGTCCCGGCGCTCCAGCCGCCGTCATCGGCCTCGGGTGCGGCGTTCTCCACCGGGGGCGCCGCGTCCGAGGCCTCGCCGGAGGGCTTGTCGGTCTTCTTGACCATCGTGAACTTCGACTCGGCGGCCTTGCCGCCGAGGCCGTTGACGGTCACCGACTTCGTCTCGTACCCGGACTTGGTCGCCTCCAGCTTGATCTCGCCGGGCTCGATCTTGCCGCCGCCGTTCGGGGCGATGGAGTACTTGCCGTCGGCGCCGGTGGTCCCGTTGAACGTCGAACCGGCGCTGTCGGTCGCCTTGACCTTCACGCCTTCGAGGGGCTTGTTCTTGTCACCGGTGATCGTGCCGCTGATCGACGGGACCGAGTCGGGGTCGGAGGAGCCGACGACGGTGATGGGGAGCGAGCCGCCGGAGTTGCCCCCGCCGCCCTGCCCGTCCCTGGCCCTGGCGGTGACGTCGAAGGAGCCGGGCAGGCTCTCGCCCTGCGGGAGGTTGCTCTCGCTCTGGGGCGCGATGCTGAGCTGGATGGTCGCGGTGCCCCCGGGCTCGATGCGGCACTGCATGGTGTTGCCACCGCCCTGGCAGCCGTTGCCGCCGCCCATGTCGACGGCGGCCTGGTTGTTCAGTCCGTTGACCGAGCCGGTGACCGTCACGTCGATCGCGCTGACGCTCGGCGCCTGGTTGCTCAGGGTCATCGTCGCCTGCTGGTTGGCACCGCCGATGGTGACCTCGACGGCACCGGGCTGGAACGAGATGGCCACCTCGTTGTCCGCGTGCGCGGGGGTCTCCGCCAGCACAACGAGCGTCAAAGCGGCCAATGCCGACGCCGCAGCACCGCGCAGCCAGCGCAGTGTCGTCCGGTTGGTCGCCACGAACATCGCCTCCAGGTCGCCTACTTCAAATCCGACGGCCACTATGCCGTACCCATGCTCCATCACGTGGCCATGGGTGCCCGCAACAGTCTCCCCGCAGGCATTCCCACCTGCGCCATCGGTCGATCGGACAAAGTTGTGTGTGGTTAGCCTCTAGGCGTGACAGAGCCCGCAGACCCGCAGTCCGTCGCCGACGCGCTCGCCGCCGTCGACGCCGGCGAGCAGCCCGAACGGACCGTACTCCGCGCCGCCGTGCGCTCGCTTCTGAGCGTGCTGGCGGCGAAGGCGCCCGGTCGCGCCGTCGAGGTTCGGGTACCACCGTACGGCGCGGTCCAATGTGGAGAGGGCCCGCGGCACACACGTGGCACACCTCCGAACGTGATCGAGACCGATCCGGTCACGTGGCTGCGGGTGGCCTCGGGACGGCTGTCCTGGGCGGACGCCGTCGCCACGGCCCTGGTGTCAGCCAACGGATCCCGCGCCGACCTCTCGGCCCTTCTCCCGCTGCTTGGCCAGGGCCCGGACGCCTAGCGGCGCCGCGATCCCGCCGAGGAGGGTGAGGGCCGGGATGGTCCACATCGCGACCGGGAGGGTCACCGCCTCGGCGATGCCGCCGATGATCACGGGCCCCAGGAGCCACCCCGCGTAACCGATCGCCGACACCACGGCGATGCCCGGACCGTCGCCCGCGGCGCCGAACAATGTGGGCACGATCACGGCCAGACCGAGCCCGAGGAAGGCCAGACCGACGATGAAGGCGGCCTGGTTGTCGGCGGCCTCGGAGATGATCATGCCGACCGACATGCCCAGCGCGCCCACGGCCGCGCACACCGCGATGGCCGCGCCCCTGCCGAAGCGGCCGACGATCACGTCGCTGACCATCCGCCCGGCGAACATGGCGAGGGCGAACACGCCGTAGCCCCAGCCGGCGACGAAGGCCGAGGCGTCGAGCTCGTCGCGGAGGAACACGGCCGTCCAGTCGGCCGCCGCGCCCTCGGCGAGCAGTCCCGCGAAGGCGACGACGCCGAGCAGGACCAGCGGCAGCTCGAAGCGGAAGGACTTGCGGCCCTCGCGTTCCCCGTCGGCGTTGGCGCGGTCGGGGATCATCGGCGCGGTCAGCGGCCACGCGACGGCCAGGAGGATCACGCCGAAGGTGCCGAGCTGGAGCCAGAGCGGGACGCCGAACTGGGCGCAGACGCCGCCGAGGGCGGCACCGGCGGCGGCGCCGAGGCTCCAGGAGGCGTGGAAGCTGCCCATCATGGGCTTCCCGGCGGTCTGCTCGACCGTGGCGCCCTGCGCGTTCATCGCGACGTCGAAGGCGCCGACGAGCGCGCCGGCGAGCACGAGCGCGGGTCCGAGGGTCCACACCGAGCCCGCCCCGGCGCCGACGGCGACGAGGAGGAGGCAGTAGGCGGCCATGAGCGTCCGGCTGACCTGCTTGGTGCCGAAGCGGGCGCACAGCGCGCCGGTGAAGGGCATCGCCATGATGGCGCCGGCGGGCGGGGCGAGCAGGAGGAGCCCGAGACCGCCTTCGGAGAGGCCGAGATCGGCCTTGATCTCGGGGATGCGCGAGGTCCACGACGTGTAGAGGAGTCCGTGGGTGATGAAGGCGGCGACGACCCCGATCCGGGCGCGTGTGATCGGCATCTGGGGATCATAGGGAAAATCCGCCTGAATGAACAGGGTCCCTGCCCATTGTCGGCGGGGGGCTCGGCCGTAACAGTTGCGCATCGAAGCCGGTCTCCGGGCAACGGCGGTCGCCGGACCGGCGTGTGGCTCGATAGCGTCACCTCGGCGTTCACCGGATCTCCGGGAGCGCCGGGCCTTCGCCCTGTGACAGTGCCCTGTGAACCACCCTGTGAACCGCCCCCCTCAGCCCTTCGGCGCAGATGGAGATCTGATGTCGTTCGCCCCATCCCGGCGTGGTTTGACGCGCGCCGCCGCCCTCGTCGGGGTCACCGCGCTGGTCGCGGGATCCGCCTTCCTGCTGTCGACGGCCGCACAGGCCGAGGATCCGCCGGGGAGTGTGGATCTGTCGGTGTCGGTGCCCGCCTGGGACGGCGGCAACGGCTCGGTCGTCGGCCTGCCCCTCGACGCCGGCTACAAGGACCTGCGCGTCGACGTCCGCAACGACGTCTCCGCCGAGGCCCCCGCCACCGGCGTGACGCTGCACTTCACGCTGCCCGCGCCCAACGACAACGGCAGCGTCACCCTCGCCGACGGCTTCGCCGGCAAGTGCGCGCTCGACGGACTGAAGGGCACCTGCGCCCTCGGCGACCTCGCGCCCGGCTCGATCCAGAACCTGCGCGCCTTCACCGTCCACTCGACCGTCGGCGCCGACGACAAGATCCGCCGCATCGGCCGGGTCGACGTCTCCGTCAGCTCCGACCAGACCGACCTGGACGACGGCGACAACTCCTTCGCGCTCGTCGCGCGGGCGATGAAGAAGCCCGGCTTCGACCTGTCGGTGTGGGTCCGGGAGAACGACCTCGTCGTCCGCCCCGGCGAGACCGGCGCCCTCGACGCCGACGACTTCACCATCGAGAACGACTCGGCCTCGCCCGCCTCGGGCGTCGAGTACTACGTGCTCCTGCCGCAGCACCTCTCCTTCACCTCGGCGCCCGCGGACTGCGAGATCCAGGACGGCGAGAAGCGCTGGATCATCTGCGAGACCAAGGAGACGATCCCGGCCCACGGCAAGCTCGCCGCGCCCGCGTTCGAGTACACCGTCGACGCCGGAGCCCCGCCCCGCGCGCGCCTGAAGGACGAGGTCTCGATCTCGGCGACGGCCAAGCGGATCGGCAAGGGCTCCGAGGCGACCGAGCCGCCCGCCGTGCTGGTGCTCGCCGAGCCGTCGGTCAGCGACGCGAAGGCGCAGAAGTACGTGGAGAGCAACCAGAGCGGCCAGGACAACGTCGCCGAGTTCGCCGTCTTCACCTACGCCGACCAGGCCGACCTCGCGGTCTCGCTCTCCGTTCCCGACGCGAAGGTCGGCGGCGAGTCGAAGGTCGTCGTGACCGTCGCCAACAACGGCCCGTGGGCCGTGGAGGACGGCGCCGAGCTGGTCATCAAGGCCCCGTCGGGCACCACGAACCTCCACTCGGCCGACGAGTGCACGGCCGCCGGCAGCGAGCTCGTGTGCCGCCTCGACGGCGAGCTGGCCTCCGGCGCGAGCCGTGAGTACACCTTCACCCTGCGGGTCGACTCCGACAAGGTCGGCGACGACGGTTCGGTCGCGGTCCGCTCGGGCCAGCCCGATCCGGCGCAGGAGAACAACGTCGCGGCCCTCAAGCCGAAGGTCCTGACCGACGGGCCCTCGGGCACGCCGTCGACCTCGCCGACCGGCCCCGGCGGCATGCCGGTGACGGGCACGAGCCTGACGCTCATGGGCGTCGCGGCCGCGGCCCTGGTCGCCGCCGGCGGTGCCTTCGTGATCGTGTCCCGGCGGCGCCGCGCCGCCGCCTCGTACGGCGACGACGAGTAACCACCGGGTTTCCCGGCCCCCGCCTCCAAGGGAGGCGGGGGCTTTTCCTTGCCCTGCCGACGATCCAGTGAGTAACCGCACAAGCGCATACGACCACTCGCGTCCGCCGGGCAATCCGTGCGAATCGGGACCGGTCGGCGCCTTCGCGGGCCGATCCGCCCGCCATGTCATGACATTGCGGGCGCGACAACCGGATCCACCCCTGCCGGTGTCTTAGTCGATGTGAACCACCGGCGAACAGGAAACCGGGTTCACGGGGAGAACACACATGCGCAGCGGGCTTCTTCAGCCTGCCCGAAAACAGGGGGACGGATGGGAGACAGGGCGGTGTACACGCGCCGGGCGGCGCTGGGGATCCTCGGCGCGGGGGCTCTCTCGGTGGCTGCGGTCGAGACGGTGGGCCGCGACGCCGCCTATCCCGTCCGGCCGCCGGCGAAGACCGGCGCGAACGTCCTCGTCGACGAGAACTCCCTCGCGGGGACGCCCGGCTGGGAGGTGGGCGCCGACGGGACGGTCGCGGCCGACGACGTCGGGCGCCAGATCCAGGGCTACGCGTCGGCGAACTCGATCGGGCACGGGGAGACGATCGGCTTCCACGTCGCCGTCGAGGGCGGGCACGACTTCCGCGTGCGGGTGTACCGGCTCGGGCACTACGACGGAGTGGGCGCGCGGCTGGTCGCGACGAGCCCGCCGCTGGGCGGGAAACCCGGCGCGCTGCCCTCGCCCGACCCGGTCACGGGCATGATCGCCTGCGACTGGCCGGTGGCGTGGGCGGTGACGGTCGACGCGGCCTGGCGGTCGGGGATGTACCTCGCGGTCTTCACCGCCGCCGACGGCCACCGCGCCTGCGCGCCCTTCGTGGTGCGCGAGCCGTCGCGGGCCTCGGACCTGCTGGTCGTGTCGCCGGTGACGACCTACCAGGCCTACAACCTCTGGCCGATGGACGGGGTCAACGGCAAGAGCTTCTACAAGGGCTACAACCGGCGCGGGAAGCTCGCGGGGATGCGGAAGCGGGCCGTCAAGGTCTCCTTCGACCGCCCCTACGCCGGGGCCGGGCTGCCGCTGCTCTTCGAGCTCGACGTGAGTTTCGCCCGCTGGGCCGAGGCGCAGGGCTACGACGTGACCTACGCGAGCTCGACCGACCTCCACGAGGGCCGCGTCGACCCGGAGAAGTACACCGCGATCGTCTTCCCCGGCCACGACGAGTACTGGTCGAAGCCGATGCGGGACGTGGCCGAGCGCGCCAAGCGCGCCGGAACCCACCAGGCGTACCTGGCGGCCAACAGCATCTACTGGCACGTCCGCCTGGAGCGCTCCGCCGACGGCCGCGCCAACCGCGTCGTCACCTGCTACAAGGAGCGCGACGTCGTCGACCCCTCGCCCGGCGAGCACGGCCCGACCGTCCGGTGGCGAACGCTGAAACAGCGTCACGCCGCGGCCGAGCAGGGCCTCCTCGGCGTCCAGTACAACGGGATCCCCACCAGGCCGGCGCCCCTCGTCGTCCGCGAGGCCGACCACTGGTTCTGGAAGGGGACCGGCCTGCGCGACGGCGACGAGATCCCCGGCCTCGTCGCCGGTGAGGCCGACGGCTTCGACCCCGCCATGCCCAAGCCGGGGAAGTCGCGGCAGACGCTGCTGTCGGCGTCGCCCTACGAAGACGATCTCGGGCGCGGAGAACGTGTCCAGAACACCAGTTTGATCTTGGACGAAAGGGGGACGTTGATCTTCGTCGGCGGTACCTACCATTGGCCGCTGGCGCTACACGACCCCGCCCATCTCAACGGTCATGTACGCACCGCCACCAGCAATGTCGTCGAGCGCATGCTCCGCCCGCGCGATTTAGCCCAGCCCGTTCCTCCTCGCCCGAGGACTCGGTACCCTCATGGACCGTCCACGCCCAGACCTGCGCAGAATCTCCCGCCGGACCGCCTTCGGACTGCTCGGAGCGGGGGCCGCCTCGGTCGCCCTCGCCGCCTATCTCGGCCCCCAGGACGGCCAGGCGCGACCCCCAGACCGCACCGGCGGCAACCCGCTCGTCGCGGAGAGCAAACTGCCCGGTGAGCGCTTCAAACGCAAAGGCGCCGGCCGCGCCAGCCGCGCCGACGACATCGCCCGCCAGATCCAGGGCTACGCCTCGGCGAACTCGGTCGGCAACGGCGAGACCATCGGCTTCCACGTCGCCGTCGCCGACGGCGGCGCCTACGACATCGGCGTGTACCGCCTCGGCCACTACGGCGGCGCGGGCTCGCGGCTGGTGACGACGAGCCCGTCGCTGGAAGGCGAGGCGCGCGACATTCCGGTGCCCGACCCGCGGACGCTGCTGTCGGCCTCGCCCTACCCGGACAAGCTGGGCCGGAGCGAACTGGTCCAGAACACCGGCCTCGTCGTCGGCGAGGACGGGACGATGGTGTTCGTGGCCGGGACGTTCCACTGAAGCCGGGCGCTGGGCGAGACCGGCGACGTCGCCAAGGCCGTGAAGATCGCGACGAAGAACCTCCTCAACCGGATGATCACCGAGCCGGAGGAGTAGCGCCCGACGTGCTTCGCCCCCGTGTCGCGGGTCCGTCGGGACGCCGTGGCACGGGGGCGCGGGGGTGGAGCTGTTAGCGCTTCGCGAGTGCGGCGACGTCCTGGACCGCCTGGACGACGGCGTCGCCGCGCTTGAAGATGATGTCGGTGTGGTTGGCGTCGTCGAGGATCCGGTGCTCGCCGTCGGTGACCGAGTCGACGAGGGTCTGGTAGTTCCTCACCTTGCCGTCGTGAACCTCCCGCATGGTCTCCTCGGACATCAGCGCCTGCTGGGCCGGGTCGACCGCGACCGGGGTCAGCGCGATGATCGGGGTGTCGGGAAGGTCGCCGCCGGCCCTGACCTCGTCGGCGAGCCGAGTGGTGCTGGCGCGCTCGGCGATGCCGACGGTGATCCAGGTGTCGCTGACGTGGTAGTCGACGACGGCCTCGCGGACGTCGTCGGGGTAGTCGGAGAAGGCCGCGGCGACCATCTCGCGCATGAACGGCAGCGCGCCTTCGAGCTGCTCGCGGGTCGGGGCCATCTCCTCACCGGCGGCGAGGCCGGCCTCGGCCGGTACGAAGTCGTCCCAGTTGCGGTCGAAGGCGTCGACCCACACCATCCCCGCCACGTCCTGCGGGTAGAGCTGCGCGAAACGCTGGGCGTAGGCGCCGCCGAGGGAGTGCGGGACCAGGATGTAGGGGCCTTCGACGCCCTGCGACCGCAGGAGCTCGCGGAGTTCGGTCGCGACCGCCTCGGCGGTGCGCGGCAGCGGCATCGGGTCGCTGAAACCGGAGCCGCCGCGGTCGTAGATCACGGCGGTGGTGAACTCCGCGACCCGCCGCTGGATGCCGTAGTAGTCGAGGCCGACCGCGCTGGCGCCCGGAAGGAACACCACGGCCGGACCGTCGCCGCCGCCGGACTTGTGGATCCAGACGCGGCGGCCGTCGATCTCGGCGTACTCGCCGATCGGGGCGGAGGACTGGACTGGGGAAGTACTCGGGTTCGTCATGTCGGCAACTATCGGCGGGGGCGCTGACACCGCCCTGACCCCGTCCTGACACGGGCTCCGACACGCACCCGAGGGGTATGCCCACCCGCGCTCCCCGGCCACGGCACCATGTCCACATGCGCTTCCAGCAGCACCTTCACGACGCGATGGCCGCGGCCGAACCGCTGCTCGGCACCGGACGGGTCGCCGACTACATACCCGCGCTCGCCGCGGTGGAGCCCCATGCCTTCGGCATGGCGATGGCGACCGTGGACGGGGAGGTGTGCGCGGTCGGGGACGCCGGGCGGCCGTTCTCGATCCAGTCGATCTCGAAGCTGTTCAGCCTGGTCCTGACGCTGGCGCTCGGCGGCGACGCCGTGTGGGACCGGGTGGGGCGGGAGCCGTCGGGGAGCCCGTTCAACTCGCTGGTCCAGCTGGAGACCGAGAACGGGATCCCCCGCAACCCGTTCATCAACGCCGGCGCCCTCGTCGTCACCGACCGGCTGCACAGCCTGACGGGGGACGCGGGCACGGCCGTCGCCGACTTCCTGCGTACCGAGGCGGGAAACCCGCTGCTCGACACCGACCCCGTCGTCGCCGTGTCGGAAGCCGGGCAGGGGCACCGGAACTCCGCGCTTGCGCACTTCCTCGCCTCATACGGGAACCTCGAAAACCCCGTGGCGACGGTCCTGTCGAACTACTACGCGCACTGCGCGATCGCCGCCAGCTGCCGGGACCTGGCCCTCGCGGGGAGCTTCCTGGCGCGACACGGGGTCCTCGCCGACGGGTCGCGGCTGCTGACCCGCAGCGAGGCCAAGCGCGTCAACGCGGTCCTGCTGACGTGCGGGACCTACGACGCCGCCGGGCAGTTCGCCTACCGGGTCGGGCTGCCCGGGAAGAGCGGTGTCGGCGGCGGGATCCTGACGATCGTCCCCGGACACGGGGCCCTGTGCGTGTGGAGTCCGGGGCTCGACGGGGCCGGGAACTCGGTGGCCGGCGTGGCCGCCCTCGACGCGTTCACGACGAGCACCGGCCTGTCGATCTTCTAGAAGCGGCCGACCATCCGCCCGCGACTGTGGAGGATGGACGGTGATGACCGCCGGAGAACCGGCCGCGCGCTGCGTGGTCGTACACGGGGAGACCGTCGAGGACCTGGGCGAGGACCTCGACGGCGCCATCGCGCGGACCCGCGAGCTCGGCCACCCGGCCTACCTGTGGGTCGACGCGCACGCCCCGCCCGAGAGCCTGCTGAGGCAGGGCGCGGCGGCGCTCGGGCTGCACCCCCTCGCCGTCGAGGACGCGATCGGCGCGCACCAGCGCGCGAAGGCCGACGACTACGGCGAGCAGGTCCACATCGTCGTCAAGACGGTCGAGTACTTCGCCTCCACCTCGCAGATCGAGCTCGGCGAGATCGACCTGTTCGTCGGGCCGGACTTCATCCTGTCCGTCCGGCACGGCGCGACCGGCGTCTTCGAGACCGCCTACCGGCGCGCGATGTCGGGACCGAAGCTGCGCTCGCACGGGCCCGGCGGGGTCGCCTACGTGATCGTCGACGCCGTCGTCGACGAGTACGAGGTGATCGCCGGGAAGGTCGGGCAGGACATCAGCGGGCTCGAACGCCGGGTCTTCTCCCCCGGGCGCGACGAGGTCACCGACGCGATCTACTTCCTCAAGCGGGAGGTGATCGAGTTCCGTGACGCGATCGAGCCCGTGCCGGGCGTGCTGGCCTCGCTGATCTCCGAGCGCGAGCAGCTGCCCGACTCGGTGCGGCCGTGGCTGCGCGACGTCGAGGACCACGCGATGCGCGTCAACACCCGGGTGGCGTCCTTCAACGACCTCCTCACCTCCGTGCTCACCGCGCACCAGGCGAAGGTGGGCACCCAGCAGAACGACGACATGCGCAGGATCTCGGCGTGGGCGGCGGTCATCGCCGTCCCGACCGCGGTGGCCGGGATCTACGGCATGAACTTCCACGACATGCCCGAGCTGTCCTGGCGCTTCGGCTACCCGGGCGTGATCCTGCTGATGGCGGGGCTGTGCGGGCTCATCTGGTGGAACTTCCACCGCAACGGGTGGCTCTAGGGGGACGCGCCCCCTAGCCTCTGGCGAAGTCCACCTCGGCCGCCGCGACCGTCCCGGCGGTGCGGCCGGGAGCGCCGTGGTTGGCCCAGTACAGGTTCGTGTGCGCGATGACCTTGTCCGGGGTCGGTGCGCCCCACTGCGACAGGTCCTCGGTGGTGTGCGCGTCGCCGACCAGCAGCGCGTCGTACCCGCGCGTGATCGCGCCGTGGAGGGTCGAGCGGACGCACTCGTCGGTCTGCGCGCCCGTGACTACGAGCCGCCCGACGCCCAGCCCGGCAAGCACGTCCTCCAGGGTCGTCTCCTCGAAGGAGTCCGGCCAGAGCTTGGCCACCAGCGGCTCGGCCTCGTCCGGCTTCAGCTCGGGCACGATCCGCCAGCCGTCACCGCCGATCGGCAGGTTCTCCTCGGAGGAGTGCTGCACCCACACGACCGGCACGCCTTCCCCGCGCGCACGCTCCACGAGGGCGGCGATCGCGGCCACGACGGAGTCGCGTTCATGGGCGCCTTCGACGACGCCGACCTGCACGTCGATGACGAGCAGGGCGGTGTTCGGGCGGTCGGTGAGGGTGGTCATGGCGTTCCCCGATTCAGGCGCAGGGCCGGTGTCAGGTGGAACGCTAGACCGGCCCTCCGACAGAAAACGTCGCCGGACCTGCCCGAACGTGGGTTTCCCGCCTGAGAACGGCCGGAAAAAAGATCTTCAGCCCCGCAGGACCAGGCTCAGCACGCCCGGCGCCCCCGCCTCGATCCGCACCGGCACGCCCCAGTCCTGGCGGGTGAGGTGGCAGGCGGCGTTCTCCACGTCGGAGTCGCAGGACGCGGCCTGCGCGACGACCTGGAGCACGCCTCCGTCCACGTCGGGCGACAGGACCAGCTCGCGGGTCAGGTCGGTGCCGACGCCCGCGCCCGAGACCAGCAGCTCCGGCGGGTCGGCGGTGACCTCCAGGCGCGTCGGCGGGCCGTAGGTGTCGTCGAGCTTCTGCCCCGGGGGCGGCTCGTAGACGACTGTGAACGACAGCGCGCCCGGCGCCAGCGGCAGCGGCTCGCGCTTGACCTGGTGGCGTTTCCCGGCGACGACCTCGTCGGCCAGCGGCACGGCGACGATGCGGTGGGCGGCCGACTCGACGACCAGGAGCCTCCCGTCGGCGAGCAGCACGTCCGACGGCTCGGCGAGGCCCCGCGCGATCGTGGAGACCTCGTCGGTCGCCGGGTCGTAGCGGCGGACGGCGCCGTTGTACGTGTCGGCGATCGCGACCGACCCGTCGGGCAGCACGCACAGCCCAAGGGGGTGCTGGAGGAGCGCGTCGGCGGCCTTCCCGTCGACGTGCCCGAAGTCGAAGAGCCCCTGCCCGACGGCGGTGCCCATGACACCGTCCTCGACATAGCGCAGGGCGGAGCTCTCGGAGTCGACGAACCAGAGCCGTTTCCCGTCGGCGGCCACACCCGAGGGCTGTGAGAGGAACACCTCCGGCAGCGGCCCGTCCTTGAGGCTCTCGACCGTCGTGCCCGCCCACGCCCCGGCGGTGCGCTTGAGGGGGTCGAGCCACCACAGCTGGTGGATCCCGGCCATCGCGACGACGACCTTGTCCTCGTGCCACACGACGTCCCACGGCGAGCTCAGGTCGACGGCGAACGCGTCGTGCGCGAGGTGGTCGACGGTGCCGCGCCACTGCCGCCCGGACCCGGCGACCGTGGTGACCTCGCCGTCGGCGAGGCGCACGCCGCGCAGGAGGTGGTTGACCGTGTCGGCGACGACGACGTCGTAGCCGACCTCCGCGGCGAGGTGCTCGGGCAGCAGGGCAAGCCCGGCCGGCTCGCTGAAAGCCGCCTTCTCGGCGGCGCCGTCGGCGCGGCCGCGCTCACCGGTGCCGATGACGCGCACGAGCGTCTCGCCGTCGGGCAGCAGCTCGACGAGCCGGTGCCGCGCGGAGTCGCCGACCAGGAGGTTTCCCGACGGGAGGAGCAGCGCCTTGCCCGGGAAACGCAACACGCCCTCGGCCGGCGGGGGCGGCACGTAGGGGCCGTCTCCGCGGTGGAGGGTGCCGCGCTCCCCGTGCTCGGCG
>Ga0307515_10018500_pt1 | contig 12597 bp, 10 predicted proteins | sample 17_EM_MG_FD_194513 | JGI IMG/M metagenome (GOLD analysis project Ga0307515, IMG submission 194513) | Populus trichocarpa ectomycorrhiza microbial communities from riparian zone in the Pacific Northwest, United States - 17_EM | ecosystem: Host-associated > Plants > Roots > Unclassified | place... | reverse complement strand
AGACTTTTGAATCCCTTCTCATCCACACCCCTGATTTGTTCTGCTTCCCCACCTTCGTATCCTGTGCATCCTTGTGCTTCGTGCTTTGTAGAAACCTGTTGTGTCACCACCCTCCCCGACATCCCCCGTCTGTTCCATCTGCTTCGTGCCTGCTCGTATCGGATTTATATGGAGTGAACATATTGTTGCTATCTGCTGTACCAAAACATGATGAATATTGGTGTATTCTGCACAAGTACTTTTTGGGAAGCACACGCATCGTTGAGCGGGAGTGCGGCATTGACTCCCGGTTGAGGTAGACCGACGCACTAATGCATCATGTGAACCTAATATAATAGCAGCCAACTAAAGGTCCTATGAATACACATGGAACAACCAATGATCACGTCTCTCCGTCACCCCGCCCTCTATGTAAGGTTGTATTAGCAGCCTAGGGACATGGTATTGAGTTCTGGGTGGTGGGCGAAAGCGCAAGGAAGATCCGTATCTGCATGCAGTCAACAGAGCAGTGTGTACCTTGATACAAAGGAAATATATACGCTCAGCTTGGTGACAGTGCCTGTCCATCCCTTTTCACTTTCAACATTAATCCCGATTATGCAAACTCAAACGCTCGTTCAGTCGCGTAGATCCTGAGTCACTGAAGGGGGAGGCCAGGAGCCATTGGCAGGCTCAGCGGTCTTGCTATGTAAGCTCGTGTAGGCCTGTCGGGTACACCAAATAAAACGATTGGTGTCGCTGACAGCTGCAAGTTTTAAGATAGGATGTAAAGAGGTGGCCACCCCCTTGTCAAGGACACTGGTCTTAATTGCTGCAGTTCAACAGGCTGGTCTCTTGTGTATAGAGTTCTCTTCGTCAGAGACTCACTGATCTTGAGTCCACCTAGGCACAATGGTTTTCTCAAATCGTACCTGAACCGTATTTGTAAGGCACAACGTGAGGGATTAGGGTGGCCGGAGTTTGCCGAACGGTGTAGGTGACCACCAATAGGCGCGGCGATAACCGCCCCGCCACGTTCTACCATCGGTCTAGAAGAGTTCATGCTCAACCCATTGGGCTTAGTGCCCCCCGACCAGCTGACCAACATGCAGTACCGCGCAATTATTTGAATACAGTCACTATCTACCTTGTGAGAACGTTCACGTAACTCATGATATATATATCTAGGCTTAATAACTGATAAGGATCTCAGACGAGGATCAACTCAGCTACTTTGCCCAAATGTCCTCCCAGCCACCAGCCGGCATAACCCCTCAAATCAAACTCATAAACGATTGGCATGACGCATTATCGGCGAGAAATATAGAGCCTGTTGCGAAATGTATGCACAAGGACTTTCGCCGCTCGGTTTACCCCCGAAACCTCGGCCTACCTGAACAAAATGGAGAGGACGCTCTTAACGAACTATCGGCGCTTCTCGACTTTGTCACTGGGATTGATGTAGGCCATATCAGTTGCACCTCGAACTTGCTTCACCCCGGCTAAATCTGCTCTGCAGAGGACGGTCCACTCCATGATAGAAGCACCGGGTAGGGTTGTAGTCCACGTCCGTATTCCAATCCTTTCTGGTCAATCCTAGCATCTATCTAACGCGTTCTCATAGTCAACCTGCGAGATGTATACCACAATCGGAGCGGGAACGACCTACGAGATAATATATATTGCACACATCGCCACCGACCAAGACGGAAGCTTGAAGATCAAGAGGATCGAGGATTTCATGGACACTAATGTCTTTTTGGAGCTTCAACGGTTGTTGGCGCCGGCGATAGCAGCGGCTCAGGCCAGCAACAACAAGTAATTGTGTTCTTCGTGTGTCGCCTTGAAACCGCGCACACGCAAGGAGTGCTTCCAGAGATTGTGTACAATCATTAAGAGTCGTGCGAGCTCTATTGTATGTTGAGTGAGCATGACTCACCACAGGTACTTATCGTTTGGTTCCTGTTCTGAAAACATAGTGCGACGTGTTTGCCCATATATATCCTACGACTCTTTTCCTCGCTCTCTCCTTGCGTTAGGTTGGTCGTGCTGGTCAACACTCGCCTACACCCCAGCGCCGCGATCACTATGGGATCAAAGGGCGAGCTCGACGCTCTCGAGATGTCTTTTATGAACTGTTCGTTCACGGATGGTAGGGAGGTTTTTGTTGGAGTGTTATGACCCATCACCTATTACGTAGTTTGTTTGGTCTCTTTCTGTATTTATTCTGCGCGATGTTTGTCACACATATATTTGATCCTCCCCCTTTTCTCGTTTATCAGTTTTCGTGGAATATCCACCTGCTACTGCGGAAGCAAGGGGAGGACACCAACCTGTGGTTGATAATGTGGCGTAATCCCAGTCAAATTAGAAAGGTTACGAACAAGGAAAGGGTAATCTAAGACCTCTACCGTCATTTATTGCCCGTGTTTTGAGGCTGAAGTCTTGTGGACTTCGTGAAAAAACTCATTGACCTTGAGTCCACGTAGGCACAATCATTGTCTCAAATCGTACTTGAACAGTACTTGTAAAGAACACAGTGAGGGATCGGGGTGGCCGGAGTTCGCCGAACGGTCTAAGCGAAGCCCAGGAGAGGGGTAGAGTCTTGGCAAAGCACAGCGACCGTTCTGTTCCACTGGGGCTCTATTCATATGAACCTGTGTGACCTCGGATAGGCTCTACGATAAGCTTCCCCGCCTCGGACCCTACCACGACGCCTCAACTCCAAGACCAAAGCCAAGTGATGCTCAATCCAGTGAGCTCATTACCTCCCAACCAGCTGACCAACATGCAGCACTGCGCAATCATTTGAATACAGTCACTATCTACCTTGTGAGAACGTCCATCTAGCTCATGATATATATATATCTGGGTCTGATACTAAACCGACAAGGATCACCTCAGCTATTTTACCCAAATGCCCTCCCAGCTACCAGCCGGCACAAATCTAAGCTCCCCTCAAATCAAACTCTTAAGCGATTGGACTGATGCATTCACGGAGATGAATGCGGAGAATATCGGGAAACATATGCACAAGGACTTTCGCCGCTTGGTTTACCCCCGATCTCTCGGCCAACCCGAACAAAGCAAAGAGGATGCTCTTAAAGAGCTATCAGAGTTTCTCGGCTTTCTCACTGGGATAGAGGTAGCCTATACCCGTGCTACTTGAATTTGCTCCCCCCTGGCTAAATCTGCTCTACAGACGACCTTCCATTCCATCATAGAAGCACCAGGGAGGGTTGTAGTCCACGTCCGTATTCCAATCTTTTCTGGTCAATCCCCGCATCTACCTAATGCGTTCTCATAGTCCACCAGCGAGATGAAGAACTCAATCGGAGTGGAATCGACCCACGAGACGATATATATTGCACACATCGTCACCGATGAAGACGGAAGCCTGAAGATCAAGAAGGTCGAGGATTTCTTCGACTCTAAAGTCTTTTCGGAGTTTCAACAATCGCTGGGGCCGGCGATAGCAGCGGCCCAGGCCAGCAACAATAAGTAATCGTGTTCTTCGTGTGTCACCTTGAAACCGCGCACACGCAAGGAGTGCTTCCAGGGATTCTGTACAATCATCAGAGTCGTGCGAGCTCTTATATGTTGAGTGAGCATGACTCACCACAAGTATTTATCGTTGGTTCCTGTTCTGAAAATATAGTGCGACGTGTTTGCCCATATATATCCTACGACTCTTTTCCCCGCTCTCTCCTTGCGAACGCTCTCGCCTACACCCTAGCAATATGTTCAACGGGAATTCACTTCACGTCCAGGAATTGGGTACGAGCATCGCGTGGCACCGTCAGAGGTGTTAAGCTATGCAATAGGACTATTTGCTTGACTGAAGGCGGTGGTAGCAGTCCAATCTCGTGTTGAGGCTGGGTCAGGGGCACTTGATTCTGTCCACTTCTTTATGCCCAGGCGAAACGGTTATTAGCATCATGCATGGGCGTCGTGGGACATGATGTAACGGCGTCTATATAAATTGGCATCACCAGTGGACAGCAGTTTTCGTTCTCTGTGCTTCCTCTCGTGATCCAGGAGACTGGCGCGGTGAAGGGGCAGAGTCTTCGCGAAGCATAGCGACCTTTTGCTCCACTGGGGCTCTGTTCGTTTGAACCTGTGTGACCACGGATAGGCTCTACGATAAGCGCCCCGCCAATGAGTCTACCCCAACGTTTCAATCTCAAGACCGAGGCCAAGTTCAAGCTCAATCCAGTGAACTCAATACCTCTCGATCATTTGAATACAGTCACTCTCTACCTTGTGAGAACGTTCACCTAACTCATGATATATATATCTGGGCCTGGTACCACACCTGGTTCTCTGACGACGATCACCTCAGCTACTTTGCCCAAATGCCCTCCCAGCTACCAGCCGGTACAAATCTAAGCTCCCCTCAGATTAAACTCATACATGATTGGAATGAGGCATTCATGGAGAGGAATATGGAGAATTTCGCGAAACATATGCACAACGACTTTCGCCGCTTGGTTTACCCCCAATCTCTTGACCAACCTGAACAAAGCAAAGAGGAGACTCTTAAAGAACTATCAGAGATACTCGACCTTCTCATTGGGTTTGATGTAGGTCATACCCCTAACCCCTTACTACTCGGACTTGCTTCCCCCTGGATAAATCTGCTCTGCAGCTGCAGACTACCTTCCATTCCTTCATAGAGGCACCAGGGAGGGTTGTAGTCCACGTCCGTATTCCAATCCTTGCTGATCAATCCCCGCATGGACCTAATGCGTGCTCATAGTGCACCTACGGGATGAAGGACCCAACTGGAGAGGAAACGATCCAAGAGGTGATATACATTGCGCACATCGTCACCGACGAAGATGGAAGCCTGAAGATCAAGCAGGTCGAGGATTTCCTGGACACCAATGCCTATTCGGAGTTTGCACAGTCGATGGGGCCAGCAATAGCGGCGACTGATGCCAACAAGTAGTTGTGTTCTACGTATTGTGTTCTTCGTGTCTCGCCTGATACAGGATTAAAACCGCACACGCGAAGGGAGTGCCTCCAGAGAGTACAGTGATCAGGCCGTGTGAGCTATATGTACTTCTCAATGACCCTACGGCCAGCCTTCGGGGTGATACCAACGAAAGTCCAGAAAAGGAGGCGAATCAGCTTCTAGCATCGGAAATACGAGATGTCGACTCTTCGGTCTTCAAGTTGGCTGGTCCATTGCACTACCTTCACGATCAAGTTATAGAGAAAGGTGCATGAAATCTACCCCCAATTGGGCACTGCTCCGAATGGTGCGGGATTTGATTGAAAGACATACCAGCGGGCCAGCGGGCCACCCGGGGTGCGAGATATGCTTTTACATTAATTTGGGGAGTCATTACTGTTGGATGCCTGCCAGAAGCAGGCACACTTGCTAGTCGGGGAATTAGCCAGGTCTTTTTGCCACTCTGATTATGTATGTAGAGCGCTGCAAACGCTACGCCAGTTAATACACAGGTCACTCAGGGTAAAACCCGTAGTCCTTGCAACACTTCACAACCTCGTTCCTTTTCGTGCTTCGCTCAAACCATTTGGCAAACTCCGGCCATCCTGCAATGAGTCTCTCTGTTCCCCCTATATTACATTTGACTACCACTGGATGTCCTTCTAGCTAATTATCTAATTATGCACGAATTGACCGACCACCCCTCACCGTTTCTGGCGGTGCTCAGGCCTCCGGTGTGCTTTTGACCCCCTTCTCCCTCGGCGGTCGAAGGTTAGCTTGATCAGTGCTCCTCTATTCATCACGAAGGACGTAAAAAAGGTGTCTGGCAACTGGCGCAGATTCAAACCCCGTGAAATTCCAGCCTCAGCCTCAACGCAGGTTGGACCGAAATTCACTCAGGAGGCAGTACAACTTCCAACGCATTCCTGATGGACGACGTGTACGACCCGTGGACGTTTGTTCATTGCGGCGTTTGCTTCCTCCCGTTCCAAAACGAAAAGGACCCAAACGCGTCCCCGCCAGTGCCCTTTTGGCTTACGGAGTGCGCGCATGTCGTATGCAATACACACCTCAGTAATCTGGTAGTATCATAGAGTGTAATCGGCTACCCTGACGCGTCCCTGTGGCTCAGATGCTGACCAAAGTTGTGCACAATGCGGCTCTAAGACACCTGTCGAAGTCATGCCCCTGCAACGCGCCGTGACTTCACCCATGTCCGATTGGTTCTGCAATGTACCCACCCGATTGGCGGATACCCTTGGAGCCGCGAAATTCCAATTCGAAAACCTCGCCCGGCTGGTGCAGTACTACAAAACGTGGTGCGGACAACAGAAGGTTATTATAGATCAGATGAGGAATGAGATCGAAGCTGCCAAAGTGCTTAAACGGTGTGCAGTAGGTCTCCAAATGCATTGAAACCTTGATGCTAACATGCATTAGGGAGATGGACGGCCTGCGTTTGGAGAACCAGTCCCTACGATCTGGAATGTTAAGCATACAGAGCATACAGAGCGATGAGATGAATGAGAACGGTAAACGGCGGCGGACCGATACTTCGAGGTGAGCCCATCTGGGCCATAGTAGCAGTTGATCCATGATAACCATAGTGGATCAAGCTCACATTCAGGGAATGTACGAACTGGACCAGACCGACTGACCCTCCCCCCGGAATTGAGCCGACCGAATACCTTGATTGAGGAAGAACGGAAGGCCCCATCGCCCAGAAATTTACAGTGCGTCGTTATCCCGTGCATGAGCCCCGCTTATGGTCTTTTGTCGTACTAGGCAATATGCCTACCAGCCACCTCCTTCCCGGTGCGATCAGCAACGTTCACCGGAACTGATTCGCTCCCCGGTCGCTTCCCGTGGTCCCCACACCTCCACTAGAGTCCCGTGGCCCCACTCTATTCACTCTAAGCAGTCCGTTCTTCCGCAGTCGAGCAGCCATCGACGCATGCTTCCCCCAACCATGCAAGGTACGCGTCGCACAGCCCCGCATTTCTACAAGGTGCGTATGATATATATATCCTACCAGTAGGTCAGCACTTGAAACGTGCAATTCCCCCTCCACCGACTCCGATTCGCCGGCCACCTCAGACGGTAGGTATCGTCTCAGTCCCAGACTCCCGTCAGGGAGAAATCGCCTCTGTGCCTCTTCCTTGTAATCGCTCGTCTATGTTCGGTGCTATCGAACCACGACATCAAGGGACCCCTGCGGTGTCAACAAAACCGATGTCGAGTTGCTTCCCTCCTGGAGCGCCTCGACGTCCTCCTATCCGCATGGAGCATCAAACACAAAGCAGGGTTCCACGGCCCTCGGCTCAAATCGTGCGTCAGAGTCCCTTACCTCAGAATGGAACGGGCTGGAGAACTGGGACTGCGATGGGAAATACAAACAGCACCACACAAGGAATGAATTCTACTGGTCGGTTTGCACCTCGGGTCGCGGGATTGAACGCGCTGCTCAAGCCAAGCGAGGGGTCCATGAAGGGATCAGGGTCTGCGCTCAGGTAGTTAATGTAAAGTACAAGTGGGAATCCATGTATTCGACAGGTACTATTGAAGCAATCGTGTTTCTTTAAATACACTAAGAGACTCGCCTCCTGGGCACCGGGGCCTGACCCTCGCAAAGAAATCAAAGGGGTTGAACGCTTCATACTACTGGACTATATTAATATACTACATCATCACCTCCAGGAGGATTGACGAGGGAGTATCGCAGACGGAATGGCGAACGTAAAAGTTGACTGGAGGTTGATATGATGTCAGCACGATCCCATTAAGTACCCAGAGTTATCTTGGAATTGTAAATCAGGTGAGAACTCAGCCGAAAGTCTCTTTAACATTTCCATTGCACAACGGGTGGAGGTAGTCATTCCAGGGGTAAATAAATTGGGAATAGCCCGCGAAAAAACCTGCTTCACTGTTACATAATCCATATGTATTCCGTGCCTATTCCCACACATCAAAGGAAGCACAAAGAATCGGGATGTGGTGTTTCTTTTTGCTTCCTTTGACGGAATAAGCACGGTATTTCTTTGTGGGAATAGGCACGGAATACGTATGGATTATGTAACAGTGGAGCAGGTTTTTTCGCAGGCTATTCCCAATTTATTTACCCCTGGAATGACTACCTCCGGCGCTCCACCAGTTGTGATTGGTGGGTAATCAACGCATGACACCTTATAAATGGTCATACTCTAAATAGTCATTTATATTGTCCCGAACTCTAATACAGTCGTGTCTAATAATAACCAGTAAGCATGCGAAAAGGAAGTCGCATTCTCGCTCAGGAGACCCCATTGAATTCCGAACCGGTACGTGGGTCTGTAAGGCCTTCTCACATTTACGACCTGGGGTCTTCCTAAACTCCTCTTACATTTGTGGAGTTCTGTTGTACTTCTTTTCTGCTCCCATCCTGACTGCCGACCGGCCTCTTGACCTGACAGGTTGCAATCTAGGGTATAGTCTGCCTATGCTAGATTCGGTAGGAATAACGAAAACCCTGACCCAAATCTAAGAATTAAAGCCTTCGTTTTTGATCTGCTACTTTGGCGATCAGCTCCAGTGCTTCCCGAAACCCCTGGGGGCATCATAGACTGACGAGAATGGATAAGATACCGTGTAGCAATCCACACACTGTGTGGGGAGGTTCAGAATGTGAGCCGGACTTACGATCACAAATCATCACTCTACTGTCTGCGTCGGTGGCGCAAGACCTGGTTCACCAATGACACAAACGAATAGTAAACATAGCCTTTCATTGATTTCTGCGGTCTCTGTTGTACAAACTCTGGAGTAGCATCACTCAGCCTCGAAACTTATACCACCTCGCAAGGTCGGTGACTCTGATACTTCAACCCGCACTGCAAGAGCATTGTGCATCAAGCGGTGGTGCAGGTGGTTTGTCGATAATGAGGCTCTTCCCTCCCGGGATGAGGATCTGCAGGTCATAACTCGTCGCATGCTTACAAGCGAAGATCAAAATTGCCTCCTGCTGCGCGATCTTCCAGGTACTATTCTTCCCTGCTTTAAGCGTCTGACGTTGTGGGCCAAACGGCGGGGTGGACTGCTTGGAGGCCTGGACTACGACGTCGACGTCCTTGCCACAGACGTTGTACACCGTCACGAGCCTATAGTTTGGGTCTGGGACGAGCTTGTCTGACAGGCGTAAGGCGAGTGCTGCGAGTGTAAGGGTAGGATTCGAAGCGGCCGAGTAGGGGAAGACTGAAAGATCACAGACGGAGATATTGTTCCATCCATGCTTCATACGCAGGTTCTCATCAACTACACCACCCTCCAATTTCTGGTTGGGCATCGGGATTGAGCCCTGCTCATGGGCCCATATACCTGGTCCGGTGGGCCTTAGAACGATATCCGCCGCCTCTATGTCCCGCAGGATGGGATAGTAATCACCCTCCTTAAGCTCCGCCCATCTGATCCCCAACACCTTGACGACCTTGTTCATCGCATCCACTGCGAAATCTCGCATCACCACTTTCTTCTTCTCCAAATACGGATCATCCGCCCAGTCGACGCTGATCCGCGGTTCCTTTTTGTCATTGAGCTCGATCTTGTTCCGCGGTGACAGTGGAGTCGGTAGGATCCAGCTCACTAAGCCAACTGGGAGGTCGCCGCTCGGAAGATCATCGCGAGGGAGGAAAGATACGGTGTCCAGAGCGACCATGCATAGTGCTACGCTGTCATCAACCACTTTTCCATCATCACCGGTGATATTGAACTTCATCGGGCTGAGAACTTTGACGCCACCAATCGTTTTTCGCTCCGCCATGTTGCGGTAGAAGAACGGCATTGCAACTCCAAACGAACGGTGGTCCGTCACGTGTCCAAAATTCTTTGAGAAGTTCTCTCCGAATTTACTCGTGTCTCCCCCTACGCTCCTCAAGAGGATCGCCCCGCTCTCGACTGTACCAGCACAGACGATAGCCTGATTGCAGGCGATCTTGGATTCTTTGCCTCCGTGCTTAACGACGACGTGTGTAGCGCGTGTAACCTGACCTGGCTTTGGTTCAGGCTCGAGCCGAGAAACGGTCGCGTTGAGAATGGTTCGAAAATTCTTGTCGGTCTGGCCATCTGGATTATCCATGGCCTGGCTCAGGAGGGTATCGATGGAGCTGAAAGCACCTTCTGCAAAGTTGAAGTTGCCCTCTTCACGAAATTCCGAGGCGAGGTGAACCCAGGAGAATTGGGTGGCGGGGAGATGTGAAGTGGCTTTAGTCCTGAGGTTTAGACGATCAATGAGCGCTTGGTGGGGTGGGAGGGTCTCCGGGAAGGAGATCTTCATCATCTTCTCTGCCTTGGGATAATAGTCGTCCATCAGCTCATTGCGGACTTTGTCCGGCCAGTGGTGTTCAAGAGTATCGATATCGATCCTATGGGAGCATGAGCTGACTTCTCAACGGAGAGATACGAACATACCTTGGTGTGAAGAGGCCCCACACGGCGCTTCTACCGCCGAGACAATAGAGAGGACCACCTGCATAGTGCTCTTGAGGGTTCGATGGTTGCTTTGCAACGTCAAAGTGGTCTTTGAAGTTGTTATAGAATGCCTCATTGGCTTGCTGAGAAAGCCCACTGCCGCTCGACGGACGCGGTGCGTTCAAGGAATGAGTGTGAAAGAGCAATCCACCTCGCTCAAGCACAAGGACTCTCACTGGTTGGGGGAGTACGTCATCGGGTTGTTGAGGGTTGACGGGGCAAAATGACTGAGACGTAATCTTTCGATTCTTCTCCAGAAGCGACGAAGCGAGCACCCCACCACCAATACCCGAGCCAATAATGACGAAATCGAACGGTTTGTCCTTGGACTCTTCGGCCGCTTGTGCGGCCGTGTAACGGAAATAAGACGCCTCGTAGCTCCTCGCCGGCTGGGGCGGTGTATGCGTTCCAGCAATTGGAAGGGTGGAGGACATACTAATCTTCAGTATGGTCAGAAGGAACAGGTAGGCTCACACGTGAAGGACTGACCGATCAAAGATGTCGATCTCGACCTGTGCAGGTTAAGGGGGTGGAGGACAGCACCCTGCTTATATTGAAGGTAAGTGGTACATGTGGAGCACGTCCGCAGCCTGCTCCACAATACCATGGCGAAGCAGCAATGAAGGCTATCCATTGACGCATCGAATCATGGCCCGAAGATCGGACGCTCGATGTTGTGCAACGAACCTGATAAGCGCTCATATTGTATCTGATCGAACAAAGATCACGGAGCGCTCGTTGCGCCACCGAAGACACGCATCAAACCGTGCAATGCTATTCGGTGGTTGAAAGCATTCGATTCTTGCAGGTAGGACAGAACTCTCAGCAGTCTCTACACCCAATGCGTAACAAGGTACACAATCTATGGATTGTACTTGCACTGCGTGTGGTTGACATCGCACATCGATCCGCCGATTATTCGCTCAAGCGGTCGTTAGGTAGACCGCGAGGATTGCAAGAATGCAAGAATGCGACAATGTGAGAATGCGAGGGGAGAAATAGAACAGAACATACTTATTATTTGTGCATATAATTAGCCCATCAGGAGTCAACCGAAAAAGTTCTTCCTCCGCGTCTGCGCGCCTCTGCGCCTTGGAGGACTTGGGTCATCAGACCTGGGAGTCAGGTACCACCGAGCACTTTCACGTAAATTACCGTTCGATCAGGGTCCATATCGATTTTTGTGAGCATTATCTGAAAAACAGGTCCTTGTATCCCAAGTTGGGATTTCTGAGACTGGGACGTCAATGATAGGTGGACGTCAACTTACCTAAAACCGTTACAAAGGCACATAAAGCCGTGCCTGAGCGACGTTTTTGAACGCTAGAAGCACAGGGCTAGAGCCTTCCAGATCGATGTTGGACGTTTGCAGCACCGCTAATAATAGAAGAGGGTGCCGTGCTTTCTCTGGCGTCTCCGTTGCACAAGGAGTGACTTTTTGGGAACAAAAAGAGAGCAGAGCAGAGCAGAGCAATAGAATGATGTGGTTTGAAGAAAGGAGCTACCACCCCAGCCTCAAGCACCAGGTTCAATTGCAGGAATGATGGGGTGAATGTTCGAAAAGCACTTTTTCATGAACGCCGACGACTGGTGAAAGGGTTTACCCCTCAGTTTGAACCATTCCGCCGAACGCGATGCGCAACAGCCCTGAGATTGGGGCATAAGCCCGGGATTGCGGTACAGACACCTAGTGCGCTGATTACTGGATTATGACCGCCTCATCCTGCCGGTTCAACACGAAAACATCACGACCCGCAAGTCCGCAAACGGGTCATCAAGGCCGCGTGCCATCGGAGTCCTGATTAAGGCCTGCAATCTTTGCAACGCTTTGCAACGCTTTTGCAACCCATTACGCGTCGTTCGGGAGTATTTTGTGGTCAGAAATGATACAAACAGCTGCTGGATCGTTCACACGCCTTGCCGTCAACCTCCTCTTCGCGCTCTCGGTGCGCCCAACACCGTGCCCAAGATATTGGCCCAAAACCACAATTATCGTGTACTATCTGTAAATACTCCTGTTTCAAACTGACTCACTAACCCGGCGATTGTTCGGTATCAGGTTCTTCGGTATTCCCGATTGTTAAAGGCCATGTTCGACGAAACATCGGTACTCAATCCAAACTTTGACCCAGCTTCCCTGAGACCTTATAATCGGCCACTCT
>Ga0307515_10018499_pt1 | contig 12597 bp, 3 predicted proteins | sample 17_EM_MG_FD_194513 | JGI IMG/M metagenome (GOLD analysis project Ga0307515, IMG submission 194513) | Populus trichocarpa ectomycorrhiza microbial communities from riparian zone in the Pacific Northwest, United States - 17_EM | ecosystem: Host-associated > Plants > Roots > Unclassified | place... | reverse complement strand
ATAGCGAGGGTGTGTGGTCCGTCACCTACTCTCCCGATGGACGGCACATCATCTCCGGATCTGATGACAAGACAATTCGAATCTGGGATGCCAAGACTGGTGCTGCAGTTGGCAAACCTCTGGAGGGACATTGTGAGGGTGTATGGTCCGTTGCCTACTCTCCTGACGGGCGGTGCATCATTTCTGTTAGACTAGCGCAGCGAGTGAGCGGGCGAAAGAACCGTGAGATGTATACATAACTAGCATACCTAGCGCAGCGAGTGAGCGGGCGAAAGAACCATGAGGATCTTTTGCCCCCTCCGCTCGTTGCGCTTATATACATGATCGAAACAATAAGCTGGCCAAACGGCCTACAGATAAGAGCAGTCACCACAGAAGACGTATGAACAATAAGACAGACTCAAACGGGAAATAGTGGCACAGAGATTGTGGCCGTGTGGCTTGGGCGTGTAGGCCACAAACGAGAAGTGTGGCGGGACAAAGGTGAGGCTGGTGTGGGGCAGATCTGAGGCTGGAGCTAGGACGATTCTGAGGCTGGACCGATACGTCATAGCCATTCAACACGACCCCCTCGGCCCATCAGGGGCGACCCCTAAACGTGCATCGGTCCACGGATAGCTCGTCGGTTAAGGATGAAGCCCAAGCATAGCCCGGAACTTCGTGAATTTGAGCCTACCAAGTGGTTTCGTGAAAATATCGGCGGGATTCTCGTTGCCGGGGACGTGAGAGACGGCGATCTGCTTCTGATCAACCAGGTCGCGGATCCAGTGGTACACGCGATGAACGTGCTTCATCGTTGACTGGTGCTCGGGGTGCTTGGCGACCTGAATAGCAGATTTATTGTCAACTAGAAGCGGGGAGGGGCGTGAAACATCGTAGCCCAGCTCTTCGAGGAGGTATCTCATCCACACAACTTCGCAGCCGACCTTCGAAGCAGTCGTGTATTCGGACTCGGTGCTTGAGAGAGACACGTGGGGCTGAAGTCGGCTTCCCCATTGAATAGCGCCTCCGCCAATACAGACGGCGAAGCCACCGGTCGATCGACTGTTGTCCGGATTCCCGCTGAGGTCGGCGTCCGAGTACGTGGTGAATAGATCGGGCGCAGAGGAGTGTGAATAGACGAGTTTCATGCCAGTAGTACCCTTAAGGTATCGAAGAACTCGCTTGGCGGCATGCCAATGTGGGAGGCCGGGATTCTCGACGAAACGACACAGGACGCCGATCACATAGGCGATATCGGGGCGAGTGGCGATGGCGAGGTATAGGAGCTTCCCAATTAGTTCGCGATATGGGTAGGCCTTCATTTCCGATCGCCCTTCAGGGGTGTCCGGGGACATTCGGGCTGAGAGTTTCTGGTTTTCGTCCATTGGAGTGAGGGAGGGGTTGCAATCGGACATTCCGAACTGTTCCAGGATCGACTCCACATAGCCTGGCTGGGAGAGGGAAATGGTGCGGGCGGTGCGGTCGCGTTCGATCTTGATACCAAGTATCGATGTGGTCGGGCCTTGATCGTGAATCTTAAAATGGGTCATAAGGTCTGACTTGACACGTTGGATGGCGGCCTTCGAGTTCGATGTGAGGAGGAGATCGTCGACATGAATCGGCATCATGATGTGGTCGTCGCTGCGTCGGTACACGTAGACTGAGTAGTCGCAGTCTATATGTTCGAAACCGATGGAGGTGAGTACCGAATGAAGTTTCAACGCCCAGATGCGCGGGCCCTGCTTAATACCGTATAGCCCCTTTAGGAGGCGCACTACCCACCGCTTTGGGTCTTCCCCAGGCCGAGGATCACCTTCAACCTCAAGTCCCTCTGGTATCTTCATATAAATCTCCGCATCTATATCCCCGTTAAGGAAAGCGGTCGAGATATCCACTGACTCCAGTTCCAGATCCTCTGCTGCGGCAATAGCTAGTACGGCGCGCATAGCGGCCATCCTGGCCGTTGACGCAAAAATCTCATTATAGTGGATACCCTGGACCTGCGAGTACCCCTGTGCCACGATGCGCCCCTTATACTTATCGATAGACCCATCGGGCAGGCGCTTGATCTTGAACACCCAACGGGAACCGATCGCACGCCTGCCAGGAGGCAGCTGAACCAACTCCCAAGTACCATTCTGCAGGTGCGCTTCAATTTCCGCAAGGGTGGCAGCGACCCACTTGTCTGCGTCAGGCCGCTTGAGCGCGTCAGCGAGGGTCTTCGGCTCGATACTGATGCTCGTATTCAGTGCACACTCCACGGCATCCACCAAAGGAATAGCGAAGCCGTGGGTGGGCCCGGCCGAATTTGCCTCGGCCAAGGCACCGGGGAGCCAAGCCCTGGAAACACGTTTGGGTGGAAGCGGGAGCCCGAGCGAGGGGTGATGTTCGAAGTGTGACGTCAGCTGTTTGACAGCAGGAGGGGTGCGCGGGCGTTCTGGTAGGTCATGGAGTGGCAATGCGCGTGCGGGCAGTTGGGGTGCGAGGTCAGGCTGCCCATCGTCCAACGGGTCAGCTGCGGGTGCAGGCATGGCCGCAGGTACGGCCGCAGGTGCAGGACCGGGCTGGACTGCAGGCACGGGCAATGGAGCGGGTGGCTCCAGAGGATCGGCCGGGATCGCGGGGAAAAGAATAGCAGGTGGGTCAGGTGGGTCAGGAGTCGCAGTACCTGCAGGCGGAATGGGATCGACAGACGTGTCCACCCCAGACAGCCCGGGTTTACGGAAAGGAAAGGTGGATTCACGGAAAACAGCACTGTCAGAGATGACCGTCTTGCGCGTCTGTGGGTCCCAAAATCTCCAACCTTTATAGTCCGTCGGATACCCGATGAGTACGCACTGAGTTGCGTGAGGGAGAAGGGCGGGGCGCTGATCCTTTTGCAGGTGGACGTATGCGAGACAACCGAAGGGGCGCATGGATGATAGGTCGGGCTTACGTCCATAGAACAGCTCAAAGGGGGTAAGTGGAGCAGTGCTGGATGACGGGAGACGGATTTTACCATGGAGCCAGTGCGTCGCAGCGTCCTCCCACCAGGTACGGGCAAGGCCGGACTGTGACAGTAGGGTCGTCACTCCTTCAGCGATCAACCGGTTCATCCGCTCAGCGACTCCGAGCTGCTGAGGCGTATCGCGGATGGAGTGCTCACGTCTGATCCCGGCCCCTGTCAAGAAATCGTCGAAATCTCCTGACATGTACTCGCTACCCTTATCATCTCGTAAGATGCCGATCCGCTGTCCAGTGACGTTTTCAGCCCAAGCCTTGTACTTTCGGAAAGCACCATAGACCTCCGACTTCCTGGCAATAAAGTAAACAGCCGGAAATCGTGAATGGTCATTGATGAAAGTAACCCAATAGCAGTGACCCTGCCTGCTACGAACCGGTATCGGGCCATGCACATCTGAGAAAACCCGGAGCAGCGGACGCTCAGCACAGGCGGCAGGCTTTGAATGGGGTGCCCGGGTGAGCTTCCCGTTGACACAGTCCTCACAGAAGTCGTCTGTGACGGCCCCAGTAACGCGATCCGGGATGCCAGCGATGGAGCCGGCCCGAATGAGGTGCCGAAGTGCCGAGTGGGGCATGTGGTTCAGGCGCGCGTGCAGCTCTTCAATTGAGACGCTGGCCGATTCAACTGCCTGAATAGGCTTCCAATCAAGATACGCTAAGTCGTTCAATCGGATCGTGGCAGTGAACTCCGTGGCCCCTGTCCGGCGATTGATCCACTTGCGCTTCGGGTACTCCGCAACCTCTGAGTGTGTATCGTGGTGTTCCCTCGCGAACTTGTTGGATGCGAATAGGCTGATAGTGAGGAAGGGTACGAAGAGGACATTGTGTATTGCAATTATGTAGCCGCAATCAGAGAGAAATCGTATAGAACCCAGACCTTCGGAGTAGATAACCTTTCCATCAGCCAATCGAATCGCGCGCCGATCCGGCTTGAGACTCAAGAAGGCGGAGCGAACACTGCTCATTGAGCTTGAGGCGCCTGAGTCGCAAAGCCAGTTGTCAGCGGCGCGCAAATCGTGGGAGAGGAATGCGGTAGCTACCCCTGCGGTCTCCTGGGCGGCTGGTACGGGCGCGATGTTGTTGGTAGGGCCGGCGTTCATGGCATTGGCGTTGGCAGTATTACCGCCGCGGCCTCTGCCCCTTCGGCGGCCGCCTCCATAGTTGCCATAGTTGTTGTTGTTGTTGTTATTGTTGTTGCCGTGATTGTTGCCGTTGCTACCCCCGGCACTGGCACCGACACGCTGGACGACGAGTCGCGCGATCGCCTCGAAATGAGGACAGTCCCTCGCGTAATGACCGGGCTGGTCACACCTGTGGCATCGGAGGGAGAAGGCCACGCTCGCCGACTCGACCTCGGATGCTACCGCAGCGTCCCTGTCGGTGCGGATAAAAGCGGAGTAGGCGTCGCCGAGGGTGACCTCCTTCTGGGAGACTAGCTGGCGGCGAAGGGGATCGTCTGCTTGGAGTGCGCTGAGGATGGTGAAGAGGGCAATCTCGTCGAATCGCTCCTCCTGGGACTGATTAGCAGGCGTGATGCGGATGATTCTGCTGCGAGCATCGTCGACACGGCGATAGAGATCGACGTAAGTTTCTCCAGATCGCCTGCGGGTACCGAGGAGCTGCATCCAGGCTTCGTGGCGAAGACTCGCGTCGAGCGAAACGTGCTGGGCCTCGATGGCCTTCCAAAGGGGCCAGACACCGCCGTGTTCGTGCTTGGAGAGGAGCTCGTAGTGCAAATCGGCGGCGGTCCCCATGATAACGCCCATCGCGTGTTGCTCAGAGCGAGTCCACTTCTCCACCCCGGTCGCGTCAGCTGGCGCCACAGGATCAATCAGGTCGCCACAAGCGTCCTTCGTGCGTCTAATGACGCGAACATGACCACCTGGAGTGAGGTGGGCTTTGACAGCGAGTTGCCACTTCAGGTAATTCTCCTTGGTGAGGACGGGAACATGGGAATAAGAGCGAGGAGCGTCGTCGTGCTCAGCATGGGATCCGTGAGTAGGGGCAAGGACGGTCAGGCTCGGGGCCTGCGGGCTAGGCGTGGAAGAGCGGCTCATAACCTGTTAGACTAGCGCAGCGAGTGAGCGGGCGAAAGAACCGTGAGATGTATACATAACTAGCATACCTAGCGCAGCGAGTGAGCGGGCGAAAGAACCGTGAGGATCTTTTGCCCCCTCCGCTCGTTGCGCTTATATACATGATCGAAACAATAAGCTGGCCAAACGGCCTACAGATAAGAGCAGTCACCACAGAAGACGTATGAACAATAAGACAGACTCAAACGGGAAATAGTGGCACAGAGATTGTGGCCGTGTGGCTTGGGCGTGTAGGCCACAAACGAGAAGTGTGGCGGGACAAAGGTGAGGCTGGTGTGGGGCAGATCTGAGGCTGGAGCTAGGACGATTCTGAGGCTGGACCGATACGTCATAGCCATTCAACAATTTCCGGTTCTTTTGACAAGACAATTCGAATCTGGGATGCCGCCACTGGTGCTGCAGTTGGCGAACCTCTGGAAGGCCATCGCCACCGTGTGAGCTCCGTCGCCTACTCTCCCAATGGGCGGCACATCATCTCTGGATCTTTTGACAAGACAATTCGAATCTGGAATGCCGAGACTGGCGTTGCAGTTGGTAAACCTTTGGAGGGGCAAAGTAAGGTTGTGCGGTCTGTCGCCTACTCTCCCGATGGGCTGCACATCATCTCCGGATCTGACAAGACGATTCGAATCTGGGATGCAGAGACTGGTGCTACAGTTGGCAAACCCCTGGAGGGGCATAGAAAGGGTGTGTGGTCCATCACCTACTCTCCCGATGGGCGGTACATCACCTCTGGATCAATTGACAAGACAATTCGAATCTGGGATGCCGAGACTGGTGCTGCAGTTGGCAAACCTCTGGAGGGTCATAGTGAGGGTGTGTGGTCCGTCGCCTACTCACCCGATGGGCGGCACATCATCTCTGGATCTGCTGACAAGACGATTCGAATCTGGGATGCCAAGACTGGTGCTGCAGTTGGCAAACCTCTGGAGGGGCATAGTGGGGGTGTGTCGTCTGTCGCCTACTCTCCCGATAGGCGGCACATCATCTCTGGAGCTTATGATGAGACGATTCTAATTTGGGATGCCGAGACAGGTGCTGTAGTTGGCAAACCTCTGGAGGGGCATAGTGAGGGTGTGTCGTCTGTCGCCTACTCTCCCGATGGGCGGCGCATCATCTCTGGATCTTATGACGGGACACTCCGAATTTGGGATGGCAAGACTGGTGTGGCAGTTGGCAAACCTCTGGAAGGGCATAATGGGGGTGTGACATCCGTTGCCTACTCTCCCGGTGGGAGGCATATCATCTCTGGATCTGATGATACCACGATTCGAATCTGGGATGCAGATACTGGTGCTGCAGTTGGAAAACCTCTGAAGGGGCATAGCTGGTATGTGTGGTCCGTCGCCTATTCCCCCGATGGGCGGCACATCATCTCTGGATCTGCTGACAAGACGATTCGAATCTGGGATGCCGAGACTAGGGTGGCGGTTGGTAGGCCTCGAGAGGGAGAAATTGAGGGTGTGCTGTCCGTTGCTTCCTCACCCAATGGGCAGTACATTGTTTCTGGATCTAATAGCAACACCATCCGTGTGTTGGAACCATTTTCACATCAACCGTCCTCATCTTGTAATCCGATCCATGCTCATTTTTATTCACGGCCTGACTCCCAGGGTTGGATCAGAGACTCAGACGGCGGCTTACTCTATTGGGTACCCCTAGATTGTCGTAGTGGCCTCCATTCACCCGCTCTCATTACAATCCCTCCTACATCTCATATTCGGACAGTTTCACTTGATTTTGTTGACTTTGCCTTTGGAACTGCTTGGTCCCAAATTTTCAATAGCGCACAGCGCTAACCATTCTTTCCTCGTAACCTTTTGTATATGATTTGGTGAATGAGATGCTCCGTGGTTATCTCGTCCTCCTTGCGCTCCTCATTTTATCACAAATGGGCCAACACCCGCCAAAGAAGGGACACGCATGCGACTAGAAGCTAAAGTGACAAACGTCACGAAGGTAGATGATACTTCCATTAATTACATCACAGCAGAATATTTGCATACAAAACAAACCAGCAAGATGTACGCGGCAGGCATGGAAGACAGAGAATAATCCAAGCGGGGAGTTAGGATTTCAGAGACCCGCTAAGGTACGGGACAGCCAAGAGGCGCAGGCACAGCCACCTGTCAAAAAACCCAGCCTCAATGGTTCAAATTCTCGTGTCCGATTTTTTTTTTTTTGTATCTGTAGCTAGTTTCGTATGTCAAAAAATTAATTAATTAATACCCTATTCAAGCGTGTGCTCTGGCCTCCCAAAGAGCCTCTGGTGGCAATGTACGGTGGCCATGGTACTTCCTGCAGGCCCAAGCAGCCTGTGGCCCGTCCAATCCAGCACAGTAGCCATCCATAGATCTGTGAGATCGGATCGAGTAACTCTGAGTGGATTCCACTGGCACAGAGTAGAATTTCTTTGCTGTTTTTCGCTTCTGTAGGTGCCCGATCGTGCACCACTCCATGACACTTGTGGGTCGGAGTCTTTGAGAGATTAGCTCTTCGTGACTTTGTTGACTTCTTGTGGCGTCCCATAATTTTAGTTCAATTTTTTATGTGTGGGTTTTCGTCATTCACGGAGCAGATGTGAATACAAAGCAAGATGATACAAAGCAAGATCACGTGACGATGTTTCAAGAGCTGTGCCCGGAAAAATGGAAAACTTCCCAGAGGGCCGTTCTCGCCTAAAAAAAACGCTTTGGGCCGGCACCCAAAAATTTCCATTATTGGGCTCAGATAGGGGCGCGCGCGCAATTTGAAGTGCAGGGAACTATTTATTTTAAAGGTCTACATACTTTTCAGCATTTTTTCTAACTACATGGCATGGGCTCGGGGAGGATTTGGCCCACCCATCGAAGTTGGTGGCTGTGCCTGCGCCTCTTGGCTGTCCCGTACCTAAGAATCGTTGGTTGCGGTGTAGCCAATTATAACATTATGGACATTACCTACTGCAGGATATAGTAGGGACGGACTGGTATGGATCTAGCGCGTACGCTCCGGGTACATCGCGTCAACTCTTCAAGAGCTTCGGCTCTCGCCTCGGCATTTGGTAAATGCTCAATCTTCCCCACTTCCCAATCTTGCCACGAGTTCCATACTTCGTGGTTCTGTGTTGTCGGAGCGATCAAACATGTGCAACCCTTCTAGATATGGGCTGTACCAACCCGAATCAGCTTTCGAATACTTTCACGCATATTTTCGTCTCCATATATATCCCCCACTTCGTCTGAGAGATCTTTGCGCGAGTTCAGGCCGACGAGTGTCTCCATTTGAGGTTTGAAAATCGGACTTGCTGATGGTCTGCATGTCAATTCGGATAATACCTGCTAAACGACTACGTGTACTCACAGAGACAGTCGTTCTTTGCTTGTTCGAAGGGCTCCAGCAACATACTTGCGCTGTCAGTAGTGTTGACGTGGAGTATTGCAACTTTGTGCCATAGTACTGGTGACCATGCGTCTATATATGAGTCAGATCGCTAAGGGTACTTTGATACGTCCCTAATACTGCCGTCGGTTGCTGGTACAGTGGTACTATACTACGTTTACTATCTGAGACCGCACGTCTGCAGCCATTTCTCCACCACCTCCCATCTGTAACACAAGCCCAATATACGCCGCGTGGTGCTTAAGATTGAAGGGTTCTTTCGCGACCGACCCCAACGCTTTCAACAATTCGTCCTCGATCGCGGTTTGGTTCAAAGCGCAACACAAACAACAACCACACGACTAAAGCTGTACCTGCGAGCAAATAGGATAGGAGTAAGAATAGTATCATCTTTCACCAACAGACGGTCTTTGCTGGACATTACGAGTAAGTGGCCCTCTTTCAAAAGTACAAAATATTCGAGAAGTACCAGAGAAAGTGGTATTGGTAGGCTTAGAGTAACAGGGACATAGCTATAAAGTAGTAGGAGTCCACTTGCGTCTTGTGTCTTTCATCGATAGCACATGTTATTGATGCAAACGGTTTCAGTAAGGCAGGATTGTGGAGTCGTTCGATCAGGCAAGCCGGCGGTCGATCAAGCAAGCAAGCAAGCAAGCAAGCAAGCAGCACATCGTTCATTTCATCTCAACATAGTAAGATCCAGTCTCGCGCCTCCCATAATCACAACAGCGTCTATAAAAGCCTCACCCTCTACTTACTAACCCCCGGCCCCCTCGACCACGACCACGACCACGACACCACCCCCGCACAACGTGCCTCAGCTCCTCTCTCTGAGAGTGGAGTGGTCCTAAACCTCCCCGTCGAAGAGCGGTAGCATGTGGTCTGCATATCCGCACGAGGGAAAGGATATTAAGGGATCTTGAGACCGTGCCTGGTGAGCGAGCTGAATGAAATCCTTCATCTCTGCTGAATCTGTTCTCAGGGGCATATGAACGTACGGTGGCTATGATCGTGCTTCGATCGAGTCTGGATGGCTTTGGGTTAGAGCTCATGGCTCGCGCCGCCTGGCGTCGTCAGTGAGGATGGGCGAGAAAATGACTTTGGTTGGTGTCGTTTGCCCAGTCTGATGTCTAACAGCGGGTGCAGACGAGGATAGGGTCGCCGATGTTCTTCGTGTTCTTCAAGAAGCAATCACTGCAACTCGCTCGTATGCTACCTTGAAGGTTTCTTGGTCACTCCTGACTTGCTCTGGGTGCGTTTCTACGCCACCAACGCCCAGATCCCTCGTCTTTCCGCTCGATTTAGGCTTATTGTACTTGTAGGACTTCAACCAGTTTTACATATCGATCCTCTGATACTTACGGCTGTTTATTCTACTGCCGCACAACGTTCACTGGAGTTTGACTTCTGCGGGGTGGGGCCATGCAGGTCAAGCGAGGACGCCAAACAAACCCATAACACCAATGAAGATCAGCGGAATATACGACAAAGGCGAGGTATGAGGAGACGGTTCTTCGCCCCCAATCCTTGTATTCCAGCATGCCGCCCCTCGATCATGAGCATGGATGAAATTGTCGAGATTCAAAATCAGTCTCTTTCTGCTTTCTGCCTCGTTCTGTTTAATATTCGAAAATTTTCCGTCCACGACAACTACCCACCCCTTGACTTGGAGGCTTGACTTGTTGCTCCCCATTCATCGATCAACGCGGTGGCTGCACATTCCCCATATTCTTCTTCACTTCTTAAACCCCTTACGCTACCCATATACCAGCCCTTGGTTATTGTCGCGTTTCCTGGAGGACGGTCCATCCGATACAGCTTCGATCATAGGTAGCGGGACTAACAGTGTGGATGGCGGATCAATACTCGAGACTACTGAGTCGCAGGAAGTCCAGTCTGTGGCGCTGGTCTTGGAAGACACGTCAGCGTCGCCGGACGGGTGGCAAGCCCCAGGACGGAAGGAAAATTAATTGAGCACCGTCAACTCCTGTAACATGCGGATATTCAACTATCTCCCTGTGTTTGGGGCGAATTACTGACCCTCAAGAGGGTGGTGTCAGCTCTTGTAGCACGTGAGTTTCCAGGTACCTACTTAAGTTTGTACAGAATTACTGACCTTCCTCTGGTGGCAGTGGATAGGGTTGCAATTCATTTGTATGTGGCGGTGGCGGTGGATCGAATGCGTCCATTGTAATCCATGAGGAAGTGAGAGGAGGTGCAGATTATTGTCTCTGCTGGTAGACTGGTGATGGTTACCACGGAGATCTGATGTTGCTGCTCGAGCTGGCATCTGGATTAGATCGCTTACTATCCTTGACTAATAAGACTTTCCGATACTTTACTTTCCGATTGGTACTGAGCGTCCAACCCGAAGATTTGGAAGATCTGACTCCCTGTATATTCAGGCATCGATGCCATCATCGTGGGATCGAGATGTGGCATTTGGAGAACCGTGGTATCTGGGTGGGGAATGCAGGATGCCAGTGCGGGGATGTAGGGCTTATATACATATACGCCTAGCCTCAGCTTGGAAGTGTATTCACTGAATTAATATATTGGGCAAGATGAAATATTCGAATCGTGCTAGATGTGGGAATGATATCTTTCGGGACCTCGCAAAACGCAATTAAGGGGTGAATTTTCACTCAAATATGTTTGCACCAATACTTCTCCGCTCGAGGCCACCGGCAACCCCTCACACGCTCCGGCCGCCCCATCGTGATACCCAATCGCCCAACCCACCTCGACTTGAGCGCCACATGACGTCATATCAACCTGTGCCGACTCAGACGCCTTTGCCGCTTCTCTTGTTCTAGTTAGTTCCCACTTCACTCCCCCCTTCCGATCGCCCCCACCTTTCCATAGTTCGAAGTAGGCAGAGCACGGACACTCAGGCTCTCTGTAACGTTGGTCCGTACCCTGTAATTCAGACACTATTAAGACTATGACTGGGACAAGGGGCTTTCCGGCAGTTTTGCTGCAGGTTGCGGCAACCCAGAGAATACCCAGAAGGCGGGGCGTCAAGAGTTTAGGGGATCGATCGGGCGAACAAGAGAGAGAAACAAGTAAGGGGGTGGCCTAGATCGATCTCCGGACTGATTCTCTGTCGACTTGTACACGGTGCATTAAATACGTGAACGAGAGAGAGCCAGCGGGGACTGAGTCAGTACAAATCAGAAGCGACCACATGAAGAAACGAACAGGTGTACGAGCGGAAATTACAGGGTACGAACGAACGTGACAGAGAACCTCTCTACCTACTTCGAACTGTAGAAAGGTGGGGGCGATCGGAAGGGGGGAGTGAAGTACGTGGGAACTAACTAGAATGAGAGAAGTGGCAAGAGAGCACGTATTAGTACTACTGACCTCCATAGTCTATCCGAATCGCCTGAATGAGATCGGGCTTCACATGGGTCGCCGGATTATCGAGTGGTTGCAAGGCGTCTGAGTCAGCCCGGCCGGGTTGTCCGACGTCGTGTGGCGCTCGAAGGGGATCGGGTGGGTTGGGCGATTAGGTACCGTGATGGGTCTCGAGCGAGAAGTATTGGCGCTGAGAGGCCATCGGCTTCGGTTGCTGCAAACCTAGCATGCATATAGAAGCTCAGCAAATCATGTACAAGTCGTATGTACACCTTGATGGATGCGTGGAATGTTGCCAGTTTGGGCACTAATACCAAAAAGGATACAAATTATATCGAAGAGACTGATTAATTGTGACTACCGATATTCCACAAAAAAAGGGTTGTGTAATGCTAGCCTGGCTCGGTACGAGGCGGTTATCCTGAGAGCTTTATTACTGGCGGATATGACTATGCCCACGGTTTCTGCAAAGAGAGAGGCGACTCTGTTCCAAAGGCATTCATTTCGTCTTCGAATGAGCCAAGGTTTCCCTAGAAGCATAATGAGATAAGTAAAGACGCATATTATGAACAAACATACGTCGGTGGGGAAATATTGTTCATGCCGTGCCACTCGGACGACGTTGTCGACGAACTGAAGGGTGAGACCTCACCTCAGGCAACCACTTTTCGACACCTAAGAGGGGTACGCTCGCTTTGTGCATAAGACCCCTTCGAGGGGTCAGCCGCGCGCGTTCCCACGGCCGGCTCTGTCCCAAATGAGGCGTGCGCGGCTT
>Ga0307515_10018498_pt1 | contig 12598 bp, 14 predicted proteins | sample 17_EM_MG_FD_194513 | JGI IMG/M metagenome (GOLD analysis project Ga0307515, IMG submission 194513) | Populus trichocarpa ectomycorrhiza microbial communities from riparian zone in the Pacific Northwest, United States - 17_EM | ecosystem: Host-associated > Plants > Roots > Unclassified | place... | reverse complement strand
CGGGCTGCAGCGAGGCTAGCACCAGCCAGAGGAACGGCAGCACGAAGACGACGGCGATGACGGCGAGCACCAGGTAGGTGATCGCCCGGCTGGTGCCACGGCGCGCCGCGGTCAGGTCGGTCATCAATCCTCCAGCCGGATCAGTCGCAAGTAGACAGCCGAGAACAACGCCCCGATGGCGAGCAGCACCAGCGCCATCGCGGTGCCGTAGCCCAGTTGGTAAAACTTGAACGACTGCTGGTACATGTACAGCGGCGTGGTCTGGCTGGCCGTGCCGGGACCGCCGCCGGTCATCACGTAGATCAGGCCGAAGGCGGCCAGCGTCTGCAACGTGATGAGCATCAGGTTGCTGACGATGGCGCGCCGGATCAGCGGCAACGTGATGCGGCGCAGGCGCTGCCAGCCGGAGGCGCCATCCATCGCCGCCGCCTCGGTAAGCTCCGGCGGCACCTCGGAGAGCGCGGCGGAATAGACCAGCATGGAGAAGGCGGTGCCCCGCCACACGTTGGCCAGGATGACCGCCAGCATCGGCGTGGTGTAAAGCCAGTTCTGCGCGAGCCCGAAATGCGCGAGCAGGGCGTTGAGGGTGCCGGTGCGATAGAGGAACGCGTACCAGCAGAAGCCGGCGATCGTCTCGGGCACCGCCCAGGCGGCGATGACCAGGCCGGTGACCACCGAGCGGGCGATCCGGCTGCGGCCGCGCAGCAGCAGCGCGATCAGCAGGCCAAGAGTGTTCTGCCCGATCACGGCCGAGCCGACCACGAAGACCAGGGTCAGCTCGAGCGAATGCAGGAACGACGGGTCGTGGGCCAGCCGGGTGAAGTTGTCGATCCCGACGAAATCCACCGTGCTCGACCCGGTCAACGCCAGGTTGGTGAAGGCCGTGTACAGGCTCCACAACATCGGGCCGGCGAAGAAGATCAGGAGCAGCAGCAGGGCCGGCGCCATCGGTGCGAACCGGCTCAACCAGTACCGGGGCTTCCGGCGGGGCGCGGCCTCAGCCGCGCGCACCGCCGGAGGCCGCAGTGGGGCAATCGGCGTCATGAGCCCGATGCGACCTTGTCCGGGCCGACCGCGGCCTTGACCTGATCGCTGTAGGCGGCGGCCGCCTTCTCCGGCGTCAACTGCCCGGTCATCACCGCCTCCATGGCCACCTGGATGGCGTCCGAGATGTGCGGGTAATCGGCGTACGCGGGCCGGAAATGGGTCACCTGCACGAGGTCGGTGAAGAACTTCAGAGTCGGATTCGAGCTCAGGTACGCCGGGTCCGCCGCCACGTCGGCACGCTCCGCGATCTGGCTGGCGGCGATGTCGTACGCCTGGGTGTTCTCCTTGTTCAGCGACAGGCTGACGTAGTCGAACGCGGCCTGCTTGTCCTTGGAGTGCGCCCCGACCGACAGCACCCAGCCGCCGGACATGCTCGTGGAGCCCGGGGCCTGGCCGTGCTGGGTGGGCATCGGGGTCTGGCCGAGCACGGTGGACCACTGCGGCCAGGGCTTCGCGCCGCCGGTGAGCCAGGTGCCGCTGAGCCAGGAACCGTCCAGGTTGATGGCGAGCTTGCCGCCGGGCAGCAACTCGTTGCTCACGCTGGTGCCGAAGTTCGGGTTGAGCGCGTCCTGCTGGTCCGGCCCGAGCTTCTCGCCGTACACGGTCTTGATGAAGTTCAGGGAGTCGACGAAGCCGGGGCTGGTGGCGACCCACTTCTTGGTGGCGTCGTCATAGAGCGTGTTGTTCGTCCCGTACAGCAGCATCTCGAGGCCCTGCATGGTGGCGCCCTCGCCGGCGGCCTTGCCGGAGTAGACGTTCAGCGGCGTGACGCCGGGCAGTTTGGTCTTGATCGTCCGTGCCGCGGCGAGGACGTCGTCCCAGGTCTTCGGCTGCCACGGCACGCTCAGGCCGGCCTTGGCGAAGAGATCCTTGTTGTACCAGAGCGCCCGCGTGTCGGTGCCCATCGGCACCCCGTAGGTCTTGCCGTCCAGCGCCCTGGCGGCCGTCTTGGCGGTCGGGCTGAACTGACTCCAGTCGGGCCACTTGGCCAGATAGTCGTCGATCGGCGCCAGGAATCCAGCCTGGATGTCGGTGTTGACCAGGAACGTGTCCTCGTACATCACATCCGGCGCGGTGCTGGCGGAGCGGTTCATCAGCGACAGCTTGGTGTAGTAGTCGTTCTCGGAGGCCTCGATGGGCACCAGCTTCACCGTGTATCCGGGGTGCGCCGTCTCGTACGCGGTCTTCACCTTCTGCATCTGCGCGTCGAGCTGAATGAAGGCGCCGAACTTCTGATAGGCGACCGTGATGGTCTTGCCGGAGCTGCCACCGTTGTCCGACGAGCACGCAGCCGTGCCGGTCAGGGTGATGGCCGCCAGCGCGGCGATGATGAACTTGCGTCGCATCGCGATTCCCCTTGCGTCGAGGAGGGCTGGGGTTCGGTACCGGCCGCAGCGGTGACAGACGAGCTAGCGATGCGGATCCACATGCGCTGCCGCCGATGCGGAACCGCGGATGGCTAGGGCAGGTTGCCAGCGACTTGGGCGGGTCGTTGACTTTCGGGGTCAAGATCTAGTGCTGGGCGGTTACGCTTTCGTGAAAACTCTGAGAACGTATTCAGAGAACGTAATCATTGGCTTTGATCTGGTCAAGCCGCAGTTCACCCGCTAGCGCAACCACCCGGCGGATGCCCGGGGCGCCGCCCTGCGGCAGACTCGACCGGCCCGCCCCGACCGCCCCGACCGCCTCGACCACCTCGACCGCCTCGACCACCTCGACCACCTCGACCAAGGAGCGCCTTGCAGCCGCACCAGCCGACCATGCGTGACGTTGCCCGGCTCGCCGGAGTCAGCGCGGCCACCGTGTCCCGGGTGGTCAACAACGGGCGTTACATCCGGCCCGAGACCCGGGCGAGCGTCGAGCGCGCCATCGCCGAGCTTGGCTTTCAGCGCAACGAGATCGCTCGTACGCTGCGGCCCGGCCAGACCGCCGAGACGATCGGCCTGGTCATCGAGGACCCGGCCAACCCGTTCTGGTCGGCCATCACCCGCGGCGCGGAGGAAACCGCCCAGCGGTACCAGCACATGCTGGTCGTCGGCAGCACCGGGCTGAGCTTCGAACGGGAAAGCGACCTGCTGCGTGATCTGGTCCGCCGGCGCGTCGACGGCCTGCTGGTGGTGCCGACCCCGCAAGCCCATCGGGACCTGCACGCGGAGCTCGCCCGCTGGGTGCCGATGGTCTTCATCGACCGCGCCCCGCGCGGCGTGGCCGCCGACTCGGTGCTGCTGGACAACCGCGGCGGCGCCCGAAAAGCGGTGGAGCACCTGGTGTCGCGCGGCTACCGGCGGATCGCCTACGTCGGCGGTGACCCGGCCGTGGGCACCGGCGCCAGCCGGCTGGCCGGATACAAACATGCCCTCAAGAACGCCGGGCTGTCCGTCGACCCGCAGCTGGTCAGCCTGGAAAACTACACCGTCGAGGCGGCCTTGGCGGCCACAACCGAGCTGCTGAGCGGGCCGGTAATGGCCGACGCGGTCTTCGCCGACAACAACCGGATGTGCCTGGGTGTCCTGCAGGCGGTGTACCGCCAGGGCGCCGACACCGGGGTGGCCGGCTTCGACGATGTCGAGCTCGCCGACCTGCTCCCGACGTCGGTCGCCCTGGTCGCCTACGACGCGGTCGAGATGGGCCGGCACGCCGCCGAGCTGCTCTTCGAGCGCATCGGCGGCGGGACCGGCCCGTTCAAACGAGCCGTGCACCCCACCCGGATCGTGCTGCGGGGTAGCAACGGCGCCCTAGAGCGAATCGTCACTTAGCCTGAAAATAATCCCGGAGCATGGCGATCTGCCCGCCGCGAAGGCGGAAGATCTGCACCAACGACATCGGCGCCTGCTGCCCGTCGGGTTGGCTGACGACGGCGTCGATCTCGGCGATGAACACGTCCGGCTCCGCGGTGTCGTGCAGCACGTAGGCGGACTGTGCCGGGTCCGCCGTGCCCTGGTCGGCGGCGTAACGGTGATACGTGGCGATACCGGCACGAATGGCCTCTCGGCCCTCCAGCCGACGCGGCAGCATGTGCCCGGCGGGGACCAGCGGCGCGTCGAACACGCCATCTTCGGTGAACAGTGCGGCGACCGCGTCCGGATCGTGGCGGATTGGACCGGCGTACACGTACCGTTCGAAGATTTCCTTGTGTACTTGGCTCATTCTCAAGCCTATCACCGGGCTGTTGGGTGACCAGGGTCACAGCAGGGCGAGAACCGATCCGGAGGTGAGGTCGTCTTGCCCGGTGTGAGACGAAGCCTGGATGCGGCCGACGAGGAGGAACTCGTGCGGCGTACGGCCGCCGGTGACCGGCGCGCCTTCGACGAGTTGTACCGGCGGACGTCGCCGTGGCTGGCCGCGCGCCTGCGCCGCCGGTGCGCGGACGATGACGTGGTCGCCGACGTGTTGCAGGAAACCTATCTGGCGGTCTGGCGGGCGGCGGGGAGTTTCGCCGGGTCCGCCGCCGCCGGCAGCGCGGTGGGCTGGTTGTGGACCATCGCCGCCAACCGGCTGGTTGACGCGTTCCGCCGGCGGGCCCGGCTCGCCCAGGTGCCACCGGTGCCGCTCACCGAGACGGTCGCCCCCGCCGCGGAGGACGAGGTGATGGCGGCGCGCATCGGTCAGGAGTTGGAGCAGGCGCTGCTCCTGCTGCCACCGGAACTGCGGCAGGTGCTGCGGGCCATGGTCCTCGACGGGTTTTCCGTACGGGAGACGTCCCTGCTGCTCAGCGTGCCGGAAGGCACGGTGAAGTCCCGCGCGCGGCGGGCTCGGATCGCCCTGCGGGAGGCACTCTCGTGACCACCTGCACCGAGTGGCACATGGGTGCGCTGCTCAGCGACATCGCTGGCGAGGGCCAGCAGGGCACGACAGAGGAGGCCCAGCCATGACCACCCATCCGACACTCGCCGTGCTCACCCGCTACGCCGAGGGCAGTGGCCTTGACGACGCCACCGTGTGGTCCGTGGAGGTGCATCTCGAGGGCTGCCCGCAGTGCCGCGCCGGGCTGGCGGGCGCCACCACCGACGGCACCCGGGCCCTGCTCGACCGGGTCGCCATTGGGCTGGCGGGGGGCATCGCCGCCGGGCCGGTTCCGGCACGCCGCCGCCGGCTCTGGTCCGCCGTGCACCGGCGCTGGCTGATCTGGGCGCTGCTGCCGTGGCTGACCATGACGGGGGCGGTGCTCGGCTGCGCGGTCCTGCTCGAAAGGCTCCAGCCGGGCCTGCCGTCGCTGGTGCTGCTGTTGGCGCCGGTGGCCCCGCTGCCGGGGGTGGCCGTCGCCTGGAGCCGCCGCGTCGACCCGGCCTGGGAGCTGATCGCCGGCACGCCCGCGGCCGGCCTGACGATGCTGCTGCGGCGGACGGCGTCGGTGCTGGCCCTCGTCGTACCCGTGCTCGTCCTGGCGGGCGCGCGCTCCGGAGTCTCCCTGGCGCTGGTGCTGCTGCCGTGCCTCGCGTTCACCACCGCCACCATCGCGCTCGGCGCCGTGATCGGCGTGCGCCGGGCGGCGGCGGGTGTCGGCGTGCTCTGGACGGCGGCCGTGGTGCTGCCCAGCGTCGTCACCGAAAAACTGCCGGTGGTCCTGGAACCGGGCAGCGTCCCGGTCTGGACCGTGGCCATCGTCGCGCTGGCCGCCTTCGCGGCGAGCCGCGCCGACGGCTACCGGCGCCTGTCCAGCCACAACTGACGGATTCCGCACATTTCCTGTTATCGGAGGTTTCCATGATGCGTACGGTGAGCGCTGCCGAGACGGCACCCACCACCCATCCCTGGGCGGTGCACGCCGAAGGGCTGCGGGTGCGCGCCGGCCGGCACCTGGCCGTCGACGGGCTCGGCCTGGCCCTCGGTGCCGGCGTGCACGGCCTGCTCGGCCCGAACGGTGCCGGCAAGACCACGCTGATCCGTGCGCTGGCCACGGTCGTGAAGCCGGCCGGCGGGCGGCTGAGGTTGCTCGGCGAGCCGGTCGACGGCCGCGCCGACCTGCGTCGGGTGCGCCGCGGTCTGGGCTATCTGCCGCAGCAGTTCGGCTTCTACCCGAGGTTCACGGTGCGCGAGTTCGTCGAGTACATGGCTTGGCTCAAGGAGATGCCCAAGCCCCTGGTGCCGGGCGCGGTCCAGCGGGCGATCGACCGGGTCGGACTGGCCTCGAAGGCCAACGCGCGGATGAAAACGCTGTCGGGGGGCATGCTGCGCCGGGCCGGCATCGCGCAGGCGATTGTGAACGATCCGGAGGTGCTGCTGCTCGACGAGCCGACGGTGGGTCTCGACCCGGAGCAACGCTTGGACTTCCGGAAGCTGCTGCGCGACGTCGGGCACGACAGCTGCGTCCTGGTGTCCACGCACCTGGTGGAGGACGTGGTCGCCGCGTGCTCCGATGTCGTCATGATCAACGAGGGCCGGCTCGTCTACCAGGGCACCCCCGACGACCTGATCGCCCAGGGCGGGGCGGGCGACGCCGGCGACAGCCCGGCCGAGCGAGGCTACTCGGCGCTGCTGCACCGGCACCGGGCGGAGGCCGCCCGATGAGCCGCATCCTGGGTATCGAACTGCGCCGCTCGGCGGCCGCCGGGGCCGTGCTGATGCTGCTGCTGGCCGGCGTCATCCTGCTTTATGTCGCACCCCAACGGTGGTCGCCCGGATGGATGTCCGTGGTCATGATCCAGCGGGAATATCTGGTCCTGCTGTGGCCGCTGGCGCTGGCCGTCGGGGCCTGGCAGTCCCGCCGGGAGCACCGGTCGAACGTCGCGGAGCTGTTCGCCAGCACGGCTAGGCCGCGCGCCCAGCGGATGATGCCCACTCTCGGCGCGCTGGCCATCGCGGTGACGTGCGCCTACCTGGCGACGGTGGCCGCCGTCGTGCCCTGGATCATCGGCACGGCCCGCTACCTGCCGGCAACGGCCTTCGTCATCGCGGCCGTCGGCGCCCTGGCGATGATCGCGGCGGCCTGGCTCGGGCTGGCGTTCGGGCGGTTGCTGCCGCACGTGGTCACCGCGCCCGCGCTGGCGGTGGCGGGCATCGGTCTGCTGATGGTCATTCCCGTCGCCGTCCGGCACCGGGAGTGGCTGGCCCTGATCTTCTCGCCGATGTTCGGCATGGGCCAGTACACCGACTATCAGACGGTGTACGGGCGGGTCAGCGCCGCCCAAGCCATCTGGCTGGCCGCGCTAGCCGGTGCCGGCGCGGTGCTGCTCGCCTCCGGCAGCTGGCGCACCCGGGTCGCGGCGCTGCTGCCGGCGATTCTCGGCGCCAGCCTGGCGATCATGGTCATCCCGCGGGACGACAAGTTCGTCGCCACCCCGGTCGACCCGGTCGCGCAGGAGCAGGTGTGTGCCGAGGGCAGTCCCCAGGTCTGCGTCAGCCGGGTCCATTCCGGGCTGCTGCCCGAGGCCGCCCCAGTGGCCCGGCAGGCCCTGGCCTTGCTGGCGAAGCTGCCGGACCCGCCGACCACAGTGCACGAGGACACCACCACCTACTACCCCGCCACGTCGCCGCCCAGGCAGGCCGAGGTCGTGTTGATGCGGATCACCGTCGATGAGCACGGCCACCTCGCCGACAAGGCACACATTCTCCACGAAATGGTGACCACCCTCGGCGCCAACACGGACGGCTGCCGTGGCACGAGCTCGTCGGTGCCGGTGATGCGAGCCGCCGGCTACTGGCTGCTGGGCCGCGAGCCGGCGACGGACGACCCCGAGGAGCCGCCGGAGGTCAACGCCGAGGCCGTGAAGCTCTGGCAGGGTCTGCGGAGCCTGCCGGAAAAGGAGGTGGCGGCCCGTGTGTCGACGGTGCGCCGTGCCGCCATGGCCTGCGAGGACCTCGGCGGATTGCTCACCGGGCGGGCCCAATGAGGTGGTTGGCGCTGTATCTTCGCTCCCGGCGCGTGCCGATCGCCCTAGCCGCGGCCGCCGGCAGCACGACGGTGATGTGGTCGCTCTGGTCGATCTTCTCCAACGAGCGGGAGGTCGGCGCGCCGATGGTCATCCTGACCGTGCTCCTGCTGGTCGCGGCGATCACCGCGACCCTAGCGGGGCCCGACGACGCCCTGGAGCGCACCGCCGCGCTGTCCTGGCCACCGCGGCGGGCCGCGCATCTGCTGGCGGCCCTGGCGGTCGTGGCCGGGTTACTGCTGGCCACGCTGGTCACCGGTGCGCGCTTCGGCCCGGCCTGGCTGGTGATCCGCGACGCGGCCGGGCTGCTGGGGCTGACCGCGCTCGGAGCCGTGACCATCGGCGCCACCCGATCCTGGTTCCTGCCGCTCGGCTGGACCCTAGCGTCGATCGTGTTCCCGCTGTCGGGCGTGAAATCGAGCGAGATCCTCACCTGGCAGTCACAGATCCCCGGCAACAAGACGGCCGCGGTGACCGCCGCGCTGCTCGGGGTCGGCGGCCTCATCGCATACGCGGTGGCGGGACCGGCCCGCCGCGCCCCCGCCGAAGCCGCCCTCTGACCCGGCAGCCCTGACGGCGAACTACCGGAACCAGGGGCTCCGGAACCGCTGCTGGTTGCTCGGGTTGGTGGGTTGCCGGAGTCGCGGATTGCCGGAACTTCGGTTGTTCGGGTGGCCGCCGTCAGGCGACCGGATCGCCCCAGCGCAGTACGGTCGCGCCGTAGGTGAAGCCGTTTCCGCCGCCGTTGATGACCACGATGTCGTCGCGGTTGAGTAGGCCTCGACGCTGCGCGGTCTCCAGTACGAGTGGAATGCTGGCGCCGAACAGGTACCCGGTTGTCGAGAACGTGTCCACTGAGCGGGCCCGGTCCAGGCCGATCGATTCCTGGGTGACCTGACGCATCCAGGGTGTGCCTTGGTGTACTGCGTAGAAGTCGACCTCGGCGGCAGGCACGCCGGCTTGGCTCAACGCGGCGTCGACCACTTCGATCGAGAGGTCGGCGGTCAGCAAGAAGACCCGGGCGGTCGCGTGCGGATCGCCGCGGTGCAGCACGACGCGCCCGTCGTCGTACCATCGGCCGCCCCGCACGCTGGCCACCAGCGAGCGGGAGTATGCGCCGTTGGTCCGGTGTACCGCAGCAAGCAGGCCGCCGGTGGCGGTGGGCCCGACCACCACGGCGGACGCCCCGTCGCCGTGCAGGACCGAGTCGGAGTCCTCGGGTTCGATCAGCCGTGACGAGGCACTGGACTGCACCAGCAGGGCGTACCTGGCGCGGCCCGCGAGGATCATCTGCTCGGCGATGGCCAGCTGCGCCTGGAACGAGTGGCTGGAGGCGTCAAGCTGCATGGTGAAGCAGGTACCGGCAAGACCGAGCTCGTGGTGCACGACACAGGCCGTGTTGCTGAGCAGGTAGTCGGGCAGGGCGGTGTGGGTGAGCAGCAGATCGATCTCGCGCCGGTCGATGCCGGCTCGTTCGATGGCGAGCTGGGCGGCCCGGACCTCCATGTCCACTGAGGACATGTGGTCGGGCAGGACACGCCGTTCGGTCACGCCTTGGAACGGGTCGAAGTCCTGCTGCGCCATGGCCGCGAGCACGCGGGCCATCGCCGGTGTGGGCTCTCCGTCCTGCAGTGGCGGGCGCAGGCGGGGCGCCTCCCGCCACCGCCGCACCGTTTCGTCGGGCCACCAGTCGTTGGTGCGCCTGATCTCCGGCAGATAGCTTGCGACGCCGAGCAAACCAACCCGTTGTTCCGTGCTCACCGTGTTGTGCCTTTCGCTGAGCTGGCCGCCGCCAGCAGACCAACCCGTTGCTTCGCGTTCACCGTGTTGTGTCTTCCGTTGAGCTGGCCGCCGCCAGCTGGCCGACCTGTTGCTTCGCGTTCACCGTGTTGTGTCTTCCGCTGAGCTGGCCGCGAGTAGTCCGGCGGTTCGTCCCCGGATCGGGGCCGGACAGGCCGGGTCGATCCGGACGTCCACGACTACCGGGCCGGGCTCGGCGAGCGCGGATTTCAGCGCCGGCACCAGTTCGTCGGCGGTTCGCACGGTGCTGCCGGCGGCGCCCAGCGCCCGCGCCAACCCGGCGAAGTCGGTTTCCGGTATGCAACAGTCCAGCTGGGTCAAGCCGAGCTGGCCGGCGCCCTGCGCGCACATGTTGTAGCAGGAGTCGTTGAGCACCACCCAGATCGCCTGCGCGTCGCGCCGCACGGCCGTGCTCACCTCGTTGCTCATCAGCATCGCGCCGTCACCGACCAGCGCCGCGACCTTGCCGGCCGAGGCGATCGCCGCGCCGACGACGCCGCAACTGAACTGTCCCATCGAGCCGACCAGCCCCGAGGGCGCCCGCCACCGCGTCGGGTCGGTGAGCCGGAGCCGGTTGATGGCCCAGGCCAGGGTGTTGCCGGTTTCGGCCAGGACCGGCACGCCCGCGTCGACGAGCACCTCCTGCACCGCGTCCATGACCCGGGCAGGATGGATCAGCCCCTGGTCCGGGGGCAGCGGGTCGAGCTGCCACGGCGACACCTCAGCGCCGGGCCGGTCCGGGCCCGCTTCGAACAGGTCGGCCAGCGCGTCACAGAAGACGCCCACTTCGGCGGTCACTGGCACGGTGCTGGCCGCCGGATAGGCTTTGCCGTGCACGGCGGGATCCACGTCGACCTGGACGAAGCCCGCCCTGGGCAGGTATCCGTCCAGGTAGCCGGATGCGAAGTCACCCAGGCCGCTGCCGAGCACGAGAATATGGTCGGGCCGGTTCTGCTCCAAATAGGACAGCAAGGAGGGGCTTCCGGCGAACCCGGTCACGCCGATGTAATTCGGATCGGTTTCGGCCACGACGCCCTTGCCGCGGGGGGTGGCCATTACCGGCACGTTCGCGGCCTGGACCAGCCGGCGGATCGGGCTCGCGGCGCGGCGTGCACCCCCGCCGACCCAGAGCACGAACGAGCGGTCGAGAAGCAGCCGGTACACCTCGGCGGCCCGCTGTGGCGCCTCGGCGACGGCCGGCCGTGGCGGCACCGGCCGACCGGCGCCGACCGGGCTGGCGGGTTGGCGTTGCACGGACAGCGACAGGCTTATGTGGGCCACGAATCCCGCCGGCCGCCCCACCCCCTCTGCCAACGTGTCCATGATGGACGGAAGCTGCACGGGCGAGTCGACCATGGCCGCGAAGTCGAACAGCTGCCCGGCGGTGAAGATGCCCTCCTGCGGAAGCGTCAGTGGTCCGGTTTCTTGAATCGGCTGCCGGCCCTGCATCGCGGCATCGGTGTGCGCGCTCACCAGAATCACGTGCGCAGGCTCGTGCCGGGCCGCGTACATGCCGGTGAGGACGTTGGTCAGCCCGGGCCCGGTGGTGACGAACACGACGACCGGCGCGCCGGCGGCGATGCTGGCCTCGCCGGCGGCGAAGGCCGCACCGCTTTCGTGCCGGAAATGGGTCACCTGCACGTCGCTGCCGGTCAGCGCGGCCCAGAAGAACGCGATCGCACCACCGGATACACCGAACGCATGCCGCACGCCCAATTCGGCCAGGCCGGCCGCGAACGCCTCCGAGACAGAGTCACTCATCCCCACCCGATCCTGATCCAACGTGGCCGTCACCGGTGTGACAGCTCGAGCAGACGGAGCACTTCGTCGGTGAAGCCTTCCGTGGTGCCGGTCCCGCCCAGGTCCGGCGTGGCGGCCGCGGACCGGGCGGCGATCGGCAGACTCGCCCGCAGGGCCCGTGCCGCCTTGGCCAGCTCGAGGTTTTCGAGCAGCAGGACCAAAGACATCAGCGCCGCGTACGGGTTGGCCACGCCCTTGCCGGCGATGTCGGGTGCGCTGCCGTGTACCGGCTCGAACAGGCCGAACCCGGTCTCGGGGCAGATGCTGGCGCTGGCGGCGAGCCCGAGACCGCCCATGAGCGCGGCCCCGATGTCGCCGATGATGTCGCCGAACAGGTTGTCGGCGAGCACACCCTCGTACGGTGTGGCATCGCGGACGAGGTGGTAGCAGAACGAATCGATGTATTCTTCGCTGCCGACCAGTTCGGGATACTGCCCGAGCTCGTGCCGGAAGACCTCCTGCCAGAGCCTGCCCGTGTTCGGCACCGCGTTGGACTTGTGCACCAGGGTTACCTTGCGGCGCCCCCGCCGGCGCAGGTCGGCCAGGCAGTGGCGGACGAATTTCTCGACTGTTGCCCGCAGGTAGACGCACTCGTCGATGGCGACCTCGACGCTACTGTTGCGGACCACCGTGCCGCCGACACCGACGTACAATCCCTGGGTATTTTCCCGGTAGAGGTCCAGCGTGCCGCCCGGGAGCACGACCGGGCGATGGTTTACATACAGGTCCAGCCCACGGCGCAGGCCGAGCAGAATTTCCCGCCCGTGCGCCATGTCCGGGATACGGGGATCGCCGAGCGCCCCGAAGAGCACCGCGCGGTAGTCGCGGGACAACATCTCCAGCGCGCCGTCGGGCAGGCCGACGCCGTCGTCGAGCCAGCGCTGCGCACCCCAGTCGAAGACGTCGTACGTCAACTCCAGCGATCCGGCCTCCGTCACGGCCGTGAGCACTCGCAGCGCGGAGCGGACCACCTCGGCACCGATCCCATCGCCGGGGATCACCGCGATCCTCAAGGCCGGTCCCGCCGTTCGAACATCGCGGTCACGGAGCTCAACCGGCCAGCCACGGCGGTCGCGGCGACC
>Ga0307515_10018497_pt1 | contig 12599 bp, 9 predicted proteins | sample 17_EM_MG_FD_194513 | JGI IMG/M metagenome (GOLD analysis project Ga0307515, IMG submission 194513) | Populus trichocarpa ectomycorrhiza microbial communities from riparian zone in the Pacific Northwest, United States - 17_EM | ecosystem: Host-associated > Plants > Roots > Unclassified | place... | reverse complement strand
GAGCAGGGCGTCCAGGGAAACGGGCATGTCAGCGTCCTTCCCACACGGGCGTGCGCTTCTCGCGGAACGCCGCGGGACCTTCCTGCGCGTCCCGCGAGCGGTACACCGGCGCCCAGATCTCCTCGGCGCGGTCGTAGACGTCACCGCGTTGCAGGTACGCCGTCTGCTTCGCCGCCCGCACCGACAGCGGCGCGTTGGCGGCGATACGCTCGGCCAGCGCCTGCGTGCGGGACCGCAGCTCGGTCAAGGGCACGACGTCGTTCACCAACCCGACTTCCCGGGCTCGCTGGGCGTCGAGAGGATCGCCGGTCAGCAGGATCTCCATCGCGATCCGCGGCGGCACGAGCCACGAGAGCGGCGCGGCCCACGGCGACCCGCGGCCCACCTTCACTTCGGTCACCGCGAAGCGCGCGTGTGAAGCGGCCACCACCAGGTCACACTGCTGGGCCAGCAGGAATCCACCGGCGTACGCGACGCCGTTGACCGCCGCGATCGTCGGCTTCGGGACGTCGACGTTGCGGCCGAACTGCGGCAGGAAGTCCGGTGGCGGGATCTCCAGGGCCGTCTCGGCCATCTCCTTGAGGTCACCACCTGCGCAGAACGCCTTGTCCCCCGCGCCGGTCAGGACGAGCACGGCCGCCGAGTCGTCGGCGACGAACCGCCGGGTGCCCTCCCAGAGCCCGTCGCGAACCTCTTTCGACAGGGCGTTGCGGGCTTCGGGCCGGTCGATCGTCAGCCAGGCGACGCCGGCGTGGACCTCGTAGGAGACGCTCACGACACGACCGCCAGCACCTGGCCGGTGTCGACCTGGTCGCCTTGGCTCACCCGCAGGTCGGACAGGACGCCGTCGGCCGGCGCGGCGACCGTGTGCTCCATCTTCATCGCCTCCAGCACGACCAGCGGCTGCCCCGCGGTCACGGCGTCGCCCTCACCCGCCAAGACGCGCACCACCGCACCGGGCATGGTGGCGAGCAACGACCCCGCGGCCGCCGCCGCGGCCGGATCAGCGAAGCGCGGGACTTCGGTCAGGGAAGCCGACCCGTCCGTGCCGTCCACATAGGACACACCGGACTCCGTCTGCACGGCGTAGGTGCGGTGGACGCCGTCGATCTCCAGCTCCACCAGCGAAGGTGACGCGGAGAGCAGCCGCACCACGCCACCGAGTGGCTCGCCGTTCACGGTGACGCGCAGGCGGGACCGGCGCAGCGAGTACGCGACCTCCAGGGTCTCCCCGTCGAGGAGGTAAGCAACGCGCTGAGGTGCCCCACCGACGTTGCGCCACCCTGACGGCATTTCGGGCACGACCCGCGCGTCACGCCGGTTGCGCGCCTGGGCGGCCAGAGCCGCGGCCGCCGCCTGCCGGGCACCGCCTTCGGACGCGCCGAGCGCGGCCGGGTCGTGCCGGGTCAGGTACCCGGTGTCGGTGTGCCCCGCCAGGAACTCCGGCTCGGCCAGGATCCCGGCGAGGAGGTTCCGGTTGGTCGTGACGCCGTGCAGTTCGGCCTGCCGAAGCGCCCTTGCGAGGGTTCGCGCGGTTTCGTGGCGGGTCCGGCCGTGGGCGATCACCTTGGCCAGCATCGGGTCGTAGTGCGGGCCGACCACGGAACCGTCCGCGACACCGGAGTCGACGCGGACCCCACGCAGCGCGGGGACGCGGAAGCGGTGCAGGGTGCCGGTGGCGGGCAGGAACCCGGCCGGGACGTCCTCAGCGTAGAGCCGGACCTCGATCGCGTGCCCGTCGATCCGGGCACCGGTCGCCTCGGGTGGCAGCGGCTCGCCCTCGGCCACCCGCAGCTGCAGCTCCACCAGGTCCAGGCCGGTGACCAGCTCGGTGACCGGGTGCTCGACCTGCAGCCGCGTGTTGACCTCCAGGAAGAAGAACCGGCCGTCGCGGTCGAGGACGAACTCGACGGTGCCCGCGCCGGTGTAGCCGATGGCCTTCCCGGCGGCGACGGCCGCCGCGCCGAGTTCGGCGCGCAAGGCGTCATCCACTGCTGGAGACGGGCATTCCTCGACGATCTTCTGGTACCGCCGCTGGATCGAGCACTCCCGCTCGAACAGGTGCACCACCTCGCCGTGGGTGTCCCCGAGAATCTGGACCTCGACGTGGCGCGGGTCGACGACAAACCGTTCCAGGAACACCGAGCCGTCCCCGAACGCCGACGCGGCTTCCCGCCGAGCGCCCTCCACCGCGTCGGACAGTCCGGCGGAGTCGTGCACCACCCGCATGCCGCGGCCACCACCACCGAACGCGGCCTTCACGAGGACCGGGAAACCAATCGAGGCGGCCACGGCGGCGAGGTCGGTCTCGTCCGTGACGGTCGCCCCCGGCAGCACCGGCACCCCGGCCGCGTCCATCAGGGCCTTGGCTTCGATCTTCGAGCCCATCGAAGCGATGGCTTCGGGCGACGGCCCGACAAACGTCAGACCGGCTTCGGCGCAGGCCCGGGCGAACCCGGCGTTTTCCGACAGGAATCCGTACCCCGGGTGCACCGCGTCCGCTCCGGTCGCCTGGGCGGCGGCAATCACCAAGTCGGCGCGCAGATAGGTGTCGGCAGGTGCCGAGCCGGGCAAGCGGACGGCCTCGTCGGCGAGCCGGACGAAGGGCGCGCCCGCGTCCGGATCGGAGTAGACCGCGACGGTCGAGATGCCGAGGTCGTGCGCGGTGCGCATGACCCTGGCGGCGATCTCCCCGCGGTTGGCGACGAGCAGTTTCGCGATCATCGGCTCACATCCGGAAGACGCCGAAGCCGCGACGGCCCTCGACGCGGTTGGAGTGGACGGCGGACAACGACATCCCGAGCACGTCCCGGGTGTCACGGGGGTCGACGATTCCGTCGTCGTAAAGCCGTGCGGTGACGGCGAAGGCGTGCGACTCGGTCTCGATCTGCGCCTCGATGGCGGCGGTCCGCGCCCGGTCGGCGTCGTCGTCGAACGGCTTTCCCTGCGACGCGGCCGAATTGCGGCTGACGATCGACATCACGCCGGCGAGCTGGGCCGCGCCCATCACCGCGAGCTTCGCGCCCGGCCAGGCGAACATCAGCCGCGGGTCGTAGGCGCGCCCGGACATGCCGTAGTTGCCGGCGCCGAACGAGGACGCCATGTTGACCGTCAGGTGCGGCACCGTGCTGTTGGTGACGGCGTTGATCATCTTGGCGCCGTCCTTGATGATCCCGCCCTGTTCGTAGCGGGTGCCGACCATGTAGCCGGTCGTGTTCTGCAGGAACACCAGCGGGACGTCGGTCTGGTTGGCGAGCAGGATGAACTCGCTGGCCTTCTTGGCCTCCTCGCTGAACAGGACGCCGCGATGGTTGGCGAGCACGCCGACGGGATAACCGTGGATGCTCGCCCAACCCGTGACCAGCGAGGTGCCGTAGAGCGGCTTGTACTCGTCGAAGTCGGAGCCGTCGACCGTGCGGGCGAGGATCTCGCGCGGGTCGAACGGCACCTTCGGGTCCGGCGGGACGATGCCCAGGATCTCCTCGGGGTCGTAGCGCGGCGGCTCCGGCGTCCGGCTGGGCGCGGGGCCGAGCTTGCGCCAGTTGATCCGGGACAGCACGCGGCGGCCGAGGCGGATCGCGTCCCGCTCGTCGACCGCGAAGTAGTCGGACAGCCCCGAGACGCGGGAGTGCATGTCGGCGCCGCCGAGGGACTCGTCGTCGGCCTCCTCGCCGGTGGCCATCTTGACCAGCGGCGGCCCGCCGAGGAACACCTTGGCCTGACGGTCGACGAGCACGGCGTAGTCGCACATGCCGGGTACGTACGCGCCACCCGCGGTCGAGTTGCCGAACACGATGGCCAGGGTCGGGATGCCGAGCGACGACAGCTCGGTCAGCTCGTGGAAGATCCGCCCGGCCGGCACGAACAGGTCCGCCTGCGTCGGCAGGTCGGCCCCGCCGGACTCGACGAGGTTGATCACCGGAAGCCGGTTGACGCGGGCGATCTCCAGTGCCCGCAACGTCTTCCGCAGTGAGTACGGGTTCATCGCCCCACCGCGGACGGTCGGGTCGTGCCCGATGACCACACACTCCACATCGGACACCACGCCGATGCCGGTGAGCACCGACGCGCCGACCGTGAAGTCGGTGCCCCACGCGGCGAGCGCGGACAGCTCCAGGAACGGGCTGTCCGGGTCGAGCAGCAGTTCGAGGCGTTCGCGGACCGGCAGCTTCCCGCGGTCGCGGTGACGCTGGACGTACCGCTGGCCACCGCCGGCGATGGCCAGCTCCAGCTGCTCCTCGAGGCGCGCCAAGGCTTCCAGCTGAGCTTTCCGGTTCGTGGCGTAGCTCTCGGCGGAGACGTCGAGTAGGGACTTCAGCACGGTCATGCCGTTCCCCCGTAGTGCCCGGAGTGCTTGTCCCGGACCACGTTCTTCTGGATCTTCCCGGTGGACGTGCGCGGCAGCTCGTCGGTGACGATCACGGCCTTCGGGACCTTGTAGCCGTCGAGCCGGTCCTTCAGCCGCAGCCGCAGGTCTTCCGCGTCGATCCGCTCCCCCGGTTTCGGCACGACCACCGCCGTGATGGCCTCGGTCCACCGCTCGTGTGGCAGCCCGACGACCACGACCTCGGCGACGTTCGGCTCGGTGTCGTAGACGGCCCGCTCGACCTCGATCGAGGCGACGTTCTCGCCGCCGGTCTTGATGACGTCCTTGTAGCGGTCGGCGAACCACAGCACACCGTCCGGCCCGAACCGGCCGACGTCGCCGGAGTGGAACCAGCCGTGCCGGAACGCTTCCGCCGTCGCCTCGGGGTTGTGCAGGTACTCCTGCATGGTCGACGGCGCCCGGTAGACGATCTCGCCCTGCTCGCCGCGCGGCAGCAGGTTCCCGTCCGGGTCCATGATCCCGACCTGCACGCCGGTGAGCGGGGTGCCGACCGCGCCGACGTGCGACAGCTGGTGCTCGGGCCGGAACAACGTCGTGATCGGGCTCATCTCCGTCTGCCCGAACAGCAGCGCGAAGTCGCAGCGGAAGCCGTCGAGACACGCCTTGATCTGCGCCTCGGGCATCGGCGCCATCGCGTAGACCGCGCGGCGCAGCGACGACAGGTCACGCTCGCCGAAGGACGGGTGCTCCAGCGCCGCGCGGTACATCATCGGCAGGCCGAAGACCTGCGTGATCCGCTCGCGCTCGATCGTGTCGAGGAGCCGTTCCGGGTCGAAACCGCGGTGCACGAAGATCGTCGCACCGACGACGATAGCGGGCGTACAGAAGGCGTTCAGCTGCGCGGTGTGGAACATCGGCATCATCGCGACGAACCGGTCGTCGGCGCGCCAGCCGGAGTCCAGCGCGGCCGACATCGACTCGAGGTGGATCGCCAGGTGCGTGCCGACGACGCCCTTCGGGGACGCCGTGGTCCCCGAGGTGTACAAATAGGACAGTGGGGCGCGGTCCTCGACGACGACCTCGGGCGAGGTTGTGTCGTCGGAAAGGACGTCGTCGAAGTCCAGCCCGGTGGCTTCGCCGCCGGTGCCGGGCGCGAGGATCACGTCGGTGACCCCGGGCGTCTGCGCCACGGCGGGAGCGATCGCGCCGACGAGCTGTCGTTCCACAACGATGCCGCGAGCCTGGGAATGCCCGAGCACGTAGGCGATTTCGTCGCCGCGCCAGCCGAGGTTGATCGGCACACACACGAGCCCGAGCTTCGCGCAGGCGTAGTAGACGGCGAGGAACTCGGCGCTGTTGGCCGACGCCAGCGCGAGGACGTCACCGGTCGTGTAGCCGCGGGCGAGCAGGCCGTGCGCGAGCTGGTTGACCCAGGTGTCGAACTCGCCGTAGGTCCAGCGGCGGTCGCCGTCGACGACAGCGAGCGCTTCCGGGCGGCCGAAGGCGACGCGGGTCAGGGCGTCACCGACGTTGACCCGCTGGGCGAGGGTGTGATCCGTCATCAGTCCTCCTAATAGGACCGGGGCAGCCCGAGGCTGTGCTGGGCAACGAAGTTGAGGATCATTTCGCGGTTCACCGGAGCGATCCGCAACAGCCGGGCCAGCCCCCAGTACGGCAGCAGCCCGAAGTCCGCCGAGACGCCGTTGCCGCCGTGGGTCTGGATGGCGGCGTCGACGGCGGCCAGCGCGGCCTCCGCGGCGGCGTACTTGGCCATGTTCGACGCCTCGCCCGCGGGCTGACCCGCGTCGTGCAGGGCCGCCGCCCGGTGCGTCATCAGGGCGGCCAGCTCGGTTTCGATCTTGGCCTTGGCCAGGGGGTGCGAGACCCCTTGGTGGACGCCGATCGGCTGATCCCACACGTTCCGCTCCCGCGCGTAGCGCGCGGCGACGTCGAGGGCGTAGCGCGCGATGCCGACGCAGAGCGCGGCGCCGGTGATGCGTTCGGGGTTGAGGCCGTGGAAGACCTGCCGGAAGCCCGCGCCCTCCTCGCCGACGAGCGCCGTGGCGGGCAGCCGGACGCCGTCGAAGTGCAGGGTGAACTGCTTCTCCGGGAGCATCACGTCCACCGGCAGCGGCGTCACCGTGAGGCCGGGCGCGTCCACCGGGACCAGGAACAGCGAGAGCTGGGCGGTGCCGCCGGGGTCGCGGCCGGTGCGGGCGACGAGCAGCAGCGCGTCGGCGGTGTCGACGCCGGAGATGTAGTACTTCTCGCCGTCGACCACCCAGTCGTCGCCGTCGCGGCGGGCGGTGGTGGTCAGCTTGTGGGTGTTGGAGCCGGCGTCGGGCTCGGTGATGGCGAAAACGACCTTCGCGCGGCCGCTCGCGAGGCCGGGCAGCCATTCCTTGCGCTGCTCCGGCGTGCCGAACTCGGTGATCACCTCGGCGGAGATGGCTTCGGTGACAAGGAGCAGCAGGATCGGCGCGCCCTTCGCGGCGCTCTCCTCGATCACGATGGTCAGCTCGGCCAGGCCGCGGCCGCCCCCGCCGTACTCCTCGGGGATGTTCACACCGATGAACCCCGCGTCGCCGAGCGCGTGCCAGAGTTCGGTGCACTCACGGCCTTCACGGGCGTGCTCGACGTAGTAGCGGCCCCCGAACGGAGCGGCGATGGCGCCGACCGCGGCCCGGAGGTCACGGGCCTCGTCGCTCTCGAACACGTCCACGCCGACGCTCCTTAGTGATTTCTCATTCACTTATAGCGCACGTTAGCGCCCGTCTGCGAGGATGACAAGATGACGGCGACTTCCCAGGCCACCCCACGGCGGCGCGATCCCGAGCGGCGGGAGCGGATCCTGACCGCGGCCGCCGAGCTCACCGCGCGGCGCGGGTTCCACGCGATCGGCATGGCCGACATCGGCGCGGAGGCGGGCATCGTCGGGTCCGGCGTCTACCGGCACTTCGAGAACAAGGACGCGATCCTGGTCGCGCTGCTCGACCGCGTGATGGCCCGGCTGCAGGACGGCGCCGCGGCGATCCTCGCCGGCGCCCCCGCCGACCACGCGGTGCTTTCCGGCCTGATCAGGGATCACGTCCGAGTCGCCATCGAGGACCGCACCGTGCTGGCGGTCTACCACCGCGAGATCCACAACCTGCCCGAGGAGGACCGGCGGCGGCTGCGCCGGCTGCAGCGGCACTACCTCGAGGACTGGGTGCACGTGCTCGCCCCGCTGCGTCCCGACCTCGCCGACGGCGAGCTGCGCCTGGCCGTGCACGCGGCGATCGGCGCGGTGCAGTCGACGTTGTTCTTCCGCAGCGGGCTCGCCCCGGAGCGGCTCGCCGCCCTGCTCGACGAGATGGCGCACGCGTGCCTCGGTGTCACGCCGACACCACCCGCCTCAGTGAATGGCGAATAACTTTCTCTTGATTTGGTGACCTGGCTCGCGGCATGCTGATCGTCGTCAGCGACGGCGAAGGAGCCCAGCATGACCGCGACCAGCGAGAGCGCCGCTCTGCCCCACCACCCGCACGGCGCCGCCCTGCCCGACCCGGCCGCCATCGACGTCGAAACCCTGCGCGGGCGCCGCGCGGTGAACCGCTGGGAGCGAACGTCGGTGGGCGACGTCTTCGAGCGGCTCACCTGGAGCCGGCCGGACCAGGTCGCGCTCAGCGCGGCCGAGGGCGCGTGCGGGGAAGAGCAGTTCGCCGAGGTCACCTACCGGCAGGCCGACCAGGCCGCCAACCGCCTCGCCCACGCGCTCGCCGCCGCGGGTCTCGCGCCCGGCGACCGCGTGCTGCTGTTCTGCGAGAACACCGTCGAAGCGTTCCTGGCCAAGATCGGGATCGCGAAGGCAGGCATGGTCGCCGTCCCCCTGAACCCCGGTCTCGCCCCGGACGTCCTCGAGCATCTCGTGCGGCAGACCGAGCCGAAGCTGGCGATCGTCGACGCTGAACTCTGGCCGAGGCTGGAAGGCGTCGTGGACCTGCGGGTCGGTGCGACGATCACGGTCGGCGGCGGGCCGGTCGCGGGCACGCCGTCCTTCGGCGAGTTTCTCGACGGGCAGCCGGACACCGAACCCGACGTCGAAATCCACGGCGACGACATCTTCCAGCTGCTGTTCACTTCCGGCACGACCGCGATGCCGAAGGGCGTGATGCTTTCGCACAGTTACGCGCACCTGGCCGGGCTGAACTTCGCGCTGTCGCTCACGCGCGGCCTGCGGCACGAGACCGACCTGCGCGTCTGCACGTTCCTGCCGATGATCTACCACGTCGGCGACTCGCTGTTCACGTACTCGACGTTCCTCGCCGGCGGCACGCTCGTCCTCGGCCGCCGCCCGGTCCCCGGCCCGGTCGCCACCACACTCGCGCGGTCACGGGCCACCGCGGTGTGGGCCGGTTCGCCCCAGTTCGTCGCCGCACTCGCCGACGCGATCGACGCCGACCCGTCGCTGGACCTCAGCGAACTGACAACGCTCGTCTACGGCTGGGGCGCCCTCTCCCCCGAGTTGCTGCGACGGCTGGAAGCCCGGACCGCGCCCGGGTTCGTGACGGTCGGGATCTTCGGGCAGACGGAAGCCATCGCCTGCCACCGGTTCTGGCCGTCGGCGTGGCCGGAGGTGCACGCGCGCACGGCGCCCGCGATGAACTACGTCGGCGTGCCCAGCGGGCTGCTCGCCTCCGACGTCGTCGACGAACTCGGCGAACCCGTCCGCGGCGTCCCGGGCGAGGCCGTCTACCGGTCACCGGTGATGACGGCGGGCTACTACCGCGACGCCGAGGCGACCCGCGAGGCGTTCCGCGGCGGCTGGTTCCACTCCGGCGACTCGGCCGTGGTGGACGACGACGGCCTGCGCGTGATGGTGGACCGCTACAAGGACATCGTGAAGACGGGCGGGGAGAACGTCTCGAGCATGCGCGTGGAGGCAGTGCTCCACCAGCACCCGGCGGTCCTGCGCGCGGCGGTGATCGGCCTCCCGCACGAGCACTGGGGCGAAGCGGTGACGGCGGTGGTCGTCCCCCGCCCGGACACGACGGCTTCGGAGGCCGACCTGATCGCGTTCTGCCGCGAACGCCTGGCCGGCTACGAAAGCCCGAAGCGCGTCGTGTTCGCCGAGACCCTGCCGGAAACCGTGGGCGGCAAGATCCTCAAGTACAAGCTCCGCGCGCGGCACTCGGGGTTGTACGGCTAGGGCCGCGCGTCGCCAGTTGTTTGCTGGAACGGCTCGCCCGCCGAAGCTCCGCCGACGGTTCCGCCCCAAAAGTGGCCTTGGTTGCGTCTCACCTGGATCCACCGGTCGCGGGCCGTCTTCTGGCTGGTGTTGGGGTGTTGTCGGTGTGGCTGGCGGGGTTCTTGTGGTTGCTGTGTCGGGTCGTGATGCACCCAATGTGGCGTTGGGTGCGTTGGACGCACCCAACGCCACATTGGGTGCGTTTCCCTGCCGCCGCCAGAGATCGCGGCCCACGTCGGCCAGGCGGAGGCGACTCGCGACCAAGACCTTCGGTGGATCCAGGTCTCCTGCACCCAAGGCGGCCTTCGGTGCGTGAGACGCAACCAAGGCCGCCTTGGGGCGCATTGCCGGACCGGTGTCACCAGAACCGCACCGGCACCTCGAGGTCGCGGCACCCGGGCACGGGCGAACCGGCTTCAGGGCTGCGCCGCGACGATCTGCCGTGACCGGGTGATGATCGGGTCGATGCTCGTGTCGTAGTTGCCGAGCACCACCACCACCCAGCCGGCTTCCGGGTGGCTGTCGAAGTTCGTCGCGATGCCCGGGCCGCCGCCCGGGTGGCCGTAGGCGCGCCGGTCGCCGACGACGTAGTGCTCGAAGCCGTACCCGGTGAACCACTGCTTCGCCATCGGCGGTTTCCCGTTCGGTGGCACCGGCACCTTGCCGCCGGTGACCAGGTCGGCGAACGCGGGATCCAGCAGCTTCCCGGCGCGCAGCGCGACGTCGAAGCGGAGCAGGTCGGCGGCCGTCGCGTAGGCACCCGCGTCGGGGCCGCGGACGAACTCGAACTGCGGGGTGGCCGAGAAGTCGATCCGGCCGTCGCCCGGCTGGGTCCAGTACGGCCGCGCGACGTTCCGGTCGGCGAGGACCCGCGGCTTGGTCAGGAAGTCCGCGGTCGTCATGCCCGCCGGGGTGAAGACGTGCTCGCGCACGTAGTCGAGGTAGGACTGCCCGGACACCTTCGCCACGACCGCGCCGAGGATCCAGAACCCGTCGTTGCTGTAGGCGTACCGGGTGCCGGGAGCGAACTGCGGCGGGGTCGCGCGGATCGCGGCCAGCGTCCCGTCGAACACCTCGTCCACAGTGGACCCCGGTACCGGCATCGTCCCGAGCGGCGGCCTGCCGAGGCCGGAGGTGTGGGTGAGCAGGTGGTGCACGGTCACCCCGGCCGGGAAGCCGTCCAGGTACCGGCTCAGCTCGTCGCCGAACTTCAGCGCACCCCGGGCGGCGAGCTGAGCGACGGCCAGCCCGGTGAAGCACTTCGTGATCGACCCCAGGCCGAAGACGGTTTCCGGCCCGTTGGGGATCGACCGGCTCCGGTCGGCCAGGCCGTAGCCGCGGACCAGCGTCGGGCGGTCGCAGTGGGCGAGCAGGACCGTCCCGGAGAACCGGTCCTGCGCCGCCTCCCCGGCGACGAACCGGTCGAACGCGCCGCCCGGCCGGAGATCCCCCGCGGTGGTCTCGCTCGCCATCGCGCGTCCCGCGACCGCCACCGCGAGCGGCAGCCCTCCCAGCAGCACGAGCGCCGAACGCCTCGGCAGGCCCTGGTTCGTCATCACTGTCCTTCCGTCGTGATCAGGCGGCGGGCGAGACCGGCGATCTGCAGCACCGCTTGGCCCGCGTAGTTGCCGAGGACCACCGTGACCCGGTCGAGCGCCGGGTGGAGCTCGACCGACGTCGACACGCCCGCCGTGTTGCCGCCGCCGTGCCCGAACGACCAGTGGCCGCCCAGCAGCGTGCCGATGGGGCCGTAACACTGGTAGACGGCTTGCGGTGGCAGGCCGGGCGGTGGTGGCGGGCTGCCCGGTGGTGGCTGCTGCGGGGGCATCTGCAGCTTCCCGCTCAGGGTCAGCTCGGTGTGCCCGCGGTCGAGGAACCCGTTCTGCCACAACGCCCGCGCGAACCGTTCGAGATCCGCGGACGTCGCGAACGCCTCGCCGGCCGGAGTGCCGATGAAAGCGAACTCTTCCACGGTGTCGGTCCACTGTCCGGTCGCCGGGTCGCGCCGGTAGGGATGGGCGATCCGGCGGTCCGTGCGCCACTGCGGCTTGGTGAAGAAGCCCGACCCGCGCATGCCTGCCGCCGCGAAGACGTTCCGCTGGACATAGTCGTAATAGGGCAGACTCGACGCCTTCGCCACGATCATGCCAAGCAGGTGGTAGCCGGAGTTGCTGTAGGAGTATCCCGCACCGGGCGGGAACAACGGCGTCGACCGCCGGATGAACCCGGTGATCCCGTCCATCACTTCGGCCGCGCTCGTCCAGCCGGCCGCGGCCTCGAAGTACTCGGGATCCTCGTGGTAGTCACCGAAGCCCGCGGTGTGGGTGAGCAGGTGGTGGACGGTCACCTCGGCCGGGAAGCCGTCGAGGTACGTGGCCAGGGAATCGGTGTAGGCCAGTTTCTTCCGCTGGGCCAGCTGCGCGACCGCGACGGCGGTGGCCAGCTTTGTCACCGAGGCCAGCGCGAACGCCGTGTCCGGCCCGTTCCGCACGGACCGCGCCTGGTCGGCCATGCCGTACGAGCGGGCCAGCACCGGCCGGCCCCGGTGGGTCAGCAGCAGCGAGCCCGAGAACTCGTCCTTCGCCGCCAGATCGGCGACGAAGCGGTCCAACTCGCCGCCAGGCCCGAGCGCTTGCTCAGGTGTGGTCATGTCTGATCGCCCTTTCTTCACCGGAGGGAACAGGCCGTAGGTCTACCGGCCGGCACGTAGGGAACGCCGATCTCGCGGCCATACGAAATCCATAGGTGGCGGCCCCGATACTGGGCGGGTGCGGGTGCTGCTGGTGGAGGACGAACGGTCGCTGGCCGGGTACGTGGCGGCCGGGCTGCGCAAGCACGGCTTCGCCGTCGACGTCGCGTTCGACGGCGGTGAGGCACTGGAGAAGTGCGACGTCACGCCGTACGACGTGGTGGTGCTGGACCGGGACCTGCCGGTGGTGCACGGGGACACGGTGTGCCGCCGGCTGGCCGAGCGGGGCACGGCCCGGGTGCTGATGCTGACCGCGTCCGACGCCGTCGAGGACCGCGTCGCCGGGCTCGGCCTCG
>Ga0307515_10018496_pt1 | contig 12599 bp, 1 predicted proteins | sample 17_EM_MG_FD_194513 | JGI IMG/M metagenome (GOLD analysis project Ga0307515, IMG submission 194513) | Populus trichocarpa ectomycorrhiza microbial communities from riparian zone in the Pacific Northwest, United States - 17_EM | ecosystem: Host-associated > Plants > Roots > Unclassified | place... | reverse complement strand
ATGCGCAGTATTATACGTAGTATAATACAACGGACCTAAAAAAAAAAAAAAAAAATTTAGTTTTAGGAGTAAATATAAATACTATATCTATATTTATATTACTCTCCTCTATAACTATCTAGCATTTAGTAGGTAAGTTATAACCGACTACCGGACCTTGCATATTACCCTATTTCACCTGCGTTAGCACTACCCTTATATGTCTCGGATATGGTTTAAATGACTCATAGGCTTCGGAGTTCGGGGTCTACTTTCATGTACTTATACCACTTAATTTCCATAGATTTACAATTAAGTCGCTTGTTCAATTCCTACACACTGCAAAGCTTACAGTTATAAGCCCGGCCTGCCTACCATACTGCATCTAATCTGTACATTCAGCGCTTACTAAGCAATTAATTGCTACCTCGTTTAAGAAGTTACTACTTCTTCTACCTTTGCAAGTGTTTCGAGCTTCTTCCGGGTACCACTCTTGTACTCGTGATTACCTTCATTTACCAAACAAACGGACGATCGAACATCGATCAAGTCGAACATCGAACACATCGAACATCGATCGAACCGAACCCGACCGTACGAACCCAACCGTACGAACCCTACCTCCTTCAACCTAGATACACAATCATTTAATAGAGTCGACCTACCCACCACAGCGTAACGACCTCATATGGCGTCCAAGGGAGAGCCTAGCCAGCGCGATAGCCTAAGCACAGAGCCAGAGCGAGATGCTAGAGCACAGAGCTAGAGCGAGATGCCAGAGCACGGAGCCAGAGCAGAAGCTAGCTTGGATATACTAATGGTAAGAGACAAGGATACTGGGTAGACACAAGGAAGGCACCAGACCGACGGCAGCCAGAGGACCGTCGCCAAAACCAGACAGCCGTTCGAACGACCAGCTAGCGAACACCAGATTAATTCGACTGGATCAAACATCGAACATCAGATCAAACCAGAGCCTCAATATAGGCCTGTCGCCAAATCAAATCAAGGCCTTCTAGGAAGGCACTAATACTACAACGGAACAATTAATTTTGATTCCAAAGCACCAATCGAGCCTACATTGGCACCAGTCAAGCCTACATCGGCACCAAATTCGACGTCTCAACGTCACTAGATACGACGTCTTAACGTCACCAGAGTCACCAAATGACTACATCAATTACAGATCAATTGACTACCTCGAACACAGATCAAAGATCTACCTCGATTACAGATTAATTAACTACCTCGATTACAGCTCAAATAACTACCTCGACTACAGATCAAGTACCACACCACAAAGACTTTAAGACGATATCTCAGATACAATTGAAGCAATTTCTATTCAAATTCCGTAAGCACGTCAATACAATTAAGCAGCTTCCAAAGCACGTCAATGCAATTAAGCAGCTTCCATGAGCACGTTAATGCGATTGAGCAGCTTCTAAAGCACATTAATGTAATTGAGCAGCTTTCAAACACCATTACCCTATCCTTTCACCACTCCTAAATTGTATCCGAATTTCCTATTTTGGTACAGTTTCTACCTTCATTTTTTCTTTCTACAGCTTTGACTACACCGTCAAATCTGGGGGGGTGTGTAACCGACTACCGGACCTTGCATATTACCCTATTTCACCTACGTCAGCACTACCCTTATATGTCTCGGATATGGTTCAAATGACTTATGGGCTTCGGAGTTCGGGGTCTACTTTCATATATTTATACCACTTGATTTCCATAGATTTACAATCAAGTCGCTTGTTTAATTCCTATACACTACATAGCTTACATAAGTCCCTTTAGTTACTAGCTTATCTTTTCTAGCTAGGCATTAAGACTACCTATAACTAGAATAAAACTAGAACGATGGGCTAAAAATTAAAAATAGCTATAACTTAAGAATAAAACTAGCTATATCCTAGGAGTTAAAAACTACGGCATCCTAAGTATTAGGAGTAGCAATATCCTAAGAGCCTATAGTGGGCGTACTATACGTTATAAGCGTAGAGATTAGTCTCTAAATATCCTTAAGTACCTACGCCGCGCGTTTAATACCCTCCGGCATAGCTAGAAGAAAAGTACTAAATAGAGAGCCTAGCGCGCTAATTCTACTAGTAATTTAATTTCTAAGTAGCGGAGCTAGTATGTCTACTACGATTTATATTACCTCCCGTATAGCAACCTAGATAGTAAAGCTATTATCCCGTTACTAAACGTGCGTAGTATACTCCGAGAGTATAGACAACTGCTTTAGCAACTTGCGTACTACTAAGGCCTCGCCTTAAGCAGCTTTTGCCTATTTCTTCTATACTAGAATGTTCTTATAAGTAGTCCTAATTATTTTAACTATATATTTTAATCGCTTAATTAACTAATATCTATAAGTATTATAATGTCGCTATAAGATAAATAGGAGAGCCGTACTTTTTAGTAAACCCGTTATAAGTGTCTCCTAAAAGGTATTAAGTATGGTCCTATTATATAGATACGTAAGCTACTAGCGATATTTCTCGTCTATAAATATAGACGATGGTATAGGGAAGTGTTAATATTTGCTAGCGTATATTAACTCTGCCTACTTAATCGCCTACTTATTAATAAACCCTAATATAATATTAGGCTTGGTGCCAGCCCTTAGCCAATAAAGTAATACTAGAGTATTAGGAGCTAACGTAAACATAGGAAATAATAAGGGATTGTATTAATTATAGTACTAATTAGTTAGGGCGCGAATAATATAGTTTAAAACTGTAGGTAGTAACCTATCCTTTCCTAGGAAGGTAAGGCCTTTTAATAGCATTTACTATTTACTATTTCCTTTCATTTAGTTAATATTTTCTTATAACTAGCTATTTTAGCTTTTAACTAGAATGGAAGGTCGCTATTAGCTATAGAATTATAACTTATAGCTAATTTCTCTAAGGCGATACCCTCTATACTACTAATATTGCTAGGCGTATAACTCTAGATAAGTTAACTCTATCTATATCTGGTACGTAGGCTATTATATCCTCTCTAAGGTGCTTAAGTGGGCTGTGGCTTTATATATAGCAGTAGTAGCTTTTATCCTAGCCTATTTACTCCCTCTATATTAAACGCCTAGTATAGTAAGAAGATAAAACCTATATTAATATAATTCTTCTTTTATCCACCTTAACTAATTTCCTACTATACGTTGGCTAGGCTCTTTGTAATTAGAAACCCCTAAATAATTATACGCTTAATATTAGCGATATTTACGCCTATACTAAGGGAGGTTATAGCTATTATAATTTAGATAATAAAATAAGGCTTCTTAAACTTTACATATCGTTGGTTGCGATTATACTCCTATATAGTAGCGGTAAACTCCTAAATTACGCTACTAATATAAAAGGCCTCGTTATTATTGTTAGCCCCTTTTTATATACGCCTTAGACTTCTAAAGTAGTATTATCTAGAGGTACTCTACTATATCCTAAATAGAAATTCGACTATTAATAAAGACTATTGTCTTTAGTATATATATATGGGTATAGGTATTCTGTTACCGTCTATATAGTTATCTAATAGAAAATATAGGTTCTCCTATAAGTCTACCTTTTACCTAGAAATCGGCTGTATATATATAGATACATCTAGATAATTAATAGATGTTCTTATAACCTCTATTTAGTATAGATAAACGCTAACTACTTAGAACCTAGTACGTAATAGGACTAATCTCTCTACCTTTCTATTAATTGTTATAGAATAGGCAAATTAGACAATATTTAGACAGAATTATCCGCAGCTCGCCTAGTATTAAGTAGGCCGGTTAGAAGCTTTCCTAATCCTTTACTAGATAATATTTATTAATTATAACTAGCCTAATCTAAGACTCTAGCTCTGGCCCCTTTAAGGCGTTCTAGAACAACTTTATTAACGCCTATTTAGGTTTAAGAAGTATATACGTATATACCCCTTCCTAAATCTTTATAATTAAATCCTTCTTTTAGATTCTTATTTTAGCATTAATAAGAACTAGATTAGACCTATTTATCTTCTTAATATTATTTAACTGCTTATCACTAAGCTTATTTAACGGTACTATTTAAATAGTAATCTTATTGGTAAGGATAGAATGCGTATAGAAGATTAGACTTTTACTAAAGCCTATATAGGCAATAAGAAGAGCATCGCCTTTTCTAAATATAAGCCGACGTAAAGTACGCACCTGTTTATTGCGCGGCTTAAAGCCTTTAAGCTATAAATAAGTTTAAAGAAGAATTTGCTAAAGGTAAAGGTTAATAACTTTATAACAGAATAGTATATTCTCTATATGCCTTACCTACTAGATAATTAACGGTAACTCTTCTATGTTTAGTCTTTAAATTAACTAGAGAGTTTCTGGAATGGAACTATAATTGGCTAACATTTATAATATAGACGGCTTTACTGTCCTACTCTAAGCTCTATGCTATTAATCCTAACGGTTTATATTCTAACTACCTATTTTCTTTTTCTTTTATTTAGACCTAAACCTTGCTATTTAATTAGCCTAGAAGTTTATAGGAGTTTATAGAAATATTTAAAAGAGCGCACCTTATTACGGACCTTATATTAGCAGTAGTACAACTACTAAGAAGAGATATAAACGGGTTAGTTATGATAGTACAGGAGGTACTGAAACCAATTAAGCTATAGGATAAGGGGTAGCCGAGTTATATAGCTAGTTACGTTATAGATTTAAAACGTAAAAACGTGGGACGTACTAATATACTAACGTACTAACGTACATTTCTTAGGCGTAGTATTATATATTTAAAGAACCTCAGTCTCTACCTAGATAGTTCTCTTCTTTATAGTAAATCTCAGAATATAATTAGAGTTAATCTATTAGGCAACCTACTCTACTAGTTATATTTTACATCGTTAACTATTTTATACCTATATACTAAGCCCATTGGTAAGTCTACCGTAGTAGCTCCTAGAAGGCTTTATTATATATTTACTACTAAGGTTATAGTAAAGGAAGTTAAATAATATACTACCTAAGATAGTAAGTATAACGCCACCTACGGCAATAACTATTTTAGGATTAGGAGGAGATACTAACATATATAACGATGTCTTAGTAGTAGTTATAATAAACTAGCTTAGGGGTATTATAGAGTAGAATAATGCTGATAATAAGGCGCTACTTTAATAACTATAAGATATAAAGAGAGAAAAGATTAAGATGCTATTAATTAAAAGATTCTTAGGGAAAAGGTATAAGCTAAAGAGATTTCTTATATAGATAAAATTAAAGATCTAATATAAAGAGATAAAGTCAAAATAGGCCGTAGATTAGGTTACGTACGCAGGGTTATTTAACGGGTAGAGTACTAGAGTGGTGTAAACCTTATCTTATAGAGATATAGGCTAATAGGTTAGTAACTACTAACTTAAAGGCGCGGTATATATTCTTAAGCCTAGGGTAGATTTGCTAGTAGACTAATATAGATATACGGAGATTCGGAATTAATAGCAATAGCTAAAAGGGATTGGCAATAAACTATATAACGTAATTCTAAATATTAGTAGCATAGACTAAATAAAACTAAGGAGCGTTAATGGCTTAGTATAGAAGGGGACTAAAGGCTAAAGTTTAAGCAACTATAGTATTAATGGATAATCTAAATAATATAAGGGAGCTTATTAAGCAAGCTATTAAAGTAAATAACCGGCTATACTAAAGTGAAAAGTTAAGCAAAATATAATAGGGACCGGCGCATATAAAGAAGGTATATTAGTAAGTATTTAGGCTATAGTATAGCGTAAAGCTAATAGACCTAAGCGGTACTAAAGAAAACAGGAATAGACGACTATAGAAACCTAAAGGGTAAAGATTAAGTAATTAAAGACCTAAGAAGCAGAGGCTAAACTAGGGATTTTCAGGCTTGCCAATCATTCAATTCAATTTAATTAATGCCTCGAGTTGGTTAACTTGAAAGCTTTGTAAACAAAGGGCCTAATTAATTGTATTGATTGAATTAATATTGCAACAGTTGCAACTGAATTCAACTAACGTAGTAGTTAGTAACTATCACGAGTCTTGGTATGGTGTTAATGCAGGAGGACCTACCTAGCGACGCCTAGATCGTTTTCTGCCGGCGTTCCTTTCGCCCCTGCCCTTAATATAGGCCTATCGCGAGTCTTGGCATGATGTTAAGTCACCTTCCTACTGTGTATGTCCTGTTCTTTTCTTCTGCGGGCGCTTTAACTGTCCATCTACTATATCAATTATGCCCTCCTTATCCCACGATCCTACCGCTATTAAAGCTCTAATTATATCAGGTCGTAGTCGCTTCCAGTTAACATCTGCGTACTCATCTGGCTGGAAATCGGGTAGACGCGTCGGTATTACCGTCCAAGCTATAGTCTGAGGCGCGTTGGAGGTTTGTAGGTGCGGTAGGATCAGAACGAGCAGCAGGAAGGGTTGAGGCATTATCTGACGCGTTGGAAGCCATAGGGCGAATCTGGTAGTAAAACTCTGCTTCCTGCAAAGACTTTGACGCTAATATGATGGTGTAAATAACGGGTAATGCTCGGGTAATTCTTTTTAGTAAGGAACGCTAATAAAAATAAGGTTTAGGGCATTACTGCATATGAACTTCAGAATATTTATATAATATTAAAGGCTTTAATATTTTTCAATCAATTCAATTCAATCAGGTCCTCCAGATTGAATGCGTTGCCAAGACTGCGAGCTCTTAGTTGATTGAATTGATTAAGTCTTGGCATTCAATTCAATTTAATATTGAAGCCTCGTTAAATGGTTGGCAAGCCTGGGGATCTTAGCAGCAGAAGACGTTTAGGCAGACTTTATAGCAAAATAAGTAGTATAAAGAAGGGGCTTATATAAACTGCGGAAAATAGGGTTATTTTATTAAAGACTATAGAGGTAGTTAGAGTAACTATATAGTAAAGGGAATATAACTAGTAGATAATATATATATATAGAGGGACGATAATATACTGCGAGGAATAAAAGAATGTTTAATTAAGAGTTTTGCGTTTTATTATAATAACGTATACTAAGTTTATAAGGACGCTAAGTATAACGTAAGCTATTAGCTACAAGAGCCTAAGTTAAAAGAACTCTAGGGTATAAGAAAGTTAGATAAAGAACTAAATTAACTCTATAAACTAAATTATAATTAGGACGGCATAGTAAGCTAGTAGTTAGCGGAGAAGTATCTCGCGTACTAGTTTTACCAAGCCATAGGATCTAAGAATTAAGATAATTAAACTATAAGTAGTAATAATAAGGCAATAAAGGCAGCTTACTAGAAGCATATAGACCTTAAAAATGTAGTAGTAGAAGTAGAGGTTAAATCCACTATAGGGGGAGGATTAGTAATAGGGATTAAGGCTCTATTAAATACGATGTCTATCGCTTTATAAGACACAAAAGAAGTAGGACAGTAAGCTATTTTGGCACTTAATAAAGGCAAAAGGCCACAGACTTAAGATTTTTAAGATAAGATAAAAGGGATTTAAGATTCTTAAAATAAGATAAGGATAGCTTAAGGACCTACAATAAACAAAAATTAATAGAGTAGAGCAGTAGCTTAGTTTAAAGATAAATAAATAAGTTTGGGATAAAGGTTCCTAGAATACTAAAACTCTTAAGATAAGATAAAGATACTATAAAAGCCTAGTTAGACTAAGGCTGGAGTAAAGCTTAAAAAGGAAGCAAGCTTAGGGTTAGAAGTACCTATATTAGGTAAATAAGACGTTTAGCCTTAAATTAAATAACTAATATAGGAATTATAGGATTTCAGGATTTAGAGGATTTAATAGGCTAACGCACACTAGGAGAAGACTAGGAAGGATTTAAGAATTAAATTAAAGCGTAGTAAGAGTAACGAGGTTACTAAGAATCAAATATACCAAGTAGACTTAGAGATAGAGCACCTATATAAAAAATTGTTAATAGGCCTAAGGCAGGTACGCCAAGAGCAAAATAGCTTAAAGAACTAGAATAAGAAGAGAACTTAGAGGTTTTAACTAAATTTAAAGAACGGTATATAAAGGGCTGTTACGACGTAGTAATAACTAGGTACTTTCTTATAAATAGATTATATACACTTATAGAGCTATACTAAAAGTGGTATAGATAATAACGCAACGATAATTAGGAAGATTTTTACCTATAGCTAGTTAAAATAGTTATCTAAACTTAAGCAATTTTAGAGTAACGTATAAATTATATTAAAGGAGCATTTATTATAATGTCTAGTAATTTAAAAGAACGATTAGAGGACTAAAGGAGCAAAAAGTAAGTCTTAGTACTAGTAAAAAATAAGCTAACGTTTAGATTAGCTAAATAAAGGTTTAAACTTAAAAGCGAAGATAAGCTAAGAGTTAACCTAAAGCACCTAGCGTATTATACGTTATTATAGATCGTATATATAAATAATATATGCAATATATACAAAACCCTAAATTTAAAAAAAATTAGAAGTACCTAGTTAGAATATATTAGGCGCTAGATAAGCAATAGTATAGAAATGCTAAGTATATATATAGCTAGCATTTAGTAGAAGTTTAAAAGTTAGATAACTTAATACTTTAACTAAAAAGATTCTATACAGAAGAATACTTATACGGATAATAGTAGTAGGAATGCCTAAAAGATATATATTTATAGTATATAGAGGATAAAAAGCGAACTAGGTATTAGCTAAAAGCGGACTAAGTATAAAGGGGATTTAGCAGCTAATAGTAAGGAAAAGTAGAGGCCTATAAATTAGAGAGAGCTAGTAGTAAAGCCTTAAACCCTTAAAGGAATTTAAGGACAACACCTAAATTTATAAGTTAATTAGTAAGATTAGTAGTTTAAAGCATTAATAGATAGTAGAGTAATGAGGAACGATATCTTACTATTAATAGTTAAGAGGATAGGACTACCTTATAGATAGAAGAAATACTCTTACCTACTAGTTATAATTTTAGAAGATCTAATAGCCTATAGAGAAGGCATTATTAACTTTAAAATAGGACCTATTTAGATAACCATTAAAGAAAGACTAATTAAGATATCTTTTAATATCCTACTATTAAGACGGAATAAGGCAGTATTAAGCATGCCTTAGTTATAAGTTAAGTTAATATTAGAGATACTTAATAACGTAAAAGGCGTATAGTAGCTAAGTTAGTAGAGTACTAAGTTAGAGCAACTTATAAAGAAACTAAGAAAGGGTTAAGCTATATACTAAAGAGATACTATAAGTATATCAAAAAGCTATAGAGCTTAGAAAGTAAAAAAGCTCTTAGAATATATAGAATTAAAGCTAGGAATAAGTCTAAAGTTCTTTTTAATCTATAAGTTAACTAAAGAAGAATTAAGAGTACTTAAGGAGTTTATTTAGAAAAACGTATAAGAGGGATATATTAAACCATTATAGTTATTAATAGGTTATCTAGTTCTATTTATAATAAAGAAAAATAGAAAGTTTAGGCTATGTATTAACAATAAATAGTTAAACAGCATTAATCAGAAGGATAGATATCTTTTACCCTTAATTAGCCAAATCTAAGACAGAATAGGTAACGTATAAATCTTTATAAAGATAGATCTAAGATAGGCGTACTACTAAATTAGGATTAAGGAAGGTAATAAATAAAAAGCAGCCTTTAGGTTAAAGGAATGACTTATAAACGCGCTAGTAACGTTCTAAAAGTAAATTAATAGCGTATTAGAAGAACACCTTAATAAGTTTATTATAGCACATCTTTACAATATTATTATTTATTTAATAACTAAAAAAGAGTATAGAAAACACGTTAAATAGGTCTTAAAGAGACTATAAGAAGAATAGATACTAGTAGTAATTAAAAAATACGAGTTATTTATAAGACCAATTCTATTAGATTTATTATTAAACTAGGTTATATTAGTATGGACCTAAAGAAGATTAAAGCTATAGTAAGTTTATAAGAACTAGAGAATATAATATAGTTAAAGTTATTTTTAGGGTTTTGCAGCTACTATAAAAGGTTTATAGTATAGTAGTTAAGAAATATAGAACATTTTATAAGGCTTATAAAGAAAGAGGAACTGTAGGTATAAGAAAATAAGTAAAGGAAACTATTTTAAGAACTTAAAAAATTATCTACCTAAGAGCTAATCCTTAAAATCTACTAATTAGGACTAGAGACGGTTATAAAAATTAATATATTAAACTTTGCACTAGGAGTATACTTACTATAAAAATATAGGAATGCATAACACCTAGTAGTATACTATAGTTGGAAAATAACACTACTAGAGTTAAACTATAATATTTACAATAAGGGGTTGTTAGGTATAGTTATAGTATTTAAGAAATAAAGAGCATTCTTATAAGGTATAAAGAAACTATTTATAGTTAAAACGGACTATAAGAATATAATACGGTCCCTAATAATAATAATAACTTAACTAAAGATAAGTTAAATAGGCAGAGATGCTTATTGAATACTATTTTAAGATTTAGTATACTAAGGGTATAGAGAATGCAAGAGCTAACGCGCTAAGTAAAAAAGCTAAATTATAGGATAATAGGAAGCTATTGGGAGCTATATTATAAAAAGATAAAGACGGATTAATTAGATATAATTATCTAAAAAATTGTAGCAACTTAGGAATATAAGTCACTAAGGAGTAATTATATAAAAAAGATCTAAGAAATATAGGATAAGAATTTAGACTTAAAGGAGAATAAAAATTAAAAAGTAGCGTATATGCTAAGAAGTATTATAAAAGAATTTATTAAAGAGTATTATTAGGAAATAATATAAGGATATAATAGAGCTATAGGACTAGTGTTAAGACTTTAGGAGAAGTATATTATTTAAGAAATCTAGGGTTTAGTAAGAAAAGTTATAAGGGAGTATTTAGATTACTAAAAGAATAAACTAATAAGGTATAAGCTATACGGAAAGCTATAGCCTATTAAGATACTAGAAAGAATATAAAAGGTTATATTATAAAACTTTATTATAAAGTTACTAAAGTTAAAAGATCCTATTACTAAATAGGAGTACGGCGCAATTTTAGTAATAGTAGATAAGTTAATTAAATAGAGCCATTTTATAGTATATATAGAAGATATCTTAGCGGAAGATATAGCTAAAATCCATATTAAAGAAGTATTTATAAGATACGAAGTACTAATAAAAATTATATTAGATAGAGATTTAAGATTCATAATAATATTTTAGGAAGTATTTTTAGCGAAATAAGGAGTTTACACATTAATATTAATAGCGTACTACCTATAGATAGATAGTTAAACGGAAAGGTTAAATTAGACGCTAAAGCAGTATCTAAGGCATTATATTAATTATATATAAAATAATTAGGTATCTTTATTACTAATTATATAGTTTATATACAATATAACACTATAAAAAGGTATAAGGATATTACTATTTTAGGCAAATTACGGATATAAGCTTAGAATATTATTATTATAATAAGCAAAGATAATAAGTAGTACGGCTAAGCAAATAATAGAAACGTTAATAGGTCTTTATAAGAACCGTATAGAATTAGTAAAATTAGTATAAGAGAGAATAAAAAAGTACCATAATACTAGGAGATCTAAGGGACTAGATTATAAAAAGGGGGATAAAGTATACCTACTATATAAAAAATTTATAAGTTAATAACTAAGTAAGAAGTTAGACTATATTAGACTAGGACTATTTAAAATTATAGTAAAAATTTTAAAAGTTATATACAAACTTAACTTACTAATAAGAATAAAGATTTGCCCTATATAGTATACTATAATACTAAAGCTAGTATATAGAAGATATAGAGCTACTAATCTATAACGTAGATACGTATAGAGGATAAAAGAAAATAAATAGTAAGTTTTAAAGATTATTAGTTATAAGGATATTAACGATAAAATATAGTATAGAGTAAAGTAGATAGGCTATAATAAAACTACCTAGAAGCTACTATAAAACTTAAAAAAAAAGCTATAAAAAAGGTATAGGAGTATTAAAAGAAAATAGGTTAGGTAATATTAAGAAGGAGCTAAAAATAAAGGGATTAGTTAAAGGTAATAGATAAGCTGGAGTATTTAAGGGGTCCACCGCTAGCGTACTAGTTATTTCCGCCTCTTCTTAATTAAAATCCTTTTTAGCATTCTTAGCCTTAAGTTCCGCTAAACCTTATTTAATAAGGCGCTACTTCTTAAAACGAACCTTTTTATAACCCTTTTTAGGATAGACTAATTAAGCATAAGCGGCCTATTAAGCCTTAAACACCTTTTACTCTTTAGCGTAAATCCGCTCCCTATTATCTTAAAGCCTTTATACCTTAGTAAGGGCTAAGGCCAGTTTATTCTTAAGGTAAGACGCTTTAAACTAAATATAAAACCCTAAGAGAAATTAGGTAAGAAACTAGACGGTTATAAAAAATAGTAAGATATATATATTGAGCATTAGAGATGGATTAGATATTATAAAACTATTATATGTTTACTCGCGTAAACTTAATATATAAAGAATGTTAGCAACTAAATAAGCCGCAATTATAATATATACTAACTTCTTCTTTATATATTAAGAATAGGACGGTATAACTCTACTAAATAACAGAACTATAGTTA
>Ga0307515_10018495_pt1 | contig 12601 bp, 5 predicted proteins | sample 17_EM_MG_FD_194513 | JGI IMG/M metagenome (GOLD analysis project Ga0307515, IMG submission 194513) | Populus trichocarpa ectomycorrhiza microbial communities from riparian zone in the Pacific Northwest, United States - 17_EM | ecosystem: Host-associated > Plants > Roots > Unclassified | place... | reverse complement strand
GGACGGGTTAACCCGTAAAACCTGAGATATGTGTCATGAAAGTTTGATAAGTAAATAGAAAGAAATTTAACATTAACAAACTAAGGTAAATGAAAAACATTAATTAAAAAGAAAAAAAAGCAAAAAAAAAAAAAACTCCGGGTTAAGTCGTCAAACCAGGTTAACCCGTTAAACTCAGGATCCGTGTCATGAAAGTCTGATAACTAAATAAAAAAAATTTGACATTAACAAAAGAAAAAAAAACAAAAAAAATGGATGGGTTAACCCAGAATTAACCAGGTTAACCCGTGAAACTTTGAGATATGTGTCATGAAAGTCTGATAACTAAATAGAAAGAAATTTAACATTAACAAACTAAAGTAAACAAAAAAAATTAATTAAAAATAAAATAAAATTCTGGGCTAACTCGTGAAACCAAGTTAACCTGTTAAACCCGCGATCAGTGTCATGAAAAGCTGATAACTAAATAAAAAAATTTAACATTAACAAACTAAATTAAACAAAGAAAATTATTAAAAAAAAACAAAGAAAGAAGCAAAAAAAAAAAAATCGAAAGGCATAAAAAATAAAAAAAAAACAGCTAAAAAAAGAAAGAAAAAACAGCTCAAAAAAAAGAGGAAAAAAACGAAAAGATGAAAGAGACTGCTCCAGGTTAACCTGTTAAACCCGAGATCCGTGTCATGAAAGTCTGATAACTAAATAAAAAAAATTTAACATTAACAAAATAAAAAAAACAAAAAAAATGGACGGGTTAACCCAGAATTAACTGGGTTAACCCGTGAAACCAGGTTAACCCGTGAAACTTGGGATATGTGTCATGAAAGTCTGATAACTAAATAGAAAGAAATTTAACATTAACAAACTAAAGTAAACGAAAAATATTAATTAAAAAGAAAAAAAAAAGTATGGGCTAACCCGTGAAACCAAGTTAACCTGTTAAACCCGCGATCAGTGTCATGAAAAGCTGATAACTAAATAAAAAAATTTAACATTAATAAACTAAATTAAACAAAGAAAATTATTAAAAAAAAAACAAAGAAAGAAGAAGAAAAAAACGAAAGGCATAAAAACCAAAAAAATGAAAAAATGAAAAAAAAAACAGCTTAAAAAACAAAGAAAAAACAGCTCAAAAAAAATAAAAAACAAAAAGATAAAAGAGACTGCTCAGCGTTTCACTGTGGATTGCTACAGTGAAAGGCTGAGCAGTTTTAGTATATTTTACAATAGAATCCTAGATAAAATTATAAATAAAATATTTTAAAATATTTTATTATTATTATTATGTAAGTCTGACAAGTAAGGTGTTAAATAACTTCCATTTCGTACTTAAATTTTTTTGTTAAATGAAAACAATCTTCATTTTATAAAACATATAATTGATAAATATATCTAAATTATTCTTATAGTTTTTCGTTAAATGAAAAGACTTGAATCATTGTCCAAATAACCCTTAAAGCGATAATATATGATGCTACTCAATATATAATTATATATTTAATTTTGATAAGATTTTTTTTATTTAATCATTGATACTAATGATATAATTTACAGATAATTATCTTCTTATTTATAAAATGCTTTTACATGTCAAGCAAGATAAATAAAAGGCTTTTATAAACAAATTACATAACTAATTCTGCTAATTTAGTATAGGTTTTTTTTTTGGCCAAAGTGATAGATTGAAAACTTAATATATATTAAAAAATAAAATTGATTTAACTAAAGTTATAATAACATATTAAAAAATTATATTATTATATAAAAACAAATTGAGAAAAATTTCTGTTGTTTTAAGAAGTTACAAATATCGTTTTAAATAGCAAATATCATTTGATTCCCGTTAAAAAGAAGACGATCATCTTCTCTCATTTATAATGATATATTTAAACCCTTTTTTAGATATTAAATATGATTATAAACATTATCATTATTAATATCAAAACTAAAAAAAAAATTGAAATTTTATTCCTCACAATTTAATAATTTGAAATCTTTTAACCTTTTGCTCATCATTATGCACGAAAGAGGGAGAGATTGCTTCTTTTTCAGTGGAGCGGTTTTCAAAGGGCAAACTTTCCGAATTTCAACAAGGCAATTGGAGCCTATGGAGCGGCAATTGTCCAAAGCAGAATGATCTTTGAGTGATTATCATGAGTAAGTACTTTACCCTCTTTAAATTTTCCATCCGATTGCATCACAAAGCCTTTGAACATAATAGTTCATGAATAGGCATTAGGTATTCAAATCTAATGAAGATTTGAAATTCCAATTTTTTAATTATCATTATTCAACAATTAATAATTAACTCTCTTAAGAAATAACTAAACTTTTAATCAGTTTAACAAAACACCCATTATGTATCGATAAAATAAATATTTATTTTTGTGTTATAATTTATTTTTTAAAATATTTTTTAAATTGATTTTCGCTTGAAAAAACATTAACTTCATTTTTTATGTGTTTTTGGATAATTTTATAAAAAATAAAAAATATAATTTTAATATATTTTCAAACACACTTTTTTAACTTAGCCCATAAATATAATTGATGTCCAAACTGATTTTTCAATTGAAAAAATAAGATATTTTTTTAAATGTATATAATGAGAGTGTAAAATCAATTATAATCAATTATTTCCCCTCTGTTCATTAAATTTAGCAATATATTAATAATCTCCATCCTTCTTCCACCTACCATGCTTATAAAAAGTTTAGACGTTGCCTGAATTCCATTATTATTAATCAAGTTAACTTCATTCAGTATAGATGTTTTAAATTCAAATCTAATTATTGATTTAAAAAAAAATGATATACTCCTAAAAAATATCGTAAAAAAATAATCTATAAAACAGAATTGTTAAGTGTGTGGCTAATCTATTTTTATACTTATTTTATGTTAAAAGCTCGATAATAAAGGATTTCCTCTAGTTAACAAACTTTTATATGGATCAAGTATTGGTCTTTTTTATCAAATACTAAGCTCAAGATCAAAAAAACAAATCTCTTAGATGTACTCCGATTTATAATAGATCAAGATTTAAAAAATAACTTCTTTGACAGAAACACATGGGATAAAATGGGTTTTTATTGGTGTCAAACTGTGATTGGTACCGTAAGATACCAAAAGTGGATCTGGACACACCTTAAAAACAGCTAAGTAAGTGGATGCATAAAGTGTGCCACGTTTCGTCTTCTCTTTGTTGCCAAACTTAAAAACGGACATCATCATCTCTTCTCTGTCTCTGTCTGTATCTCCCTTTGTCTCTCCAGAGTTGCTGTTTTTAAAGACAGAAACAAGGTTCAGCATTCATTATTCATTCTGTTGATTCTAAAAGACCATTCCTTTTTGCATCTCAGATTCGGATTCTCCTCTTTTTGAACCATCCCAGATTAGTACTTGGATCCTATCCATTATGAAATAAAATAAACTCTTGTTTTTCTATTAAAAAGATTTAAAGTTTCTTTATTATTTTCATTTTTTTGGTTGTTAAGCTCTTTTATTGTTATTATTTGATTTCTCAGCTCCATTAGTAATGGAGTATAATGATTTAGAGGTAAGATTTTTTTTTCTGGGATTGGTTTGTGTTTATTTTGGATTAAAATCAATGAAAATTAATGCAAAGAGTCAAGATTTTGATGATTTTTCATCTGGGGTATTTTAATTCTATTTGATAATCATGTACCTCAAAAGGGTCATGTTAGAATTATTGAATATTTATTATTTGGATTTGATTTTTTAAGTTTTGAGGGTGTTTTTTGGTAGTTTTGATAATGTTATTGGACTTGTGCAGATGTTTTGTTGATCAGGAAGAGATCTGGCATTGAAGGCCAGAGTTCGGGTGTATTTAGATGTTATGCAACAGCTGCATAAGGAGTGTGATTGTACAAGCTGGAATTTTTCGCAAAACAAGGTTGCAATTAGGCAACATTGGGAGGAGTTTGAATGCAAGCCGCAGCATAAATTATAAGTGGAATAGACAGGTTTTTTTAAGGAGTAGTATAACTATGATGGTTGATTCTGATTCTACTGATACAAGGGGACCTACTGTTGATCTTTTGAAGGAGAAAGAAGATGATGGTGGATTTGTTAGTGGATGGTGGAAAAGGTTGGTTCTTGGTTCTGTTATTTGTTATTGTGTCTGTTTCTGGTTAATGTTCTAGGAAATACCTGTTACAAGGATAATCTAGGCTTGTTTTGCTTTAGCTAATGCAATTATGAAAAGGATTGATTGGTTAGCTGTTAACCATTGTTAAAGAATTGACTTGCAATAGTATTATGAGACTTTGATTTTCAGTGCTTCTGCATTTGAGTGTGTCTATTTTAAGAATTTTTTCTTCTTCCCAAGAAATATTGAATTTCCACTGTAATAATTTGCTCGAATTCCTTATAATTGGAAGGTTTCCCAGAGCAATACGTCTCTTCCTTGCAAGTTTGAAATTACCATTTCTGGTATTAGCAGTCTAATGCGATTTGCCAACCTTAATTTGGCTTCTTATGTTATTGGCAGTGAAGACGGGGAATTGAGCTGTGGATATTCAAGTTTCAGGGGAAAGAGAGTTACCATGGAGGATTTCTATGATGCCAAAAGCACCACGATTGATGGGCAAAGAGTCTGCATGTTTGGAATATTTGATGGTTATATTCTCTCATTATTCTTCCGTTTATTGAAGTTGTCGAACTATTTTTGTTTTGCATGAATGCCTATGTTTGACCCAGTTAGAAAGTGCCAATACCTTGTGAATGGAAGAGTACACGCGTTGCATGAGAGTTAGGTTATCAACTATTTATGTATCTCCATGTTTCTGACAATTATTTTCATGGTAATCACCATCTGTTCAAGGGATGTCTAAACACATGGTGTTGGACATGGCTGTTGTCTTTAGTGGCTTCCACCTAGGAAATTACACTATCAGACAATAGACCAATTCTTTGTAACCTAAGCTGCCACTTGGTTTCAGTTAAGATAGGATCATTCAAGAGAAGAAAATTTGTAGGCTATATCTCTTGTTATCGTGACCACCAGTCAGGTTCCTGTTGGTCATGTATCTCACATAATTCTCAATAAACCAGTTCTCATCAGATTCAAGTTTTGGATAGTATGCTGTCACTAGCAATTGTGCTTTTTAAGACTGCAGAGTTTTTCCTTCTCTCTCCTTGTAATAGTTATATGATGTACTATTACAGGTCATGGTGGTTCTCGTGCTGCTGAGTATTTGAAGGAGCACCTGTTTGAGAATCTACTGAAGCATCCACAATTTATGGCAGACACCAAATTAGCTATAAGTACGTCCAAGTTCTCTTATGCCCATTATTATGAACTGCATAACATCAGCAAATATTCTTTTGTTGGTTCCTGGTAGCATCCTCAAGCAGGGTCCCATGTAGTTGCTTGGTTCTTTTACATCTCTGTCAAGGACAAAGCTGGGACCAATATAATGAATCCAAGTCTGTCATTTGCTGTTTATTCAGTTCGTGTTAAATGGTGTGAAATAGGTTTGTTATGGTTTTGTAAAATAACCTTGTTAAGTATGCAGGCCAATCATATCAGCAGACTGATGTAGACTTTTTGGACTCTGAAAAGGATACCTACCGTGATGATGGTTCTACTGCTTCAACAGCAGTGCTAGTTGGTGATCATCTTTATGTTGCCAATGTTGGAGATTCACGGACTGTGATTTCAAAGGGTGGAAAAGGTATTAGTGATGCTATGAGTTACATTTTTCACTCAACTGTTGGTAATTGTTTTCTAGACAAGAATTTTAATGAATTTCGTGATTATTTTCTCTTTGGGTTACTTGAATGATTTTCTTATTTTCTCTTTTTTCAATGGACAGCGATTCCTCTCTCTGAGGATCATAAACCTAACAGAAGTGATGAGCGGAAGAGAATCGAAAGTGCTGGAGGTGTTGTTATGTGGGCAGGTAAATCTGTTTACTGGCTGTGATAAATGTTTTCAAGCATTCTCATTTCATCTGATCTGCAAGTGGCAGTCAATCATCCAATGGGTTCTACGTCTTGTGTAGGAATTTTGAAATATTACTTCCTTTTAGATTGTCAAGAAAAATTGTCATTCAAAAGGATGAAAGCTTTGGGACACCAGGGAACATCTAAGTGGTTTAAATCTTACTGTGAATTGTGGTATATGTGTGATATGTCCGAAGGATTGGTGCTGGTAATCTCCACACAAGTCTTTCTCTTTGGTGCAACACTATGCACCGTTCCAAGCTTTGAGCATAGTAAGTAAAGCAGTATTTGAGATGAAAAGTCCTACCCAAAACCCTAGTTTCCTGATCTGCTGCCTCACTTTATGCTACTCATCCCAGACTGACCGTGATGCTGTTTGTCCATGGGTGGCGGAACCCACTGTTACTGAACATCTCCAACTATTGACTATCTCAGTCCACCTTTGTAACCCGTAGCCATGATTTTTGCTGCCCTTAGAGGTATCAGATAAATATATACTGTAGCTAAGAGAGTTGTCAGGAAATTTGGGACGGAGGGAGCTTCATTTATTTCTTCTACCACGTGCATTAAATGTCAATAAGTTTGAGACAGTTCCTAAAAACTGAAATCATACTGCTTTGACTGTCTTGTCAGGCACTTGGAGAGTAGGAGGTGTATTGGCCATGTCCCGTGCTTTTGGTAACCGCATGTTGAAGCAATTTGTTGTTGCAGAACCTGATATCCAGGTATTCTATGAAAATATCTCTCCCATTTTCTGAATGTAGTCTTATATCATTTTGATTTCTTAGAAATGATTTTGATTATGTGATAAATTTTCTGCCTTTTGGTTTCAAGCATTTATACAAGCAAGTAACATGTTCAAGGACTGCTTCATTTTCGAGTCAGGGTATTAAGATGATTGAATTTTTTTATTTTTTCTTCTTCTTTCATCATAGGAATTATCCCGGGAGAGCAAATTACCTTCCTCAGTTGACTGTAAACTTTTAAAAAGAGTGTATTAGTGTTCGATACGAAGTTATATTTATGCTGCAACAGCAGGTGAAAACTGGGTCTATTATTGTTTCAACTTTTGATCTTGGTGGTTTTTCTTGAGCACCAGAACTGAACTGTAATATCAACGTGAGATGCCAGCTAATTAAGATTGTAATTCCACGGTGTTGTATCAAAGATGCGGGATGTAATTGTTATCTTCACTAAAACATTGAAGTGGGGTAAGGGAAAACTTTTAATGTTGTATACAGACCTAAAAAATAAAGAATTTTCCTTTCAGGGTCCTCTTTCCCTTCAGTGCTGCTGTGTGTAATGTTTCGAACAGGTTAATGAACTTCTGCTTATAAAAGCCTTCTTGGTGTCTATCAAAATAGAATTCAGTCTAGGATTTCTTCCATTTTCCTGGATCAAACTGTATGAACTTCTTCCAATTGAAGTTTATTCAAAATTACTCAGCAACTTGTTTGTATTCTTTTCGCTCGTTCAGGAGCAGAAAATAGATCAAGAATTTGAATTGCTTGTGCTCGCAAGTGATGGACTATGGGATGTGGTACCAAATGAGGTAATTATGCTAACCCTCTCTCTCTCTCTCTCACACACACACACACACTGATACATAAAAGCGCGTAAGCATGAATACATGTCTTTGTTCACTTTTGATGTGAGATTATAATGGATTATGCGAGTTGACCATTTACATTTGGCCCACTGCTTAGGCTATTAGACATTTTGGTTATCATAGTAATAATTGATTGCTCTTTACAATGCATTGAATTAAACATCTGACTGGTGATATGGAATGTTTGCTTGAGGTTTCTTTTCCTTGCCTGAATCATGTGTAGGATGCTGTTTCCATTGCCAGAACAGAAGAAGAACCTGAGACAGCAGCTAGGAAATTAACCGAGGCTGCTCTTACCCGCGGCAGTGCTGATAACATAACATGCATTGTAGTGAGATTCCACCATGACAAGATCGATCCATCCAATTCCCAGCAGGATTAGACAGTGCCACGTATTCTGCATGTATAGATTCATTGATGTTGTAGGCAATCTATTATTGATATCTATGCATGCATATAGCTGAATTTGCATATGAAGGATCCAATTTGTTTATCCATTTTTTTTTAAAATAAATTTCTCCATTTGCCCACCTTGAGAACATGGACTTGTGTCATGTTGTAGTCCAAAGTAGTTCATATTTTTGTCTATCAGCTGTTTCAATATGAAATGATCATAAACAAAAGTTGATCTTAAGCATGTTTAATTAAGCCGATTCAGCGGTCTTTTTTGTTTTTTTGCACTTTTGATACTGATTGAACAAGTAAATTATAGTTGAGAATTCAAATCTAAATCGATTTGATTCGACCAACAAAGCTCAATCACCGCATAGATTTTTCTGTTCTAAGATACAGAAATAAAGCAGGGTAATGCATAACCGAGCTAGCCTTCTCCAGCCTTGAATCAAATTCAGGTTTCAAACTTAACCTGACGCAAAATTGTCTCATCAACCGACTGAAAGTTTAAATATTGCAAGGACCTTGCCTTGAGACTCCTTCCCTGACTGCGAGTCTGAGGAATACTGATCAACTGACACGATAAAGAACCCCACATTTCATTAAAATCTTTTATGGGAAACAGAATGTCTTGGAACATAAGGGAAGAACTGGCTATTTGCCACTGGTAAAGGTACACCCGAGTCTGAAGACGACTCCACAAATGTATCAGCAGCCGATTTCCTGTTCAAAATATGGAAGAACATGAATTGTGCAACTGAAAACTAGGAAAAAAAGAGAGGTATATTTATGAGATTATGCAGAGGAGATAGTGCAGGTCGAAGCTATGCAGTGCAGTTGTCATAATGCAGCTTGTCTTGCCTGTGTTTTGCTTATCACGGGCTGCCATGTAACAGACTTTCAAGGAATTGCTCCAGAGATTAAAAAAAAAAAAAAAGGGCTAAAACAAAGGTTCCTGTACGTATAGTTGTAGTCGAACTTGCCAAAAGAAAAAATTCCTATACTATTTCCGATAAATAACTTCCTATGCTACAAGAAGCAATTTCCTATTCTGTTTTGGGAATCTTGTAGCCAAACTTCCTGAACTGTTAACCTAGCAATTAAGGGAAAAAACAATTTCCTGTATAGACTACTGAATACTCAATATAAATATAGGCCATACTTTTTTCAAAACTCGTACATTGAAGTCGAGTTCTTGCTGTGAAGCTCCTGGCTAGCTGCTGGTAATTGTTTTTGACTAATCTTTTTTTCATGTTTATTAGAATCCATTAAGTTAAATCATTGTGTGATTGTTGGCCTTGCATGCAGGTCCAGTTCTTGAAGCTAGAAGGTTGATTTGAAGAAGCAAGATGAATGATTACATTACTGCAGGGTTGGTCGTAGGAGCTATCGTTTTAATCATTCTGGCTTTTTTTGCCTGGTCACTTGTTGCTGGCTGTAAGGGGAGGCAACAAGCAGAAGCAGCTTGACAGCAAGCATGGGGAACCTTCCTGCCATCATAATCATCTTTAATTAGTGCCTCCTGATGTAGTTGAAAAAGTTATTAGTTTAAGTATTCAATTTAAAAATAAAGAGCATACCCTGTTCATCTATTTTATTTTTATTTTTATCTTTGGTTAAATTAATTAGTGCTACTATAATTTAATTTTTTTAGTGTCAGTTATTTCCAAGAACTCGCCAACTCAAGGTTCTACTAGTGATTCCTTGAAGGTTGCCCGTCCTATTAATTATTGCTAAATCACGTTTAACTTACACAAGATAAAAGAGAAGGAATTAACTATCCAAAAGTCAGTCAATCTCGACTAGTTACTGAGGAATAGGACAACGCTTCTTAATCTAAAAGAACAGGAAAAAAAAAACTCTTGAAATGATTCAACACAACCAGGTTGATTTGTCTGCTTTAAGATCCATGAACCATTCTGCTCTACTGTGAGAAATGAAATGGGCAAGGACACAACAACAGCCTCAATGAGTTTCTGGTTTCAAATTACAAACAAGATAATCAGCGAAGTTTTTCTAGTCTAAACTGCACTAATCTATTCCAACAATCTAAAGGAAAGGACCTTGCCTTAAGATTCCTTTTCTGATTGCGAGCATGAGGAAAAGAAGTTGAAATAGTGATCAACTGACACAATAAATAACACCTTTCATTAAAACTCGGTGGAAAACAGAAAGTCTAAGAACATATAGGGAAGAACTGACAATTTACCATTGATACTTGGCTCTGGAGAAGATTCCATCAATTAACACAGTTCATATTTCCAATTCGAAATATGAAAAAACATGAATTGTGCAGTGAAGTTATCTTTATGAGGTCGTGCAGTGAAGGTGTTGTTTGATGTAAGTTATTTTGTGTTTTTCTCAATTTAAAGGGATTTGCAATTTAAGATTAGGGTTTTAACTTTTAAGTAAACTAGTTTGAACTCAGGATTAATTCAGTTCTGAATCTATTAATATAATTTTACCAGTATTAATATAATTAAATTAACTTTCACATAAATAGTAATTTAATTAAAAAAATAATCAAATAATTAAACCAACTTAAATGTAAAGTAAACTCAATAACTTAGAAAATGAATGATTATATTTATATAGTGATTCATATTCTGATTACATCCATGAATTGAAACTTCTGAATAATGAAATATCTTTTTGATATTATTAGTTTATGAATTGAAACTAAAAGCCCGATTATAAAGAAAATTGCAAATCTAATTGATTATCGCCTACAAAATTATTCCCTACAAACTATTGCCTACTAGTTATCGTCCTTTAATTATATGTCTACTTGATAAACAAGTTTTGAAAATCCTATAAATTTGATTCAACTGCAATGCAGTTGTTGTTTTGTTGAGTTTTTGAGTTGTGTTCCTTCTTGATCATCTTGCCTCATACTTTTAAATAAAAAATTTTAAAATAAGTTTGAACAACTACCACTCACCTTATTCAAGATGACTTTTGATAATTATTATGTATCAAGTAACTACCAACTCATTTCTTATTTCAAGAATCTTGTAATTCTTTATACCTTTCTTTATACCTTTTATTCACAGTACACATTCATTCTGGATTTTATCAAGTCTGGTTTTGACATCCTGTCAATTTTAGTGTATAACATGTATCGTTACAGGTTATGCAGTGAAGGTAAATGCAGTTAATTATTAGTCAAAAACTCATACATCGAAGTCGATTTCTTGCTGTGAAGCTCCTGGCTCCTGGTAATTGACCAATCTTTTTTGCAAGTTAATTAGAATCAATTAAATTAATCTTCGCGTGGTTGTTGGCCTTGCATGCAGGTACAGTAATTGTAGTTAGAAGGTTGGTTTGAAGAAGCAAGATGAATGATTACATTACTGCAAGGTTAAGTCGTAGGAGCTATCGTTTTAATCATTCTGGCTTTCTTTATCTTGTCACTTTTTGCTGGCTGTAAGGGGAGACAGAAAGCAGAAGCAGAAGCAGCTTGACTGCAAGCATGGAGCAAAAAACTCGAATGAGAGTCAGGGGACACGTTGCAGGTGGAGATGATACGGTTAGTTGCAGAGTTATTTTTGGAGGGAAAGCAGCTAGTCCACTATTAGCTTAACTTTATTAGTAAAGTTGAGAATGACCTTTCGCAATTTATCCCAAAGAAAAATTATCTTAGACAATCCTGAGCTTGAACATGTTACCTTGAAGCATTAGATGCTTTGAATCGACATAAAGCAAAGATAATCAGCGAAGTTCTGTTATCTTGAACTGAAACTATCATGTACAATATAGAGAGAGACAGAGCTTACTTTTTCATTCGTGGATTAATTCCTAGGGACGAAGCTCAATGTCCTTTTTGTGATAGCGAACTTGAGACTTCAGATCACCTCCTTCTTCGGTGTCCAGTTTTGTGGAAAATATAGACCCGCTTCCTTTCGTGGTGTGGTGTCTATAGTTGCTTTCCTAAACTGGTTGATGATCATCAGATTCTGCAATGGCATTCGTTGGTTAATGGTAAGATGCAGAAAAAACAGGAATATTCTCTCTTATGGGATAGCGTGGGGTATATGGTTAGCTCGGAATAACCTAATCTTCAATTCAAAACAACCAAACTGGGACACGGTTTTCGACTTAATTCTTCGCAGATTGGCCATGTTATTGAAATCAAGTGTCAAGAATTTTAGTTACACAGGCAACGACCTGGATGCAAAAGTGCATATGTGTTGGTGGGAGAGATCACTGGTGATGGTTTTGAAACACTTAGAAAAGATAAAAACAATATGTTTTATTTCATCAAAAACAAGTTTAGATAAAATTGCAAACTCTCACCATCTCTTTTTTCTTTTTTATTTCCCACACTCAATAACATAAACTTACAAAAAAATTAACTCGGCCCATGTACCCGTTTCAGAAGAGAAAATCTCCAATTCAAGCATATTTGACGAACCATCTTGATTTGGGATTCTCACTACTGTGTAACTACCATCATCTTGGCAAATAATTCTAGCATCCATTGCATGGCTGAAACTAGCTGGCTTCGGTGGCGTTGGCAGAATGACATGTTGTTTGGTGAGTGGATTACACACATTTTAAGTTGAGGGGTACGCATTCCTGCAACACAACACCAAACCTTTGCTTGACGCTATAATATGTAGAGAAAGCACTGAA
>Ga0307515_10018494_pt1 | contig 12601 bp, 13 predicted proteins | sample 17_EM_MG_FD_194513 | JGI IMG/M metagenome (GOLD analysis project Ga0307515, IMG submission 194513) | Populus trichocarpa ectomycorrhiza microbial communities from riparian zone in the Pacific Northwest, United States - 17_EM | ecosystem: Host-associated > Plants > Roots > Unclassified | place... | reverse complement strand
TGAACCGGACCTCTGCGGTTTTGGGGCCTGCAGGCATTTCGCCCAGCCTCGGGTGACCCGCATCGTGCTTGTGCGTTTCCCTAAATTTTCGGATATCTCGGTAATTGTGCCACTTCTTTGGAATTCCATATGAGTGACCCCAGAAACTCCGGATTTCCCTTATGGCTCGCGACGACGTTGATGCTGGAGGTCTTGGATTTTGTTTTCGACGAAAAATATAAAGTCTTCCGAATCTTCTGAAATTCGACTTGTCCAACGGGTTTAAGTTTGACTTCTGCCACCACAACGTTGGAACTCATCGGTATGGCTACGGGATCGACCTCTGTGGACTTCAACGACTCTCCTATCGACACCGTCGCTGCTGATTGGTGCGAGGTGGGTACCTCAAACATTTTATCATTGATATTGGTCCTCAGAATATAGGGATTGGGCCTACCGCACAACTTTGACTGTTTCACTCCCGAGGGCGAGCTCCTCTTCGATGACTTTCTTGGACTGCCTCTATCCTCCCAGTACCCCCTCTTTCCCACCACTGATGCTCTCTGCATGTTCTCGGAAATCCCACCCGAAACACCATCCACCCCGGGAGTTACGGAAGACATCCGTCACTCTCTGCGAATCCACTACCAAGATGAGATTTTTCGACCTCAGATCACCACAAAATCACCCCCCAACGTTGTAAGAACCGACATCCTTTTGTCTTCGCTGGATCCACAGCATTAAGGGTTTCTGGTTTCCTAGCAGCCCACAGCTTCCGATAACAAAGCGACTGAAGCGGAGTCGCAGTTTACCGAACTCACACAGTCATCCAGCGGGATACTTCCAATTCACTCAATGGTGCGTTTTACCCAACGCACTTGCTTTCGAAGGTCATCTCATCTCGAAAACCAACACAGCCGGACCCATCTTCAGCCCCGGTTACAACTCTCCCACTCAACTGGATCAAGGTACCACAAAGGAAATATGACCAGGGAAAGAAACAATGGAATTTTGAACGGTCGGAGCCCATCTCCTTCAGCGTGAACGGACGTTTGGGGATGAATATGGGAGATGCGCTCCGCAAGGCATTTACGGGACTCGACGGCCGGGACGATCCCGTGCTGCAAGATGCCACAGGGGCCATTTCGTGTCGGTTACTGGTGAGTTTATCGCGGTTCCTCATCGCACCGCCCATCAGACCGTTGGAGCTCACCCTTTCAAAGTTCCCCGGGTACCCAGCCAATAGTAGCTCGTGCCAGGTATGCCCGCCTAACTAATTACGCCGCCATGTATTGACCACGGTGTGGAAGATTCATGTGTTGGACTGGACTAGGAAACGCCAGCCGATAACACGCAGCAAGCTCGCATACGAAGTTGCCAACAAGCTCAAACGGTACCTCGACTCCATAGTGGTACGTTCGTTTCGCGATGGGAACAACTTCAGAGTCCCATAAACATCGCAGGGATTTAGTTTGGATGGATCCGTCGAAGATCGATGGAGGGTCGGACAAGGTTTCATGCACATCGACCAGATGTTTTTGGTCCGCCTGGTGTCCGTCTCCAAGGGGTCTTTCCAACCAGAGATCTGGGTCGCGGATCCTTCGACGCCACATGTCCTCGCTGGCTGGGAATAAGCGCTGCATCACATTTATTTCGCCACATGTTTGTTTGGTTTCCAGTATTCGTGTATTGAGAGCAATAGATTCTTAGCCGCCAACATTGGAATCCTCCAAACCACCCTGCACTTCAAACGGGGGGCGTGCTTCTGATGGTATACATCCAGACCACATGGGGAGGGCATGCGTTTGTGTGGTTTTATGTAAGGCAATACAATCAGCTACTCGTTTGGCCACTGCCCCCCTAATGCCAGCAGATTTGGATGTTACCGTCCGCGTGACACCGTGTGGTTGACAGCACTCGGCGGATAGAGCAATTCGAACCAGAACTGATATAACGAGTCGAACTCAATCAGCGGGACGTTCAACGAAACCGGACGGGTTACCCCACCGGTGCGTGGTGGTGGACTTGGGAGTTCGGAGTAGATGCGCCCAATCACCCCTCCTGCCCAAAAAGCCCATCCCGCGGGTGTGGGTCGGTGGGTGGAGTGTGAAGCGAGGCTGAATGCGAAGGGAAGCCTAGAAGAGGCAAGGGAGGTACGTTGACAACACCCTGTTGACGACGCGACTTCAGAGTTTCCTGTGTCGTCCGCTCGCTGGGGAGATCAATCGTTAGGTCTTTGTTTAAACATGGGAGCGCTATCGCGGGGTAGGTGGAATCATTACTAGGAAGCGTGGTCACAGTCGATCGCCGATCCCTGAACAAAGAAAAGCACTACCTGCGTCCCGAGATGGTCCGCTGGTAGGTGATCCGTACATCCGAGAAACAGAAAGGATAGCTAATTCGGGGTAATGGACCTGAGGTTCGGGAGGAGTGAACCCGGCCCACATCCGAGGGGTCCTCGAAATCGTGACTTTGGGAAGCCGACGGTTCACGGGTGTTGCACGTCAGCCCATACAGCCCCCGTATCGGGTTTGGCTGTTGGTTGGTGATTTATCCAAACGGAGCGTACTCGACGTAATTGAACAGAACCTGAAGCCTGAAGCTGAAGACCCACACTCTTCCGTGGGAGATGCATGCACTCGTGGGAGATCATTCCGAACCGGTCATGTCCCTGCAGTTGTGTGACGGTCCCCGTGTCTGCGGTTTGCGAGCTTCAACTCCTTCAGTAGTCCGGTATGGCCCAAAGTATTCTCGTGTGGATCGGGGAGCGTGGTCCTGTCGCAAATCATCTAACGGGCAGATTTCTGCTGCACGTCAATCAATTTCAGGAGCACCGGAAGTGAGCGGAATGAAATTCGGAATCATCGAACGTATATATTGCTTCGAGAGTGTCCGTAGTGGCCCTTGGTGAGCGGAAGGACGTAAAAAAGTTGTGTGTTATGCTGTGCGTGTGGTACCGGAGCAGAACAGATGGACTCAACGGTTGCGGCATTTCGGCACACCGTTACTCCTGCTCCAACGTTTCACGAAACTCGGTCCCGTCGACACAAAAATTTCATGAGGACAAGGCGCGCAACTCCCACTGTGTTGAACCCCAGCGAAGGAGACGAAGGGGGGAAGACGTAGGGGGCTCTCGGCGCAACCCGCTCCGTTGACAAAACCGGACAAGAGAAGTTCGTGCACATGCGTCTGCAGACACTGGCTCCGGTCCACAAGGAAAGGATCGTATTTCCCTCAGCACCCGAGGACAACCCACTGGTAAGGACACGTTGTAATCAAAAACTTGCCCAACTCCGTCCGAAAAGTCTGGGCCTAAGTTGGGGGATGTTTATGTCCAGAGATCACGCTCTGGAAAGCTTCGGGAGGGTTTCAATTTCTCTTTGGCGCAGTCGACGAAGCATTCAGACTTGGTGACGAGGTCATGGAGGAATGCAGCGTACTAAGGGGGTTAGCCCTAAGCGTCGATGAGAAAGACCTCGTAGTGTCAGGCCAAATGTCCAGGAGGCTCCAACATGCGCAAGCAGGCAAACCCCGCTTCCAGGGCCGTACCGAAGATAGGCCGGGCTGGTACATGATCTCCTCATCGAACGGTCGGACCCAACAATCCGTTTTCGCGCGCTGGATGTACAAGTGTTTTATCCCGCAGCTCGACAAACTTCAATAGTCCGGTGAGAAAGTCAAGGAACCTTGAGTACAGTTGGCTGTCAATGGCCGGTCGCCTTGTTGGGTCGCCGCCATTCCCCGCCAATCGGCTGCAGCTTTCAAAATTTCCGTGGAGGACACATGCCGGCCACATTCTCCGAGATACTATGTATATTGTCTGGCGGGAAACCTGGCCGGGATTCAGACTGAAAATCTGGGATGAGTCGACAAGATGTAGTGGCATGATCGACTGCCACGAAGCCGCACGTTGACCACCACCCTCGACTTCGTTTCATTGTCTTTTTTCTTCTTCTTAAATGACCTCTCCCCTGAACTCCGCCTATGGTTCGCTGTCGTGGGTTTTTCGACGGGGGGTGATTAAAGCTCTAGCTGCTGGTCTTGTACCCCACGCTCAAACATATCGCATTCGTCATGGATGGAAACAGGCGGCATGCCCGGCAATGGAATTTGTCAACAAAGCAAGGACACATTGATGGGTTTTACGCGCTCCAGGAGGTTAGTCTGTCGTCTGTTTTATTCAGTCTTTTCTTTTTTTAGTTTAGCTCACCGTGCACTTGACGCGATGGCGTAGATGCTGGGAATATGTCTACAACTGGGAGTCTATTGAGTCGCGGTGTTGCGCCTTCTCGATCGAGAACTTGAAGAGGAGTGAGGTAGAGGTGAACGCGTTGGTGGACCTCGCGGAGACCATGCTGTTGGAACTCACGAAACACGGGTATGTCTTGATTGACCCATCTGCTTCATCCTCAAGTTTTTTGCCCGCTGACGTGCGTCCGAATTTAGTAAAATCCTGGATAAGTATGGTGGAAGGTGTTACCGGAGAACCCCCAACAGGACGTTCGTATCACCCAGGAGATGACCAAGAACAATGACAAGTACGCAACCTCGGATCCTTTCCTTGCTCCTCGGGTCCTGATGACGGATTTTCTTCAAGGACTATCCTCAATCTCTGTACGCCTTACACGTCAAGGAACGAGATAGCTACAGTGGTACAATTTGCCGTGCAGGAAAAGTGGCGGGCGGTTTGGACAATGCAGAACATCCGTGCGTGCCTTCCTACTCGCCATTACCCTCTCATGTCCACAATTGGGTGCAGCAGAATCATTAACGAGGATTTCGCGAGGTACATAATGACGGACCATCCCCTCGAGATTCTGGTACGGTCTAGTGGTGTGGAACTACCCGGTGATTTTTTGATGTGGCAGGTATAGGCATAGTTTCATGCGGGCCGCACGGACCGTTGTGTGACTTATGAATTATTTCTCCACAGGCACCTGAAAACGCCCGACTTCAAGCATAGAGGGGGTCTTTTTTCGATCTTTGTGAGGATCTCGACGCTCTGATGGCCCTCCGTCTCCTATCAGAGGCATAGGGTTTATAAAAGCCATCGCCATATCGGTGCGCACGGACCGCCACCCGCTCATGGCAAACGAGGTGCCTTGTTTTGAAGTTTAGTAGAGTCAAAACGATCGTAGACGTGCTGGAGGAAGTCCCCACCCGTCACTTTGTGGATTCCTTCATGTCCGGTTTGCCGGTCGATTTGGCCAGACGGTTTCAGCCCAACCGGCGGTTCGCGCGCCTCCAGTCCCGGTGAACGTTGAACTGGCGCCGGGTTGGGCGCGTTGGATTATCTGAGAACGCGCCTGCTTATCTCATCGCCTCGCCCCCACCGCATTTCCTTCCTCCCATCTCAATATCTACCCGGAGGATTAAATCGAAACCGCCCATCATCATGGCAGACCTGAAGGAGGTCAGAGAAGATAGGTGAGACCTTGATCGTTTTGGGACGTCTTTTTCGAGTTGACTAGCCGCGGCCATAGTCGAAAGAATGGAGGCGAGGAACCTGTGAACGCCGCCGGGGAAGAGCAATCCCGAAGTGTTGGAAAGGGTTCTAAGAGGAAACGGTCCGTTGCGCTACACACTCGCCATTCTCCCGACTGAATCTGCGGACATCAGTTCCAAGAAACGTCGGAATTCGACCGACTCGGACGACTCTGGACATCTCTCAGCATCGAGGTGGAATACATACGTCCTCTGATGTTAGATCCTTCTGATCTTTAACCGCAGGCAGGATCCTAGGGGAAATTTAGAGGGAGACAGAAATGGGGAACAGAACGGGCAACGAGTGGATAGGTGAGTCCAGACCCCTCTCCCAGTACGATATGATTGAGACTCGTACAGTCAGGAACGGATATCGGAGTCAACCCAGAGCGATCTCCGCGCACAATTCTACGAACTTTACCGAAAAGAGGCCGAGGAGTACGACAAAGAACTCATAAAGAAGTATAACGAGGATCTAAACACAACGCTGATACCTGTAAGCCGCGAACCATGTTCAGGTGGACTCTACTAACCCGTGTCATAGGCTGGTCTATTCTCTGCCGTCACCTCGGCGTTCATCATCCAGGTCCACTCTCAGCTTCAGCCCGACCCGAACGAAGATACCGCCGCCCTCCTCCGCGTCCTTATTTATAAGGTGGACAACACAACATTTGGCAGCGAGGTGCCTCCACTCCCACAATGGACCGGCCCTCCTCGCGCGATAGCCCACGTCCAGGCTATTCTGTACGCAAGCCTCGCTGCCTCCCTCTTCTCCGCCTCCCTCGCGATAGTCAGCAAGCAGTGGTTGAATCGATACGCCTCGGTTAGCACGCGAAAATCCCCTATCGAACGAAGTCAGTATCGACAGCGGAAGCTCAATGGCATCATCACCTGGCATTTCGACTATGTGATGGCGTCGTTACCACTGATGGTGCAGGCTGCGCTCTTGCTGCTCGCTTGCGCACTCTCCCGTTATCTTTGGGAAATTGACACGGCCATCGCATCAATTGTTCTCGGTGCCACTTTGCTGAGTGCAATCTTTTATGCTTTCACCATCGTTGCGGGGTCAGCTTCCGTGAGCTGTCCGTATAAAACCCCTGGTATCCAGATCCTCCGCTACCTTTGGCGAAAGGTTCCGAATCGTTCCACTCTCATCGCATTCTTCGACAAGATCCCATTGGCAAGTCATGTGTGTGCCCGGTTGCGGTCGTCCTTGGCTACCAAAGCCTCGCCGGAACCACACCTTGAAACCCGGGTCAGTCAAAAACAGAGATTGGATCGAGAGGCGACCGCTTTGGACTTCCGCTGCGCTGCGTGGATATTGCAGACATCATTGGACCGGGGCACCAATGCGTTGACCCTCAAGTTCCTTGGGTCAGTCCTCTCGCTCCCTGGGTTCGAGGTCACAATCGTCACGGATTGCTTCAACATACTTGTCAGTTGTGTTAGTGGTACCGACAGTGGTGGGATGGCAGTAATAGGGGGCTTGGAACAGCTTGCAGCAACAGCAGCCACATGTCTTCTGGGCTCTGTTTCTCGCTCGTTGATCGTGGATCCGGAATCGAACAAACTAAAAGACTTGTACCAGTGGTATAGGAGGGCCTTTCCACCCACGGTCGATCTCCGAAATCTTCCTTTCTACCACACGATGAAGGCAATCCGCAGATCGCTCAACAGACGTGATTACCCTGAAGCTCTCGACTGGAAAGGCATCGATTTTTCCACTCCAGAGAACCTCTTTCTCGCGCACCATTTGGTCAAGATCGCTTGGTTGTGGTACCGAAGGTTGTGGCCGCGGGGTCAGAGGAAGGTACCTCGCTGGGTACTGCGATTCTCATCTTACTCCCTACTGTCGTACCCCGAGCCTCCTGCGTCAGTTATTGCCGACTGCTTGATGATCATCGCAATCGACCTGGGATGCGATGTATCGGAGAGTGATATCAGGAACTTGGACAAGAGGTACGTATGTGTAACCCACCGCATGGCTTATTGTCCTGATCGTCCATTAGTGACTCTCTTGGGGATATCGTATCTATGATATCTCTGCAACTTGAGCGGATGGATGGGGATTCCGTCGCTATCCAGCTCAATCGCAAGTCCATTGCCACATACTTCTTATCGGTGACCCGGTTGGAAACATTCAGCGAATCCCGGAGCTTACGCGACACTCGACATCAATTCCTCGCCCTCTGGGACCGAATCCACCTCGCTGACCATGCTCCGGCTGCGATTTACTTGGACGTGCTCCTCAGTTACACTGACGTGGACGGCGATCGGGTGACGGCGCGTCCAGGATCGGAAAGGGTCGCGGCAGTGGCCTCCATATGTCTGCTGCGTGTGCTCTCCAGTGTGGGTCCGACATCAAATGTGTTTGAGGACACACGTCGGAGATACTTTGGGGTTATTCCGCGCATGGCCAATTTCGAGGGTCCCCTGTGCCACGCAATAACCGCGACTCATGCTCTGTTGGTCAGCAGTCAGGAACGTCGGCCCTTTGGGTGGATAAACTATAAGCCCTGTGCTCAGGAGTATGCCTCGTTCACAAACACTCTGGTCCAGGTCGCATACAACAGAGGGCAGCATGGGAAGGTACCTCGCTGGGTACTCCGCTTCGCCCTCCATTCCATACCCCAGGACCCTCCGATCTCAGTCGTCGCTGATTTCCTCTCAATCATTGCGATTGACCTGGGCTGTGTTGTCCCGAGCGCCAAGTCTGCGGTTTCGGACGAGAGGTGTGTGCAACTCTGATAGACGTTGATCTCTCTGACCCGTGCCCAGCAGACAACTGGAGACGGTTTTGAGTCCGATTACTCAGAAGCTCAAAGTCATGGCCGAAACTGCTGACGGGGACTCAATCTACCGGAAGCGCAAGGCTATCACCGCATTCTTTTCATACGCAGCCTGGCGAGACCGAGACGGGCAAGGCGAATTGCTCAATATACTTTTCCGCCTTTTTAGGGCCATGGTCGCGTGGGCGCATCGCACGGGTACCTTTGGCCGGCCGATGTTCATGTGGTGCCACATTGAACCGCTTGTCACCACGCTACTCAACGAAGAGAGCCCCGTTTCCCTGAAGCAGGTCATAATACTTGCGTCACCATACCTACCTTGGAAGCAGTTCACAAACCATCAGCACCTGATCCAACTGTGGGCAGCGGCAGCCTCGACAGTCCCATATACCAACGACATTGGTCAGAGCGTGGTTGACACGTTGTTTCGGATCGCGAACGATACCTCCTCGCAATCACACATACCCGTTGGCATGTGGTCATGGTTGAACAAGCGTCCCCCCCTCCCCCCTATCTGCTGGGGACGTTTCTACGGATCCACTCCACATGTTGTGCGGGTGGTCCGAGCACTCGGAGATATTGAAATTCTCAAGTCATACTTGCTCCTCCTCTGGTCAGAGCGGGAAGAGACCTGGCTTACCTCGTTGGCTGCTCTCTACGAGATGCGTGCTTCGCTCCGAGAGGATTTTAGCGGAGTTGGGATAGGACACCACCGACAAGATCTTCTGCGACGACTAGACTATGTTCTGGGGCAGTTGGACCTAAGGTCGGAGCACCTCCATTCGACAGTTAATATGCATGTCATCCGGTGTATGAAAGAAGGATATGGAGGGTTCCGTGAGGTATTGCTGGACATAGATGAGGAGGAAGCGGTTGCTATAATTCGTGAGCTTCCCAGATTGATTGTCCTTTTCGGTTCACTGACTACCGCCGGCATGCACAGGGTGTCGCTCGACTTTTATGTGTGCACTCCCTCTTACATGTCTATAGTTGTATGTCTAGACCGTTCATCACTCCTTTTCTTGACATCCAACCCACGGAGACGGTCGCTGCCGAGCTTGTTCGTTCTCATAACGGCGCCCCTGAACTTTGGTTCCTTTATTCGGATTCACTATGGGACGATTATGGACCACCTCCTTGCATGCGTTCCTTATTATTTGGATACAAATGTTTCCTGGATTACATATGTACGTTATCTGTCCAATCGCTCCTTGGTTCGTCCCACAACAGTGGTTTTCAGAAAACTAGGCACTGCGCGATTTATGATCGCCTCGGCGAGACCCATCCGGATAGTTTCACGTAGACTCTACAGAGTCCATTCCGACGATAAGAACTGAAGAAAGGCCGCTTTTCGTTACGTCGATGTTTGGTGAGACATCCGGGCACGTGTGAAGAATCAAATCAGGTGCACACTCTCGTCGTGGCCGGCCGCTTGTGAGGAATGAGGTCGACCGAGGGCTTTGAGAGGACGTCACAAGGGCCCAGGGGCCATGCTGTCCTAATGTAGACCCGGGAACTGGAGGGGGGGCGAGCTTACCTCAGGCTCAATCCGAGCAGCGTGCTTGCATGCGAATGAAATTGCAGCGATATGCATATGTGCACACTCCGGCGAGAGGGAATGACGGCGTTGAGAAAGTGATTGCCTCTGAGCAAGTTCCCATAGATCTCTTGAAACCACAACGTTCGGACCGATGGTCCAGCATGGATCGCGCGGGGTGGTCACCGTTGCACTCCTAGAAATCCAATACCTAGCCCTATCGTGGGTATGCTGGAACAAAGTGTCAGCGAAACTCCAAATCCTAAACACTATACTTGCAGGGTCTCCGATGTGCTCCCGAATGTTTCCAATGTCTCTTCGTCGATCACCAACTCGCCGCGAACGCTTCTGTCTGGCTGCTATTAGAATTTCGCACCTTTGTCCCGTCGTTCCGTTGTTGCGTCACGTGCTTTCGTCCGAGTCAGATACACGACTTCGTTTCGTTCGCTCTTTTTTCTCCTCACAGTTTTCTTGTTCTGTGAGGAGTACGTAACCAATTCAATTCTATTCTATTCAAACCCGGACTAACGTTCATGTAGTAACAGACTTACTCGACGCTCGTCTAGTAATTCTGATAGCTGCATGCTCTCCAAAGTAGAGGGGGTGCCACCCTCGGATCCGGGATAGTCATGTCCTGAGCTTAAGGCGAGTGCGTGAAACCCCAGACTCACAGCGGAGAAAGGTACACCTAGCCGATTTGGTCTGACCGTCGGGTCCGTAACATACGCCCTGCAGGTCTTGTTATGGCCAGATGTTTCTTTCCACCGGTCGATCCAGTCAACGCGACACCATATTACCCGTCTCTCCCTACCCGTTACCAATTTCGGACAGTATGGGGCGCGATATTGACCAGGTGCTGATGGCATTGACTCCCCGGAGGTTGAACGGCTTCGCCTTCCGGGCCAGCCACGGTTTGGAGAAGAAGAGTGATTTCGATGGATAGTCCTCTAGGCTATAAAATCGCGTATCTTATGCTCCACAGATAACGCCTTCCACCCCTCGGCGTTCCTTCTCGCTTCATCCGGACTCTCCGTCTCGCCAACCAGCCGCTCAACCCGTGTGATACCGTGTCCACGCGCCAGAATCTCGCGCAGATCTTCGAATCCCTTCGCAATCGGTGGTAGTCGAACCCTGATGGTGCACAGGTCTGGAAGGACGTCCATGAGTTTAGTGATGGCTGTAACACCATGCACGATCAAGTGGAGGTCCTCCACTTCCAACGTCGTGACTGCATGCTTGAACGCAGGGGAGAACGTATCCCATGCCGCCTTGAGTGAAGTACAGTTGGTCACGTTCGACAAACTCGAGACGGAACCCCCTGAACCGTTGGTGGCTGTGACGTTCACGGGCTGATCAACGCCCAAAAAGTTCTGAGTGAACGGTGCGATCCGGAGGGTCGTGACCGTGTCTATGGAGGGACATCGAATATAGCAGGAAATGACCTCCCTCTCCACTCTTCGTAGGATGAGTTCCTTGAGATTCTCCATCGACACTGGACAGGGGGTGACACCCCGGCCGGGAAAGACGTGGAAATTGGTGAAAGACAGGGAAGTGAGGGATTGCCAACGGCGGAGGGAGTGAACGAGCTGGTTGGCGGAGGTCTCGGTGTATTTCGCCGACATCACCTTCAACACGGGTGTGTCCGTCAACAGCAACCCCCAACAGTTGACCATGGATAACTTCTGGAGATGTGGTAGTGACGATCCAAAGAGTTTCCGAGGGAGTTTGAACGGAGGAACCATTCCGTCGTAGTGACGACAACTCCAATGGAATGACTCTAAGTTTGGCAACGACTTGAGGAAGAACGGGGTCTTGAGGATATCGTCCATGATGCCGGCATTATAACTCCCGCCCCGGAGGTATCGGACATTTAGTGTGTGGATTTCAGCCCTGGATGGTTCCAGAAGATCCAGCGATAGCATTTGTTGGGACCTATGGGGGCAATAATCTCCGTCCTCCCACATGGGCTGGATGCTACAGTCACAACCAAACTGCAGGGTGTTGTCACTGTAGTACTGGATGTTGACCGTCAGTGGGATTCCCCGGCTGCGTTGCAACATAGTTGTGATAAGTGGCTCGGAGGAGTCGCACCGCACGTAGATATGGGACCAGATGATGGGGTATGATATGAGGACATCGCGCCAGCGTCGACATACGTGGGTGAGGGCGATCACGTCGAAGACTGAGCGGTGGGTCACCTGGGGACATGCCAGCTCGCAGATGCGTATGAAAATCTCTGATGGCAATCGGGAGATCGGGCTATTCTCGTTCTTCGTCGTTGAAGCCAATCGTGCAGCCTCAGCCAGAGACACGGTAAGTTTGTCTCGGAGTTCGATGAGCTGGAATGCGGAGTCAATCGGGTGCGATCCCCTTGAGCGCTCCAACAAAGCACGTACAATATTCAGACGATCGTCGGGCTTTTGGCCTTCTCTGGCAAACCGCTCGCTGAACGTTGGTGAGTGGGTCGATTCAAGCGATACTCGTGCAGAGGAACGAACCCAAAGCCATGGAGCAGCGAGCCCCATTGCTGAAGATATTCCTCCAACAGTTCGGGGCTGGTATACAATGCTTGCGTAGCTATCGTGGTTTTGTCGGAAATTGGACCGTAAGGTGGATGAGTCCCTTGGGAATCTGGTGTGTCGACGGATGAATCGGACTTGGCATTTTATGATCGAGTCCAACCGGTGGTTGCGGAGCCGGAAACCGTGACTCACAGTTACTGGATACATGGGGCGAGGACATCAAGAGAGCGCACTTCTGGGCAAAACACACGGTCCGAGAGATGACTGTTTTTCTGAGGTGGCTCGAAGGA
>Ga0307515_10018492_pt1 | contig 12602 bp, 15 predicted proteins | sample 17_EM_MG_FD_194513 | JGI IMG/M metagenome (GOLD analysis project Ga0307515, IMG submission 194513) | Populus trichocarpa ectomycorrhiza microbial communities from riparian zone in the Pacific Northwest, United States - 17_EM | ecosystem: Host-associated > Plants > Roots > Unclassified | place... | reverse complement strand
ATAAACACAAAATAACTGATTCTAAACCAGTATACCTTAGTCATTCTGGTTATTTCGGTCAAATTCGGTTCTTAAATGTTCTTTATGCTCATTTACCGTTATTGAACAATCCGGGATTTTCCTGATGCTTTCTTTCATCGCTGAGGAGTAAGTTCCTTTTCCTTTCTCTCTCTCTCTCTCTCTGTACTTATTATTGTATCAGATTGTCGTCCTGACTTTCAGTTCAGTCCAACACTATAGGCCCAACCTGCTATCGCTGGTCCCTCCTGGGTGGACGTCCGAACGGTGGATTTTGTCAGAACCATGGCTCGGTTCTCATGGCCGAAAATGACTTCTTAACTGAACGTTTGTGTCGGCTCGCTCATCTGCATCAGCATTGGAACTAAGCTGGAGTGTAACCGGGTTGTAATACTACCAGAGGGAAACCAGGGAACATTCTAGCACGTGTCTATCGCAGACAGGCTTTCTCCGAACTCCCATCATGGTCCCTTCCGAGCCACTCGACAACCCTCCTCCGCTTCCACTTTCTGCTCTCTCTGCTTCTGGGTCGTTTAGTCTCACATCCTCGGGCAGCCTACAGACTCACCTTTCTTCGTTCAACTCTGAACAGCGGCTCCGAAGCTTACCCTCCGTGACCGACGATCTCGAAAAACAGGCTGACTCAGACTCTGAAGATTCCGGAGATGTAGTAGACGGTGATGACAACAACAAGCAGCTTGCGGTCAAACAGAGATTCTGGTGGCTCGTCAGGGCGTTCGTATGGTTTTCTGCTCTGTTCTTTCCTATCTCTGTGCTGGGCGATTATGGGTTCCTCTCGCGCAGTCCGTCGGTAAACCCCTTGAGCGGGGACTACGAATCAGGTCCGCACGACCGCCGAAGGATTGAATCTCGACTAAATGGGCTTCTTAGGCTACTTACCCTCTCTTTGGGAAAACGAACGGCTCCTGTCCAAGATAACCACCCTCGATCTTCAACCTTCACGATTCCGCTACTCCATTTTTGACGGTTTCTACAACTTGCATGATCTCACGGCTTGTGTCTGGTCCAATCTTGTGGACTTCGATAGTACTTCGGTGTGGTTACGGGAATGGCCAGGTGGGTCCGACGGTTTGCGACCCCTGGGTTCTCCAGTTGACCTGACTTCAACCAGGCCCGATATCACTGATACTCTCCGTCGACAATTCGCATGACCTGGACGTTGCTCTGGTGTCATTGAAACGATTGATGGAAGCTCCTTCGAACGCCACTCGCCCTACCCCACGGATCTCGTATCTCGTCTACCTGAAGGGCTCTACTGGGGAACAACCGAATGCTTACCTGAACCTCGCTCGTCTGGTCTCTCAGACGAACCACATCGTCCTCTTCCCTGAACCTCTACTGGAATTGCACCCCGCGGTCACCTACTCACACTTCCGCAACACCACTCATAGCTCTCGGGATACACCAGTCGTACTAACCGCAAGTCGGAAAAACTTCGAGTTCCCTTTCTCTCCTTTCAGTCCCCTCATGGTCCATCGTGATGACACGACGTGGTGTGATGAACGATTCGACTTCCTTGAATCCCCTTCTGCGGCTTGGGAGGAGTGTCTTTGGCAGTTCTGGGTCACGAAACACGGAGGGCTTCAATCCATCGTCTCGAAGGTCCCCTGGAAAACAGTGACAGGCATCAATCGAAAAACGGTCAGACGAGCTCCAGGGTGTCTAGATATCACTTCTGAGTTTTATCTTTCGTAGGCTCTGTTCGAAGGACTCCGGGATCACTTCCGCGACGAGATCTGTTTGCTAGCCATCCGAAACACCCTCGCTCTCATCCATAGCCTCGACGATCGTGAAGTCCCCTCTAACCAGCAACAACAGCAGCAACCTGTCCCACAGAAGTACGCGAAGCAGAGGGGGTGGTTGAAGAAACGCTGTCGTCAACTCAAAGTGAAAGGACTCTGACAGACGTCGATGGCTCTTATCGTGCAGCTAGGTTCGTAAGAGCCTAACGGTATTATAAAAATGTAGATACGACAGTTGTAAAGCTATTCTAACGTGTAGTGCATTGTGTGGTGGTAGTGATACACGAACGAACAAGACCGTGACGGGTGGCTACACCTCATTGGACTCCAACATCCTCGCCTCTTCCTCGTCATCGGTTGGTTCTTCGTCCTGATATGCCTGCCAGATCAAGTCTTCGTCTTCCGGCATATCCACCACGAGTTGCAAGATATCGCTGGCCATGCCTTCGAGAAGAAGTCCATGAGCCAGACCCTAAAAGAACATTCTTGATTGACACTCACTCGAATTGACGATCCTACCCAGCACCCTCTCAGCTTCCCCCGGCACGTTCTTGAGATCCGGAGCAAACGAAAGCCTACCGAACGTGACATTGAACATATGATCTATCGCGGACGATGGCGGAGCGGCTCGGATCTTTCGTTTCAGGTCGAACGGGCCTTGCGGGTGATTCGCGAACAGGAGGTAGTGAAAGACGAAGAGGGTCCTACTCAAGGCCCGACTCGTTGTGTTGATCAGCTCGTCTGAAGACATGGTCCGTGGGTCGTCCTCCCAAAGGAGGCTGGTGAGGTGGTTCATGCGAGAAATCAGAGCGCTCGTAAGCGCGTCGGAAGAGAGCAAGATCGCCCTCGCTTCTTCGTGAGCGACCGCGAGCGTGGCAATGATCGTGACGATCCCGTTCCTCGCACGTTCGGCCTAGATACACGTACAAAAATGTGAGAAGAGGGCGGTTTAAAGTTCGAAACAGGCCTTACGTCGTCGGTATCCCTCGTATGATCCCCAAGATGCAGGCACAGACATTCCAAATGCGGGAGCTTGACGTCCTCCTGAACGATCTCGACGTCTGGGTCGTCCCCCATGTCCAAATCCCCACCCTGTGACGGGTTTGGGTTGGTTCCGGGGATAGACAGAAACCGTTTGTACAGCTCTTTCCCTGAGCGTGCGACGCAATACGAGAGGTTGTTGGAAAAAAGCGCATATAACCGTCAAAAACATAAGCGGGTGGTGAACGATCGCTGAAACTCACTGCTCGTGAACAAAGCCAAAGCCCGTAACGCTCCGTATAGGAACCAACTTGGTTGTCTCGGATCCACGAGGGTGTCCAGGAAACCTTCTGCCGAAATCACATCCGCGAGTCTAGACCCTTTCAGTACGACACATCCCTGGAAACGCGGAAATTAAATTTACCTCGACTCAAGGTTATTTGGCGCGCCCCAACAAAGTGCCTCGAGCAACCCTAACACTTCCCTTCCCAAATCGGCCACTTTCTCGTCCATCTCCCTCGGCTTTGACCTGACCAAGCTCTTTGGAGGGAGCACCGAATGAGGAGGGATAAAGTACGTCTGGATGGCGTCGCGAAGAACTGATGTTATCGTAGCCTGGTTACCATTCGCGTTCGTGGTCGCGGTAGGGCTTGAATAATTCCCGTTGTCCTGTTCTGAAAGGAGTGCACCGCAGAAACGAGGTATGAAGAATATCAAGGTCCCCAAAAGGCTGAAAACGGCTGCCAAAACATGGGTCTACAAAATGCCTTCACGATCAATCCATATGAAAGAATGGGGACGAGTTTCCACGGTGTGGACTGACTGACCAACTTGAGTTTATTCACGACGTAAGCGATCCTCGTCAGTGAGTTTGCGACCCTTCGATATTGTTGATCGATTGAGACGATATCGAACGAAGCCAAACTATTAAGGACATTCCACAACTCCATAGTCGCAGCCTTGAAAGTCAACCTATCGTCCTGCGATGTCGACTCAGGAAACTCGAGGGCCATGAGAAGTTGGACTGTAGTTTTGCTCGTTGAAGGTTGTATATGTGTGAATATCCTATGGTGCAGCTGAGTGAATGCGTAAGCCGCCATCGATCCGCGGAACCTCGGAGGTAAACACTACCTCTCCAGCCAAGGACAACGGCACAAACTCGTCCCCGTCACTTTCCCCATCCTCGCGTCCGTCCAAATCCACAAGTCCAAGTTCACCGGGATCGCCGAAGTGCGACACTGGTGGGCTACTGCCGATCCCCAGTTGGGTCCCCGCAGACCTTGGAGTAACTGACTGTTGAGCCTGCGTTGGTTTGCGGAATGGGGACTTGGCTGGTGACACCATCATCGGCACTCCGTCATCTTCCTCGATCGGCTCGATGGCCCTCTCTTTTCCCTTCCACTTCCTACCTCCGGGACTTCCGTCGCCATTGACACCAGAGCCCCACTCGCCCTCGACATCAACGTGACCGTTCGCACTCGGCAAAGGTGGGAAAGGTACTGGCATGTGCTTCGTAATTCTCTTCCCTGGAGACTTCTTTGGTGACGTCTCAAACGCGTTCCTGAACCCTGGAAGGGCCATCTGAGATACCGGTCGTGGTTGAGACCTCTTCGGGCTATTCGGGCCAAGCATTGGTCCAGGAGAGAGGAAATCCCCAATTCGTGATTTCGTTGGTGTTTTGTTGCGGTTTGGAACAGGGGTCTTGCCCCAGGGAGTGGATGGAAACTCTGAACTCCCAGCTCCGCCACCAGAAAATCGGTCTTTCGTGGCATTGGAAGGGACTGGTTTGTTACGGTTCCTTCCCGAGTAGGTCGGCTTCCGTAGGGAGGCCTCTATTTCGTGTTGCTAGAGAGGTCCGGTAGGTGTGTAAACAGCAGAGCGACCATGATCGTTTCCAGAGTCTAACGCACCTTGAAAGTGAACTGGGTCTTGATCCTCTCGATCTCCTCACGAGTGTCTTTCTGGATCTGTGTCTGGGCAGCCTCCGCAGCTTCCTTAGCAGCTTTGAGGCGTTTCACACTCGTGCTGTGTTCCTCCGTGAGCTGCACAACCGTAACATGAGCTGAAAAGGTCCCTCTGCTGCAGGAGGGAGGTGGTTACAGTTGATTTCAATACATACCTTTTCCATTCTCTTCCGCAGGATACTAACTTCACCCTGGTTCTGGAACCTTGCGTCCTGTTCTTCCCTAAACGCCTTTTGTATTGACTCTTGTTGGCTGTTCATCTGTACATCGTCCCGACCAAGAATATTCAGGGATACGAATCAAAGACAACATTGCAATATCAACAAACCTGTTCCAATTGAGTCCTGAGCTTCGCAACCTCATCTTGCAGGTCCTTGTCCGTAAAGGCACTGCCAACAGTATTCGGAGGTCTGGACTGGACGGGAGGAGCAGGAGCGGGGGTGGCGTGCTTTGTCTGCTGTTGAGGCTGCTGGCGGGGAGTGTTAACATTTCGACCAGGTCCAAGGTTCTGGGCCTGGTTCGGCTGGGGAGGGACCGATCCAGTCCTTGGAACCGGTCCTCTAGCCTGGTTCTGGTGCTGCTGTTGAGGATGGGGAGGTTGTAGCTGCCGGGACTGTTGTTGAGGCTGTGGTCGGTTGGAATTGTGGGAAAGGTTCGAGGGCGGTGTGTGGGTCCGTTGTGGCGGAAGTCGCGGAGGTGGTCGGTTCTGGTTGAGACTCGAGGTCCGTTCGCGGGACAGGAGTGCAGGTGCGGGTCCAGGCGCAGGTACAGGACCAAGTTGCTGGAACCCAGTAGACTGCGATCTCTGACCTAGCGGATTCTTTACGTTCTTGGGGTTGGAAGAGGTAAGATTCGAGCTCTGAGGGGGCTGATGTCCCTGAGAATACACGTCATACACCCCATCGCCCGCAAGCGAGATATCTGGCAAGCCCTCGTAGAAACTGTCCGACCTCTTTTGCGATACTAGTTTACCGCTTCCGCCGCCAATCCCTGTGGCGGGATGTTTCCATCCTCCGTCGTCATCCGTCCTTCGTCGTTTCGCCGGAGGTGGAGCAGGTTGAGTTGGGGCAGGCCGTGGATTTGATTGATCACCCGCGACCGTGCCGAAATATTTGGATTCTTCAGCATCGAGGATGGCGAGGGCGTCTTCATCCAGGACAATGTCATCAAAGAGGAAGTCGTCCGACATCACTTGCGACGCTTGCTGGTACCGCCGCCCTACGCGCGCTCGGGCATAGAAGAGTGAGATAAAGTGGCTGGATGTGGGGTTCCCCGGAGGAGAGAGACGAGGGGTCGGAATGAAAGGTGTTGGTAGTGGAACGCGTCCATGAGTCGACGCGTCTTTGAGTTTGAATGGCATTGACGAGGTCGAGTCTATTTACTTAGTTTACACATCCGTCATTAAGCGTTCTCTCGTCTTATGTACATACAACATATTCGAAATCAAGGAGGAGTATAAATGGGTAAACAATAAACAAGAAAAGCCTTCGAGGCGGAAATTCCGAAAACGAAGAGAATAAATATTTTGGTGTTCTCAGCCAGAGATGATCAGAGTCGGGCTCTTCGTGACGTCGTCGGCCCTGAAATCTCTGGTCGACGACCTCGACAAAAGTCGCGGGTCTGGAATCAATCCGAGCCCTGGTGAAGGAGAGAGATGTCTTCGGAGACTTGCTTCTCGTCGACCTTCGCGATCCCCACGATAGCTGCTGCTTGCGCTCATACCCCGTGGTCTGCTATGTCGTTCTCGCGTTCTGTCGGCCGCTTGGGCAAGAGAAGATACCCAGCGCTGCACTCGGTCGTGCTATCGGATCGTCAGAAGGACGAAGACGACAAGATGTGCTGGATGCAACTCACCCTTTCGTGAACGGAGGCACTGACCTCCTCCTCGAGGAACTTATCGAATTCCTGCAACGCTCTTTCTCGTTCTTCCCTCGTACCTCTCTCGATACCTTCCTGGTAACCTTCCAACTTCCCCTTCTTCCTTCCCTCCTCGTAGAAAGTGAGCTTAGCCTCGGACCGACCGCTGGCAAAGCCCTCCCCGCGACCCTCCTCGTACCCCTGCGTCCGACCCTCCTCATGCGCAACCGGCCAACACTCCCGCCACCCAGCGTCGTAGTTCTTCTTGCTTGCCAACCTCCTTCCTTCATCCCTCCCCTCCTGCTCCGCTTCATACTCCCTCAGCCTCTGTTCCGCCTTCCTGGCGGTTCCCTGTGCCTCCGACGCCTCTCTCTCCGCCTCGTCCTTCCTCTTCGTCATGTTGTTCAACGAATTCCGTAGCCTCTGGACCTCCCTCTCCACCATCTCCATCTGCATCTTCAACCTGTGAGATTCATCCCTTGCTCGCTCCGTCTCGAGGTCCGAAGAATGCTTAGCCGCTTCAGAATTCGCCATTTTCATCTGCAGCTCCCTCACACGGGATTCATTGAAGTCCGCTCGGTTTTCCGCCTGGTTCGCTCGTACCCGCTCATCTTCTAGCCTCTCGGCAGTCGTACGAAGGAGCGCCCGAAGGTGATTCACCTGACGCTCCTCTTCGGCGAGGACGACGGTGAGCACACTCATCGAATCATTTTCTTTGTCTTCCTTTTGCCCCTTACGGCCACGCTCGGGACCGGTAGCGGACGTCGATGGTCGTCGTGAACTCCGGCTCCTACTCCGTCGTGCCAGGGAGCGGACAACGTGTGGATCTTGCAGAAGTCCTACGAGTGGACTAGGAGAGTAGGCGGCCTCGTGCACCTGGGAGACGAAATCGAGTGGCATCTGGCCGCTACAAACACAGAGAGAGGTTCAGCACAGGTTCCACAGATTGGGTATGCGGCCCAAGCCAACGTACTCTAGATGACGTAGGTGAGATAACGCGGGTGATACTGGCGGAAGACGCTTCTCAGATTCTGAGGCTGAGGGAGTCGAAACTTTGATCATCGGGATTGGTTCCAACATCACTGATTCTGAAACCTCTGCCCAGTTAAGGCTTTTGGGGTCCGGTGGTTCGGTTCTTTTCTTCTATACAGGCGATTGCAGCTTCAGGGGGAGCAGCAATTGTCAATGGCAGACCGAAAACCACAAAGGCGAATAGGGTGATGGAGGATGGGCAAAGGGCGATTGGTGACGAGGGGATGAAAGAGAAAAAGAGGCAAAGAGGTGACGGAGATAGCGAGTCTAGCGTCTAGGAATCTAGTGGGCGATCTGCGCGAGTTGAGTGTGTATCGGAATCTCTAAGGTGTCCCTTGCACAGCGACCGTCAAGGTACGACCAAGAGACAGCAGAAGAGGGAGAGAGAAAAGGAAGAGCAACGGTAAAGGGGAAAGAAGGAAACGTCAGAGATGAATACGTCCCGAGGTATTTCAAGTGATTCCGGCCAAGGCCAACGTGGTGAACACGAGGTGGAAGGAGTAATTTAAGAGCATCCCCGGGGTGAAGGGGCCAAGGGTCGGCCAGTCGGAGGGAACCATGCCCTGTATGTTATAGCACAAACGACAACCCAGAAGAGACCCCGGAGATCAGCCTCACGAAGACCTCGCAGGGGGATAAGTACAGTATTCGGCTCGGTAGAGGGCGTTTCTGCCAGGCGAGGGGGCTTGAGGTTCGATCAACTGGCGCTAGGTTGATGGACTACCAGCCTCTGGGTCCATGCCGTCACTCTCATTTTGGATAGGTGAGAATCTTTGGGGACTTTACGAAAGGCACGGCCCGATCCAGCAAGGGAGGCTCGGAACCCCGTCCTTGGGAGGGGCGTGTGGGAGTGCAACCGCTTACAGCGAGAGTCTCCCAACCGCCCCCCCCCTGCGATCTTATGCCGATCGCATAACTTGTAAGATGCCGTGAATGACCCACCCACTCTCTGTGGGAAATCAACGAATGATCCATTGATCGCATTTGGTGCCACGCGCACGGGCGAGATGACTGTATGAACCCGTGAAGTGAAAGGTTTCTCTAGACAGCAAGTCAACTTCCTGGTGAACGCGATCTACGTGTACAGGAGTCGATGACGTCTGACTCCTGAAACGCCAGATCCGAAACGAGTTCTACTGTTCTATCCCCTCATCGGGTTTTTGAGGCGGGGGTGAAGTTTATGAGACTGACCGCTCGGGTGGTATAGGAGCCGGCCCCGGCTTTAGGGGGGCGCCGGTCCGTTGGCTAGCCGTTATGAAGAAAGCTTTTTCCGGGGGAATCGACGCTGCGGCCGAGCACATTGCTACCGCCCGATCAGATTCAGAACCACGGATTCGATGATCACGCGACGTACGGCCCCTGGAGGTCGTACACAGGATCATTGTTTATACTCCAGGACTGCGGGATCAATTCATCATGAGGTAACCTCCTTTTCGCGTGGTAAAGCCGTGTCTAGTTTAACCTTGACAACATGATACCCGGTGTACACAAGACAAAACACAAGGAGTCTTGCCAACCGGAATGACTACCGACCGTCTGCTACTTCAAAACCATGCCGCCACAACTGTCACAGTTTCGGGCCTGGGGTCTCCTACAGAGTCCACAACTCGTGCAGAACCTGGCCGTTCAGTCTAGAAAATCGATACGGTAGAGCCCCACTGTCAGTTGACCCCCGACCGGTTGCAATCCGCCACTGCGGATTGATTCGGTTATGAGGATCCCAAGTTTTCTCCCAGTCGCTTCGTAACCCGCTGCCTGGGATTGGCTGATCCGAGTTCCCCGCAGCTCCGTTCCTATCACACAGCGCTCGTTGGGCTCCTGTCCCATGGGTATTTGGATCTTCCTTATAGCTTGCAGTTCGTTGTAATGGTGGTGTTGAGGTATAAGAAGGGCTGTAACGATGACCTTCACCCTTCACCCCACTACACAATCCAGCTATGCGATTCAGCCTCGCTTTGCCGTTGTTTACCCTCTCTGCCCTTGCAGCCGGTAGGCACATTCTGTCCACATTCCGACCTCACCTACATCTGACGCTGCCCAGCCCATAGCATGCACCAAAGGCGCGCACCTACTCTTCAAGACCTTGCTCGCGAGGAGGTGGGATTCTGGCAAACGTCCTCTCTAGGTCCCTCGACTTACTCTATTTCAGATTCGTGTCCGCGAACACGCTGTCATGGCCAGGAACTGCGAGCCAGAGATTAGAGAACATGTGGCCATGAGGATGAGAAAGAGGGCCGAGGGTCAGAAGGGCCAGACCGGTGTTAAGGCGACAACCGGTAGTAAACAGACCAACGGTCGCAGAGCCACACCCCCGCACTACTCTAATATCCAAAACGTGGGTTTCTCGCTGCCCAAATAGTCTAACGATCTGACTTACCTTTTCTCAGACGACCTGCCTCACCGCTCCCGAGGTCGTTGAGGGTCCCTACTATGTCAGCAATGAGTTCGTTCGTGAGGACATCAGGGAGTCACAACCGTAAGGACCCTTCTATGTGTACTGACGTTCCGGTTCTAATCACTACCACAATAGGGGAGTAAAGCTCCTCATGGACTTTGGAGTCTTGGACACTTCCACCTGCACTCCAATGAACAACACCTTCGTCGAGATCTGGCACGGTAAGTTCCCTTGCGCACCCCAACCGTGGACCGTTTGTAACCGGGATTCTCCCATAGCTAATTCAACTGGCGAGTACGGCGCGTACAATTCACCTGCCTTCAACAGCACCGAGACCTGGCTCCGCGGCGGTTGGTACACTGACGCGAATGGTATGGTGGAGATAACCACCGTCTACCCTGGGTACTACGAAGGTCGCACCCCACACATTCACCTCATGGTTCGTAAGGACTGGATTCAATCTGCAAACGGGTTCGTAAATGTTGTACGCTCGATCTCAGCGGACCTGGTCTTACCATTTGCCTCAGCACGCTCGTCTCCCACTCCGGTAGCCTTGTGCATGTCGGACAAACCTTCTTCAACGAGAGCTGGAATGATCAGGTGTTCCAAACCTCGCCCTACAGCTCGAACACCAACCAGCGCACCGTGAACAGCCAGGATTCAATTCTTTCCACGGCCTCCAATAATGGATATAGCGCGTACACGAGGTAATCGTCTGATTTATGACGAAAGACCGTCGGAGATTGACCGAGTTTCGGTTTTAGCCTTCAATATCTCAATGGGAATGATTTGTCTGGCGGGTTGGTCGGCTACCTCAGTATGTTGGAATTGGGACGCGTCGCGCGCGAAGTATCTTGGCTAATTCGTTTCCTCAGCTCTCGGTGTCGACTCTCGTTCCACCTACACGATCAACAACATGAACTACAATGGGGCTACGGCTACCGGTGGAAACTCCACTGGGACCTCCACTGGAACGGGAAATGGGTCCCCCACTGGGACGAGTAGTGGATCATCCAGTGGTCAGAGATGAATTTACAACCTTGGCATACATGTACTGATCATGCAACGTCCCACAGCATCAGCAACAGGACCACAGGGGAAGGGATGGGCAAGCACTTTCTGGTTATCATTACTCATGTTCGCCTTCTTTGGGTATAAGGCCCAACTCCTTTTGGGGTAAGGGTCATGAGTGCTCTGCCAGGGGAGTGTGTATGACCGGCACTTGAGGTGGTTCTGGAGTGAAGCTACCGAAGGAATTGGAGGTCATCTCGGACTTGAGTGGTTGTGTGGAAGGCTTTGAGAGGGGTTGTACCTTTGGGGGTTGTGTTCTTGTTGCACTACATAAGCGTAGGCATTATTTCCCCACAGTTGTTGCGTTCAAGACCACCGTGAATTTTTTTTTCGCTTGAGCGAACCGTTTTCGGTGGTCGTGATGTCATCATTCTTTCCCCAGAAAATCGACTCCGCTGCGGGGTTTCGCCCGGGGGAGGTTCTCCGATAATATCACGAGGTGAAGAATACCCGGCTGAGGGCTCTCGTGGGGAACCTGCTTCGATTGAGAACGAACTGTCCTATGTCTCTCTTGGCTCCTAGTTGTCGTTCTGGGTGATCAAATCGTCGAGAACTGAGCTTTAGGTCTACCAACGTATCTGAGGAAAGCACGATGAGTTGTTCTATGCCTGCGATGTGTGTATCCAAGTAGAGGTTGGAAGATATGAATCGGGATTGAGCGAGGGCTTCCCCAACTCCACCGACATCTCCACCCAGCCACAAGATGTCCAGTGGCCCTCTCTGCGGTGTGACGGGATGGGTTGGAAGTGGGCCTTCCGATGTGATCTCGTGATTCCCAATGATTAATCCCTCTAGCTTGGAAAGAGAGAGAATCAGGGATAGCATCGTCGTGAGCGCACAATACGAAGAAGCAAGCTCGAGGATAGCAATTTCCCTCCCAAACTCCCCACGTGAGATGGGGCCCTGCAGTTCGTCAGGAACCCTGGTTTCGAACACCCACAATACTTCCAACAAAGTGAGGTTCTTGAGAACACGGCCGAAAAGCGCAGGCTCATCCCAGGAGTGAATATTATAGAAGCTGGCGAAGCGGACGTAGGATGAGATGCCATCTGGGTCCTGTGGAATGTCTGTGCACCAACGATTCACTTCGCCTTCGGAAGAGAACGAGATGATGTCGAAGGCGCGTTGTTGACTCCTTCGTCGCCATTTTTTAGCAACGAGAGAACAGGAAAGGAGACTAGAAAGTGAGAGGTTGTCGATGATTGTATCGATGAGCTCTTGAGGAAGTGAATCCATGGCGAGTTGGTGCTATCGTCGAGGTCGTGCGGGAAGGCTAACGCCTAATCAATCTTTCGGGCGGGGTACCGGGGGGGGGGGACTGAATCGCGGTTGCGAGACGAGGGGTTCAGGCCTATAAGTTCGGCCCATTCGAATTCGATCGGACCGACTTTTCCGCAGACGCTGCCCGTGTGTCGTCTTCCGGTACGCTTTCCGCATCTCTCTGTCGTTGCTATCGGAGAGCGCAATGATGCTACCAGTTGTACGCTTTAATCCTTTTCTTTCTATAATTTTCTTTTATGC
>Ga0307515_10018491_pt1 | contig 12602 bp, 8 predicted proteins | sample 17_EM_MG_FD_194513 | JGI IMG/M metagenome (GOLD analysis project Ga0307515, IMG submission 194513) | Populus trichocarpa ectomycorrhiza microbial communities from riparian zone in the Pacific Northwest, United States - 17_EM | ecosystem: Host-associated > Plants > Roots > Unclassified | place... | reverse complement strand
ATACAAAAATAATTATATACTTGTAGCAAGTTCTTCAAATTATACTCTATACTAAAAGGAATCAACCTTTCACTATGCGAAACCACAGTAAAAGGCAAATGCCTTTTAGTTATAGGTTTTTTTTTTGTTTTTTTATTACTTTGTTTTTTTTTTCAATTATATTTTTTTTTAATTTAGTTATTTAATATTAATTTTTTTCTATTTAGTTATCATATTCTCATGATACGGATCTCGGGTTTGACAGGTTAACTTGGTTTAGCGAGTTTATCCAATTGACTAAGATTTTTTTTCTTTTTCTTAATTAGTTTTTTCTTTTAATTTCATCATTTAATATTGATTTGATTGAGAATTAAATTTTATGATTTGTTTTGTTTATTTTTCATTAGATTAACCTGATCTTATGAGGGGATTTTATTATACCCCTCCTCACAAAGTACTATTCATCATAATAGTGCTTTGCTTTGTTTTTTTCTTTTCAATTAATCTTTCTTTTTGTTTAATATTAATTTTTTTCTATTTAGTTATCACACTCTCATGATACAAATTCCAGGTTTGATGGGTTAACCTGGTTTGGCGGGTCAACCCAGATGACTCAAATTTTTTTCTTCTTCTTAATTAGTTTTTTTCTTTCAATTTCATCCTTTAATATTGATTTGATTGAGAATTAAACTTCATGATTTGTTTTGTTTGCTTTTCATTAGATTATTCGGATCTTATGACACGAAAATAATGCTTAACGGATTACCTTGAGTTAACTCAGGTTGTTTTTTATATCTTTTATTTAATTGATCAATTTTATCATTTAACATTGGATCGGTTGAGAATTGAGTTTCATAATCTATTTTGAGTTGCTTTTTATGAGAATATCTTGGTTTTAAGATCAAGGTCACGAGTTTTAGCATTTTAACTCTAGTTAAATCAAGTCATTTTTTTAGTTTTCTTTTTAAGAGGTTATATTGGTCTCATTATCATTCAATATTGGGTCGGTTGAGAATTGAGCTTCATAATCTATTTTTAATCTAGTTGAGTAATTTTTTTTTCTCTTTTTTTAATTCACCCTCTCAATTTTATCAATTAATATTAGGAATTAGGTTTTATGATTTATTTTGGTTTGTTTTTTATTAGGTTATCATGGTCTCATGACTTGGTAATAGTGCTTAACGTGGTAATGGTGCTTAACGGTTAACTCGGGTTAACTTAACTTATTTTTTATGTCATTTTTTTAATTAAGATTTTTACAATTTTCATCGTTCAACATTAGATCCAACAGGGACGATTAAGAATCAAACTTTTGACTTTCTCTCTATTGAGTTATCTCAATCTCAAGACCAAAGTCGCGGATTTGACAGGTTAACTTGAGTTAAATCAAGTCATTTTTTTTTCTATAAAGTTATCTCAGCCCAGTGACCCAGGTTGTTTTTATGTTATTTTTTTAATCTCATCCTTCAATATTGGGCTAATTAGGGATTGAAATTTGTAATTTGTTTCAATTTGCTTTTATAGGGTTATCTCGGTCTTACGACCCGGGTTGCAAATTTGACATGTTAACCTGAGTAAGTTTTTTAAGTCAGTTTTTAATTGATTTTTTTTCAATTTCATCCTTCAATATTGGGTTAATTGAGAATTAGACTTAATAATTTATTTTGATTTGCTTTTTATAGGGTTATCATAGTCTTATAACCAGGGTCGTGAATTTGATACGTTAACCCAGGTTATCCAAAGTCAATTCAATATGTTTTTATTTTAATATCAAGAAAAGATATCATTTTAAAATTTTATTTAGTCAAAATTTATTTTCACAAGTTGTATGAGTTGTTTTTAGATCAGTAAAGTCAATCGAGTTATATTGAGTACACCCTCACACGATTTATATTTTTTTGTTATGAAAAATAAATATTTAAATATTTTTTTTATCTTTAAGAAAAATTTAACTTGATCTATAGCATAACATGAGTTAATCATCTAATAAAACTAAATGATGCAATATTTTTGTTTTTATAACTTATACATTGTAGGTTAAAAAAAAATTATATCTTGTTATATTTTGATTTGCCCCTAATAAATAATTCTAGGGACGTCACTGGCGTGATGTGCACGTAAGAAACATGACTCAGACTTACATTATATTCAATTACAAATTCACCTTTTTTTTTTTTCTCTTATTCTTTTTTTTCCCCTAATCGTGCATTTATAAAAAATAATTTTGTAGAATCTTTATTATTCTTCATGAAAAATAAAATACATTCACAATTTTTTCAACACTTATTAATCATGTAATGTTTTTTATTTATTTAAAAAGAGTCCATTTTCTTCTATTAAACCCTAATCAACTCACCAAAATCCATATTTATAGCAACTTAGTGGCTTGTTGCTTCATAAATATTTGTAATTACTAATTAGCCCCTAATTAATCATAGATATTAATGACCCAATGGGAACCAGTGATTTCACGACCCCACACGGTTTCTACCCCAAGTCACCTATAATTCTCTCAACACGTGTACGGCCAAGATTCCCTCCTCCTCCAAAACGCGTTAAATCCTAACCTGCGCGCCTTCTATTCTCGTCGCACGTGTCAATCGCCTTTTCAACGTGCCTCCACGTCGTCTTCCACTTAAAGCCGGCAGAAATTTCCTATCATATACTCCCACGTGTCAGTCATTCATTCTCTTTATCTGCCCTTAAATTACCGGCTGGTTACCGGGTCTTCCCTTAACTCCACGGCACCTTCTCTCTCGAAATCACCGTAACCTGCACGATGTTTAATCATCCGAAATAAATTTCCTTGACAGGTTTGCCCCTCATGTAATGGTTATAGGGCGTATTTTACCCCTAAAACTATTGTATTTGTGGCAAAAGAAGACCTGGACAATCAATTTGATTGTATCCTCAAACTATTATGTTTTGACCAATCAAGTCCTTCTGTCAGAATCGTTAAGACTAACGGTCATCACTTGACATCGTATATTCAGGTTTTGCAAAAATATGTATTGACGTTCGAAATTTGACGATTAGGTTTAACTATTCAATTTAACAAAAGGACTTAATTGTTTAAAAAATAATAGTTCAAGGATACAATTGATCAAATTGATAGTTTAGTCCTTACTTTGCCAAAATCCCAATAATTTATGATGGATAAAATAAGTGCTCTTTAACCCTCGTATTGTCATATGACCACATCTTCTAGTCCTCTACCTTTAAAAAAGAGGTCAACCCATGTGGATAATTTGGTAATTTGACAATCTCAATCATGAAATAGATAAAAAACTATAAAGTGTATAATAATATTCAAAAGTTTATAATATATATTCTATGTTTTATTTTCTTCCCATTTTTGGTTCTTCAATTTTGTAGTAGGAAAAGGGAAAAAAAAAGAAAAGAAATGCACCACTACTTCAATTCCTAGCTTGATTCTCACTTGTGAATAATTTTAATCAAGTAAGTTCTTCTTATGATTTTTAATTCTAATTTCAATATTAACAAATTTTTATATTCCTTTAGATTGATTTCCAAAAATATTTTTTTTCATAATTTTTATTGTGGTTTATATGCTAATTTAGACCATATAGGATTAAGAGATTTATGATCTATAAGGAAAGTTTTCAAAACCCAAGCAGCACCATAGTCTAAACAGTTTTCAATTAGCTGTATTTGTATCCTTTCCATTTGAATTTCCTTTTTTTGGGCTAAAATTCTTTAGGGTTTTGTGTTTTATACACAAAAGTGAAGTAAAGTTTGTATCTTTTTGTGTTTGGAAAGTGATTATTTTGTGATAAAGATTGTATCTTTTTGTGATTACAAAAAAAGGGTTTTTGTTTATGTTGTGATTTTGATTGAAATTCTGTGATTTGAGAAAGAATGGAGTCATCAAGGAGTTGGTTTAAGATATTTAAGCAAGGGAGTAGTAATTCAAAAAAGAAAGAAGCTGCAGCAGAGAGTGTAAAGAAGAATAATAATGGTGGTGTTGGTGTTGTTAATAGTGGTGGTAAGCCACCAATTAATGATGCACCTTCACATGCTACAAAGCAGAAAGTGGATGCAGCTAAACAGTATATTGAGAATCATTATAAAGCTCAGATGAAGAATTTACAGGACAGGAAAGAGAGGTAATTTTGAATTTTTGGGGTTTAAAGTTTCGTGCTTTCTGGTATTTAGTTTGATTTATTGTGTTTTGGAACATTTTTTTTTATGTGGGTTTGTTGGTGTTTTTAGAATAATGTAGAATGTTATGTTGTTGTGTTACTTTGGTGTTTCTTTTTAGGTTAGAGTAGTTGTGTTGGATACTGACCGGATAATCTGACATGGGTACCGGTACTTAGGCAAATGGAATGCACGGGGAAATTAAATGAATTTTGAGAATATAGATTGAATGTGTTAGGTTAGTCGAATTGGATGGTATATATGGTTTGGGAATTGGATTTGTTAGAGTTTTTTTTGTAGTTAAAATGGTGTGTGTTGGTCAATGTAGGAGATGGATGTTGGAGAGGAAGCTTGCAGATGCGGATGTTTCTCGGGAAGAACAGATGAATATACTGAAGAAGTTTGAGGAGAAGGAAACTGAGTATATGCGTCGTCAAAGACATAAGATGGGGGTTGATGATTTTGAACTTTTGACCATCATTGGCAGGGGTGCATTTGGGGAGGTGTTTCTCCTTTCAAATTTTTTTCTTAAGTTATTTTTTCTTTGTTGCATTAGAAACAGTTTGATATTTATCTTATCCAGTGCTTTCTTAAATTATGAATGCAATGATTTCTTTTATATAGCTGTATGATTTTTGGCTGTTCAGAAGTCTTGAGTGTAGAAAAATAAATTTTATGCGAAAAAACTTAAGAAGTTCTGTCTTCATTCACTAGTCGTGTTGATGACCTGATTTATATTATCTTCTTGGCGCTGACAAGATAACTTTTCATTTCTCTTTCAGTCGATCGAAAGTTGTTTTGAGGAAATTTTCATATTGTTATTGTTTTGAAGTTTTTTAAATTCTGTCCTTCCTGTTCTTTTGTCATTACCTCTTGCCAATGAACTCCATATGGTTATATTATTGTGATTACATGTGCAATTTTCATCCAGGAGTTGTTAATTTCACTAATGGTGCGTATGTGGTCACTGTAGGTGAGACTTTGCAGAGAAAAAACTACTGGCAATGTGTATGCAATGAAAAAGCTCAAGAAATCCGAGATGCTTCGTAGAGGACAGGTTTGTCGCTGTGGTGCTTCATTCAGATCAATGTATTTTGACAATTTATTTGTCCAATCTACTTTATTTTCATTTTGGTGGTGCTGAATTTTGTTATTCTCACCTACTAGTTGCATTATTGGCCAAACATGCTCCACAGTTTTTCAAAAAATGCTTAAGATTGATGTTCATTGCGGTCTTCACTACTTGCTTGTAAAGTTATCGTGGTCTATTCATTTATAGGAAATGCTATAAATAAATGAACTGCAGGCTTGATGAAGAAATAGGTGTCTTTTGAAAAGAAAAGCAAAACTATACCCTGTTCAATTTTTTTTTTATCAATGGGATTGTCATGGAAACTTCACTACTAAACGCCAGATATCTCATCTAGTTGGTCCTATGAGGAAGATTCATCCCTATTTGCACTTTCTCTCCTTTCTCATGCAGGTGGAACATGTTAAAGCCGAAAGGAATCTCCTTGCCGAGGTTGACAGTACTTGTATCGTCAAGCTCTACTGTTCCTTTCAAGATGATGAATATTTGTATCTTATCATGGAATATCTCCCTGGAGGTGACATGATGACATTGCTGATGCGCAAGGATACCTTAACTGAGGACGAGGCCAGGTTTTATGTTGGGCAGACAGTTCTTGCAATTGAGTCTATTCACAAGCACAACTACATCCACAGGTTTCCTATTAATCTTTTGATGCCTTTTGTTTCATTAGTTCTGTCTCTGTTATTGGGTAGACATAGTTTATATCTATGTGGAACTGATACTATGTTTATTATCTGCATCGAATACAAATGCTCCTCATATATTTAATACTGGGAAGTGGGAACTCATATATTCACATTTTCTAAAAAAGAAAGTGGCTTTCAAAATTAATACATCCTGCATGTTCCTTAACATGCTTCAGATTAATGATTAAGATTGCCTATTTGGTGGTTCAAAAAGGTGAGTGCTATCATAAGAACAAATATAGGAAGCCTTATGAGACATGTTTTATTAATGCTTCAACTGGGAATGCTTGCACCATCAAGTTGTCATGAGGCATACCTGTAAGAACATTTACCATTGATAAAGATTGATGTAGACATTGAACAGTTGAAAATGTATATATCAAATCCTTACTGTTTTGGTGCCCTGGTGAACATATTTGTTTCATATCCATTTTTCTTAAGCTATATCGATGATATGCTGACTTTGTAGTTGTTATAGGGAACATATCTAGTGGGTGGTATTCCTGACCAAGTTTGTTTTTGGCCTTTTTCTATGGAATATGTATTGCTGTTGGTGGTGTATTAGTAGCTGTCTTTTAGTTGCAAAAATCTCTTTTTTTTTCACGACTTGTAATTTTGTGCACCTTTTATTTTCATATTGCTTTAAAATTTTCATCTATACACTTGCAATCATGTATGTTAAGAATCTATTCTTACCTCTCTATGACAGGGATATTAAACCTGATAATTTGTTGCTCGACAAAAATGGCCATATGAAGCTTTCAGATTTTGGGCTGTGTAAGCCCTTAGACAGCAGTAGCTTTCCAAATTTTAGGGAGGATGATTATGCAGGTGGAAGGAACTTGAAACCTTCGGCAGAGGGCAATAAACCTCCTACGCCAAGGCGGACACAGCAGGAACAGCTTGTTCACTGGCAGAAGAATAGGCGAACATTGGTATGATCTCTCAGCTATATTTACGATTGCATACAGTTTCTCTGCAATTGGTAGAAACTATGTTTTCAGGATAATTTAATACCGAGATTTGCCTTGATAAAACAATAAACAGCACCAATTGATGGATGCCATTATGCATTTCTGCTTGCTGTCTCTTTCATTTTGGAATTATTTTGCTACAGTTAATTTATATGGTTTTTAAAATTGAAACTTGTTTCTTCTAAACATTTGTAAGCTGTTAACTGAAAGAAATGAGTTATACCGATGCTTATATTATTTTGCTATATACTTTAGTTTGGAAGCTGCAAAGACCCATTTAAATTTTGATATTTTCATGTCATTTCTCGCAGTTCTGCTTTCAAGTTTTTCTCATATGTTCAGTTCTTTCATGTATTAATTTTCATATTTTGCTTTTCAGGCATATTCAACGGTTGGCACTCCAGACTACATTGCCCCAGAAGTATTATTGAAGAAAGGCTATGGAATGGAGTGTGATTGGTTAGTTTCCTTACCAATGGCATGCTTGATACATTCTATTTTTTTTTTCCTTTTGTTAATTAATATGTCTATTAGGTGGTCTCTTGGGGCAATTATGTATGAAATGCTTGTGGGATATCCACCTTTCTATTCTGAAGAACCTATGTCAACATGTAGAAAGGTAAGAAAACTTTTTTCATCTATTAGAGACATACCTATGTATCAAGCATGTGTGTATGTGCCCATGCATGTGTTTGTACACATGTATGCATGTTTATGTAGGTAGATTTTTTTATTAAAGGGTCTGAATAAAAATGACATGAAAATGTGACTTTAAGAAAATTTTCTCTGCGTAGTAACAAGATACTGAAAATCTAAAAGTACAGCAATCATTTAGTTTATTCTGCATGCCACTACTTATGGATGGCAGCACATGTCACGCTCCTTATCTCAACCCTTTTCATCTAGAAGGACAGCAAGAACATTTATTTCCCCACGTAAAAAGCATTTTAAGGAAGTAAACATATTGCAGGAGTTTACATGAGAAAAGGGGATAAATTCTGTACATGACAGGAAGGATTTTAGTAATTGCTCTAATGTCTGTCTAGTATCTGGACTAGCAGACGTGGATCCTGATATTCCGATGTCACTAGAACACCATTTGGATCACTGACAGTGGTTATAAGATAAAAGTGAAAGCAACCTAACATCATTTGGATAACTGACAGTGGTTATAAGATAAAAGTGAAGGCAACCTGGTCGTATTTAGTGTCCCGCAGGATGATTTTTGCAAGGAATGTGCTTTTGAGAGACACCACATCTAACTCAAGACCAAGAGAACTTTTGAAATAAGAAGACATAAGAAAACTTTTGAATAACTTAATATCAAATCCAGTACCGTAGAATGATCCTTCTACTGTGAAAGATAATATGTTGAATCATGCTTATTTAAGAATTTCTTTAATCTTAGAAAAAAGATCTGAAACATGGAAAATAAAAGAAGTCTGTTTTGGTAAAAAGCTTTTATTATAACTCCATTAAGGGGCTACTTCTGCGTTAGGTCTGACTCCCCATATGAATTAGTTTTGGATCTTGATTTACTTTGAATACGTACAAGCTTGTTCTGCTGTTGATTAATTTATCTTGTACTGTCATCTTATTGATAGGATTACATGTCTTTTTCCTCTGAATTGAAATTAAATGTATATTTTTTAATATCATGTGATGGTTTGCTGCTGTATTTGATTGAATAAATTTTATCAAACAATGGTCAATTGGTCCATGCAGATTGTCAATTGGAGAAATCACTTAAAATTCCCTGAAGAAGCTAAGCTGTCTGTTGAGGCTAAAGACCTTATCCGAAAACTTCTATGCAATGTAGAACAGAGGCTTGGGACCAAAGGAGCTCATGAAATAAAAGTTAGCATACTTAAACCATCGTTTCCCCTTTAGTTGAACTCCTGAATCCAGGGATGACATATTTGTTTCTAAAACATGCGTTTGACTTGTTTACACCTCAGTCACACACATGGTTTAAAGGCACCGAATGGGACAGATTATATCAGGTAGAAGCTGCTTTTAAACCAGAGGTCAAAGATGAGTTAGATACGCAGAATTTTGAAAAGTTTGAAGAGGTAAGGAATGGCTGTAAATCTGTGACTTGGTTCCTTTGTTGAGAGGCATCTTTGCTGTTTTCTTAAGGGAATGGTGATTGGTGTTCGCTATGCATTTTGATCTTGCTGGAATTTGTTTATTGTTGTTTTGTTTTTGCTGCTGCTTTTACTCTCAGTGACAATTGACATGTTTGATAAATCCATGTATACAGCTGGGGACTTCTCTGCAATCTTCATCAAAATCTGGTCCGTGGAGAAAGGTAAGCTTAAACTTTTCATAAATCATAACATGGATTCGTGTTCCTTTCAGTAAAATTTATTTTTGCTAGACTCTGAATTCAGAGTGCAGTGCAAGTTCAGTTTGATACTGAAAATGTAGTGCCATGTGATTCACACCCATTCTGTACTATGCACTTGCTATTTCAATGACACTAAAATCAAAACCGCAATAGCTTTTCCTGAATGGTAGGATTATTGCAAGATTGGAAGCATATTTCTCAATTTGGAATTTTCCGTACTCATACTTTCCAAGTACTTGGTAGAACACTTTCTGCAACTTGCATTGTCCTATGCTGAACAAAAATATATCAGGAATGCTCACTGTTTTGACTCCGAGATCGACATTTCATTTTATGCTATGGTGGAGTATTGTAGTTGTTCATCCTGATTGCATCTAACGAGTTTGTTTCTGTCATGCCTCTTTTACCCGTGATAACGTTTCTTCGTACCCTGATATTGTTTTCTATATTCTATGGAACATTGGATAAATGAACTCATTAACTTTTGTTTTTTATTTGCAGATGCTTCCATCAAAGGATGTGAACTTTGTTGGTTACACTTACAAGAATTACGAGATTGTCAATAATGATCATGATATGCCATCCGTCGGTCTGTGTATCACCCTGAGGATTAGGATAGCTTGATTCCATGTTTAGAAAATCTTTTATTAGGACTAACAGTCTTCATTTGTGTTCTCGAATGCAGAGTTGAGGAAAAAGAGTACTGCACCAAAGAGACCAACTATCAAGTCATTATTTGGTACAAACCACAGTCTACCCCCCTGAATCTCAACCTCCTTTGGGTTCGATCTACTTTCTCTAACTCCCACTTTACCATGCCTTCTGCAGAAATACCTGATTCTTCTGACCAGCATGCTCAAGGAAGCTTTCTAAACCTCTTACCCACCCAAGTCGAGGTATCGGAAAGTCCTGAATTATCTCCGCGGTCCACTCGAACTTCACAACACCATCACAACCACAAGCCTATAAGAAGATAGTAGAAGAGTACACACTTGAGCCGTGATTTTTTATAGTTGCTGCAATTGATTTGGAGGGTTTTCATTTCTTGTAATGCAAATCAGGAAGAAGAAAATGTTAATGCAATATATGTATGCTGTATCTAGCGTTGATGCGCCAAGTAGAAGAAATGATTTCTTGTATAGTCAACTAGATAAAAGAAAGATTAGGGCAAAGTAACTTGTAGTCTTATCAGCTTCTTATTCTCAAATTCTTTCCTTCAAGGTATAGTTCATGGCCTCAGCCTGTGTTGACTATCGAATCCACTTCTACTGTAGAATAACAGAAGCAAATTCTTACTATCAGTTGATGTGATTACTAACTACAATATTTACTCATTTTGGCATCAATTCCGTTTAGTGAAGAAAGAAAGAAAATTCTTAGCATTGAATCTTGGTATGTTCAAGCCTCGTAGACTAGTTTTTGTCATAGGTAAGGGTTTTCTTTTTTTCTTCCTAGGTATCTTCGAGGTTTTGTCGGGTGTCAAGACAGGAACTAAAGTAGCATTAATAAAACAATCCAAACAGGTTCTAAAAATTATTTTTAATATTAAAATAATCCAAAACTATATAAAAAAATTTGATATTTTTTTGGAACGTGATTTCAACAGCGCATAAATATAAAAGCAGAAACATACAGCCTCGTGGTTGAAATTCTCACTCTTGGACTGATAAATATTGCCATGGGATGAGTTGCCTTCGGTGCATTAGCCCAATGTTGGTTTGGCCCAATTCATAGGTAGAGGAAGAAGCACTCTCAAATAGAGTTTTTTTCTTTCAATCATTGATTTTTGATTGTCAATATACATATAGTACATCTTTGATCCTGAAATATTGATTACATGTTTTTTTTTTTTGGGAAAATAGGTATTTTATTAGTTAATCTTATGTTTTTATTTTTTCATCTTGTAATATTATGCTTTTTTTTTCCTCTATTTATTGGGAATAGTTTTTCTTGTTTGATATTATTAAAATTTTCTAGTTTTTTTTATATAGAAGGTTGTAATGTATTTTTGACAAGTGAAACATGAATGAATAAAAATAAATATATTAAAAAATCTCATTATATTTTGTTATTTTGTTTATGTCAAGAACGTATAAATTATGTGAAAATAAGATAATATAAATTCGCGAGTCTAAGAGTTTATAAACAGGGAATGCAGATGAAATCGATATTTTCTAAAATTTTGAATTTTTTATTTGACGTTCCATCTCTCTCATCAATATATCAAAAGGAACTTAATTTGAAGAAGTAGTTCCAGACAATTTGCTAGACAAAACAGAGAATCCATGGCACCATTTGCATCAAACATCTAGCTTTGCTACATCTTATGCCATACTGTGCCCTGATTTCTAGCCTAATTGTTTTTTATTTATAATCCCAAGGGCCTTAATTAGAAGCTCTTGCTATTTCCCAAGCGAGATAAAGTGGGTGAAGAACATAAAAAGAGATGTGAATGCATGACTATGGTTTTCTGAGCTTGATCTGCACTTAAAGGGCCTTAGGATCGATCTCTAAGAGAGAGATAGATCCCCCATTTAATGCCCTAAAGATTGAGAGTAGAGTAAATTATACCACATGGGTAAGGGTCACATGCCACACAATCCAAGGGCTTAATTATCCATAACCTTTATTTAAATATTAACCTTATTATAAATTAATTAAGATGATGGTCTGCCTGTTTCCAATGTGCATATATAGCATGGATTCCTATATATATTATAGTCTCATGTTCTCAAGATTGTGATCTTCATCAAAACAAAAAGAAAAAAATGGCTGGCTTGAATTGCATTGCTTTGTGAAGAAGCTTCCTTAGTTGATGGTATTGTGATATTAATGTTACAACAATTAGTACTAGTTGTTTCTTTCATGGTTATAAAATACAGTCCGACTTAAAATTTAGATCGTTAATTAGATAAAACACGACTCGACCTAAAATTTAGATTGCTAGTTAGATGGCTGGCTTGGATTGCATTGCTTTGTGAAGAAGCTTTTTTAGTTGATGACATTGTTATATTAATGTCACAATAAATAATACTAGTTGTTTCTTCCATGGTTATAAAATACAGTCCGACTTAAAATTTAAATAGCTGGTTAGATAGATTATAGCTCGACTTAAAATTTAGATTATTGTTTAAATTCTGATTTAATATGAATTTAATCTTTAAAACATACAAGAATATATTAGTTAATAAAAATTATTATACGAATTCGTTATATCAACTCATTCATAAACTAAACTAAGCTAGCTATGAATTTAAGCTAAAATCTAAAAAACAATGGTTAATTAAATTGAGAAAGAACAGGTGCCAGGTGGCAACGTCAATGGATCAAAGCCGTCAATGTGGACGAAATCGATGGCC
>Ga0307515_10018490_pt1 | contig 12603 bp, 6 predicted proteins | sample 17_EM_MG_FD_194513 | JGI IMG/M metagenome (GOLD analysis project Ga0307515, IMG submission 194513) | Populus trichocarpa ectomycorrhiza microbial communities from riparian zone in the Pacific Northwest, United States - 17_EM | ecosystem: Host-associated > Plants > Roots > Unclassified | place... | reverse complement strand
ATTTTCTTCCATGGCTGGCCATGCATCATAAAACATAACCATGAATTTTGTCAAATTTTATTATAATTTCACTAGTTTCACAACTATATGCAAACTAAGAATCCTAATTCAAACTAATTTTTCAAGAACCCTAATTCATCCATTTCAAACCCTAGAGACAACTTGAGAACCTCAACTCAATATATCTACTTCTCATGTAACCTTGTTAAAATTAAAGGGAGAATACCTTACCAAGCACTTGTACAAGCTTTAAATGTGTTTTAAAAGACTTCCTAAAATTCCTTTTCTTTCCTTGGCCGGCCCTCCCTCCACCTTTCTTTACCTCCTCTTGCTTGATATATTTTTAATTTAGTGTGTACCACACTTAATTTCTACTAAACTTCAAGATTTTTCTCTCTAATTTTCACCTTTCTCCCATGTTTTTCCAAAGTTTTCCTTAGAATTCTCTAGAGTTCTCTCTTCTTTTCTATTTCCTTTATTGGCTAGCCAAACATCCCATACACACACACGCCACAATTTGATTAATTTCTTTTTTGTCTCACTTTTCAACATTTTATTTTTCCGGGTAAGTTTTTATATGTTCCAAAGATCTGTTTCCACTAAATTTTGACAGGGCAAATTCAAAATTCATTCAACTCTATTTCTAGGTTTTTCTTTCCTATTAAGTTATTTTTATTTGGATTTTAATTGCATTCTGGACTTTTTATATTTTCCAGGTATTTTTTGACAATTATTTTTTAAAAATCCTTTTACAATAATTTTTATTTAATTTCTCCCGTCAATAATCATTCCAACGAGTTAAATATTCATTCTTGACATTTAACTTATTATTTCCTTCCTTAATTTTTATAAGTTTCTTCATAGGGGGTTTACACAATGCATAGTGATTTGTTTTGAGGGCTAGAGTAACTTCTCCTTCTCTTTTAGGTTTTTGTTAGTTTTGTTTTATAATTAATGATTCAAGCCATTCGATAAGCTAGCCTCGCCATCAGGTCCAATATGAGTCCACCAAAAAAAAATTGAAACATTTGGGTTCAATTCATATGATGATCTAATGCAAACCTTAAGGAGCATCCTTGATGTTAAAAAAGTTTTTTTTTCTATTCAAACTTTGAGGTTAATATTGAAGAGGATTTAATTAATTTTTTTCAAAAACATTGAATCAATATGAAGAGAACTTAATCTTGGTATGTCTTTAAGGTAGTGTTTGGTTATTCTTTTGAAACAAAAAAAGACAGAGATAACAAGGGCAAAAACATGATTGATTGAAGAGAAAGGGACATACAAAGATATAAAATAAATATATCCCTAGAATAATTTTGAAGTCAATTTTTGTACTTTCAAAATAGGAGGTAAAAATGGTACTTATATTAAAAAATTATTTATTTTATTTATTTTTTGTCCCTAAAATATTTATATAAAAAACTGTTAATTTCAAAATTATCCAACCAAGACATGTTAAGATAAAAGAAGTTATTATTATAGTTTTAAAACTCAATCCGAGAGTTGATCCAGGTAAGGCCCTAGTTATGGGATCAAGAGAGTTAACCCAAGCTAACCCATTTTTTCTTTGAAGGATCAAGTCGTTTTGACCATTTTTTTAAAAGTCAAAGGGTTTTTAACCCGGGTTGACGTGGTCGGATCAAGTCAATTATTCCTTTGTTTTTTCTTTACTCGGACCGGTCCAAACCCCAAGATAATTGGGTCCCAAGTCTACCCCTAAGATAGTCGGACTTTTATAACCAGAGTTATTATACTATTATTAATTTCAACACTCAATGTAAACTAAAATAAAAAAAATAATATATAATTATTTATTAAAACAAGCAAGTTTGTCGGTAACACATATTAAGAGTAAAATATATTTTATTATATTTTATCAACTATCAACCAAATATGGTGCAAAAATAATCATTTTATTCTATACACTACCATCAAACATAATCGTGTCTCTATCTCCTGCTTTATTTTATCTATTTTATTTTCACTGTTTTTGTTTTTTTTTTTTTTGTTCACATATCAATAATCAAATACTATCTAAGATTGCCTGAAAAAAGAAAAAGAAAAAACTTAAACTCGGTTAACACACCAGCCGAGCTTAAGATACCCTCTGTCATTTAACTAAAAAAAAAAAGAAAAAAAAAGGAACATTCAGGTGGAAATGCCAAAGCATGGGCTTGATTTTTTTTTTATTTTTTTTTTCCAATCCAACCATAATTCTAACACCTCCAGCCATATCATCAGTCACACATTTACCATGCTTTCCTTCTATATGCTGATTGTCAGGTAGATAGTCAGGCGGTAATGTTATTTGATGATCTTATGCACTATCGATAGTTATTTGCGTGTCCTATCTTTCCAATACAAATGGATTTGCTTGATGAAAGTTGGATGATTTAATTTTGAATTTCACGGTGCTTGCAGTTTCTTCACCACAAAGTGTTAAACAAAGGCTAATTTGTTGCATCTCTTGGCATTTGAAGAAAGCTTAGCTGGTCTTACCGTCTGCTACTGCATTTGCTTGTTTCTGACTAGATAACCATTATCAAGGTTTCCAGATGAGCTCATGGTACAGTGAAGAACTCAGGCAAAAATATTGCAGATGGCAAACTCGCCTCACCATCAGAAAACATAATTAGCACACTGCGTAATAAATCCTTTATTCCAAACCAGAGCAACTTTTAACACAATTATTAGGTACTACTATAAAATAAATGCTCCGCATGAAACATCATCAAATCACTGCCTATCAAATAGAGAGTTTCAAATGCCCCCGCAAGCCTAGTGTTCAACACTCGATAAAAAAATCTAATAACTAATTGAGCTACATCCCTCAGCTAGAAATATTGCCACCACTAAGATCATTATTCAACGGTAGAACCTCTGTGGATAGCGGTCCATCATCCTCCCAGAAGGGCACTCAATTGCCCGGTGTCCTCGGCCCCCGCAGTTGTGACAGATCATCAAGGGGCCCATGCAATCCCTGCTCATATGTCCATACTGGTGGCAGTTCCTGCATACAATGTCTTGGTAACCACCACTGCGCATACCTCCCCGATCTCCAAGCATGTTTGATTTTGGGCACTGCCTAGCTACATGCCCAGCAACATTGCACATGTTGCAAATAGGCTCATTGGGGCATTCACGTGCAAGGTGACCTGTTTTCCTACAGTTGTTGCATGCTTTGTCATTTGTACAGTCAGCTGCAATATGGCCCTGCTTATAGCAGTTGTTGCATAACCTCAAGTCCCCAGGTGGCATGGGTGGAGCTGTGCACTCTTTAGCTCGATGCCCAGCCTTTCCACAGGTGTGGCAGATTCCCTCATTTGGACAATTGCTGGCCATGTGCCCAGGTTCCCGACAGTTCCAGCATAAGGATTTTGTGGTGCATTCTGAAGCAATATGCCTGCCAGACATTTTTATGCATGGATTTAGTCAGCTAAGTAGTAACTGGAAGGTCAATCTCGTTTGCAAGGGAAACTAAAATCAAAACTGGAAATACCATTAACACTGGTGTACTTGCAGTGCTATGACCAAAACTTGAGATTTTTATGCATGGACTTAGTCAGCTTAGTAGTAATTGGAAGGTCCATTTGGTTTGCAAGGGAAACTAAAATCAAAACTGGAAATACCATTTAACACTGGTGTACTTGCAGTGCTATGACCAAAACTTGAGATTTCTCAGGACAATTTTCTCCAGTCAAACACATAGCTTGCTTTTAAGTCCCACACTTCCAGGATTTCAGTATCAGTACAAAGATAAAAGGCTAAAATAGTATTTTGGTAATGCCAAGATACAGCTAAAAAGGTGATGGAATGGATGCTAGACTACTATAATGACAAAACACATGTTGCAGGTGCCAGCAGTAGAATCAAGTATCTTGTTCATATTTATGGGTGGACCAGGTGAGGAAAAAATAAATAGATTTGCATAGAAATAGGAGAAAAGGGAAGAAGTAAACCAAAAATGACATGGAAGAAGCTTCAAAGAAATTTTCAGAAATCACAATTCTACGTGTGATGCTTAGAAAAAAATTTCAAAACACAACAGGCCAAAGCCAAACATCCTTTAGTGGATAACCATAGATGTTGAGTTTGCAAAATGTCGTCGGGTGAAACATATATTCTTCCATTTACCCTGAAAGTAGAACAAGATTCCAACAATAGAGCCTATTATTCTAGAATGTCATTTAACCATGTGAGGTCAGGTAGATGTCGCAGTGGATCATTCTAGAATGTCATTTAGCCATGTGAGGTCGAGTAAATGTTGTAGTGGAGCCTATCATTATAGAATATCATTTAACCATGTGATTGAGTACATGTCATAAATTGTAAATCTAAACTAAGCCTGCACAGTTTTGCTCATGAATAAATGCAGATTTGCATTATGATGAACATAATGCTCCAATTCACAGTCTCTAGATTAAAAGTTAATACCCGGGAAGGCCACAGTTGTGACAAATTGCCACATTGGGGCACTCTCTAGCATAATGACCTGGTCGTTTGCAGTTCTTGCACAGATTGCTTTGGCTGGTTGCAAAATCACAAAAAACTAAACTTTAGCAGAGTATAACAGCACAGAGAGCATTGAATTTATATAAGAAAAGGAATACGAGAATCAGTGATTCTTTAACAAGCCTTCACAAAGAGAGATGTAGGCACAACATCAAGGAAATGAATAGGGCGGACATCTATCATAAAGGAGCCCTTGTTTCTTCCACACAAACAAACAGCAGAGAGAAAGAGAGAGAGTTGATTCCATACTTCTCCACACAAATTGTTGTCTAACCAAATACCACAACAAAGAAGGAAATGGAACAGCACCCAATAGCACCACTTATCAAAAAATAAATCTAGATAAAAAATAAGTATGGCCACATCCTTATTCCATGAATGAAAGCTAGCATTCAATCACAATCTAGAAGAAGCAGCAGAAACACCAGAGCTGTGCATTTCTTTGACTTGGAACACAAAGCTGTTACAATTGCACAACCTGGCAACAGCAAAAATTTAAGAATCTCCCATCCCATAACCACAGATTTTCACTCTCCATGACACCATCAGATGAAATGAAATTCTTTACTAAACTCTAACACTGTTAGTTTGCTCATCTAGGCCACTTGCAAAGCACATAAAAAGGAAAAGAAACTAAACAGAAACCTGTAACCCCGACGTGACTCTCGTCTGTAAGGTGCACCACGATAGGAAAAGCGATCGGAGCGGATCCTACGATCCATTGGGCTCCTGCTCCTGCTCCTGCTCCTGCTTTGGCTCCTAGTGTCAGAACTCATCTTCAAACTTACCCTTATTAACACCTACCAACACTGATCTGCAAAACAACACAACACCAACACCCACCGCTGCTGCCTCCTTCCTGTCCACATCAGAACCACACACCCATCATCATCCATTAACTCAAACCCAAACCCCTAACTACCCCTCCAAAACAAAAACACCAAATCCCAACAGTACAAAACAAAACGTTTTTCAACAAGCATCCATCCTACTAAGAGTACATAACAATGATACCACTCAACTCAGCACCAGGAACACGTAACCCCGCTCCTCAATTATATCCTTTGATGATAATTGTACATCTCTTGCAAACAATCACTGCCCCCAACAGAGTCAAATCTACATAATTATTAATGACACTACATAACTCCATCTTCTTCACTGATCATTCAAACCAAACCAGCCACTACAGAAAGAGGCAAATTAAAAGAACATGATACGAGGTGAGAAAAACTTCAGTTATTAATTAGTAAAATTTTCTCCCTGCAACAGAAGAAGTCCATCAATAATTAGGCAAACGTTCAAAAAATAGTTTCAAGAGGAGAGGGTGGGTATTTAAGCAAGCTGGCTATTTCTTTCTGTTACGGAATCAACCATATCTAGAGATACAATCCTGAACTAAGCTAAGAGGTCCTGACCAATACTGCAAAAGAAGATTACCAACAACATTTGGAGCCTTTTCGTAGTTCTGTTGAGAGTTTCCAAAATTTTTGGGAAAAGGGCCAGAATCTAGATATATAAGCCCTCGGAAACCTCTGGCAAGAATTTTAACATTTGACCGTAATATACAACCACAATGCACAACATATAATTACATTTCCATTCCCTGCCTTCAAAAACGCAGCAGTTTGGTTCTGCCTCCCCGTCTCATCTGTAATATCGGAAAAGTACAACTTTTTTACCTATTTTCCTAATCAACCTCTTCCACAAAGCATAACAGCGAACTAACAATTCATTCATCTCCTAATTGTTATCTAGACATCCAAAAGAGGACACATCCAGGTCAGTCTAACAAAATTATCTGGGTCATCTGAGTAATGGAAAGCCACTACAATTTACAGCCAAAAACCCATTTTAAACACAGTGTGAACATGAATACCAGAACTTTTAGACCTTAAATAAGATTACAATTCCAAGCAAAAATCACAGATTACCAAGCACAAAAGGCAAAAAAAATAACACGAAAAACTCTAATGACAAGTTGTGAGATAAATTATACCAAAAACAAGAACCAGTTTTGCACCAAAATTTGAAACATATAAGATAGTTATCGCTAACCCTAATATTTTGAAATCAAATAATTTTTTTGAGAATTGAAGAGGCAAACCTGAAGCTAACAGTACAGTAACGGGGTGAGGCGACCCAGTAAGAGAGAGAGGTGAAGTAACCAATAGCTGTACGAACCGAGAAAAGGAAGGGGTTCAATTTGGGGATTTTGGGAGGTCAGTAAGCTAGCGAGCGGCGAGTGCGAGTTTGTTTATCAAGGCCTAGGGCACGACTGGTGTCGCCTCTTGTTTTAGAGAATGTGTGAACGGGTTTTAAGGTCCACTAACCATGGTCAAATACAGCCCAGTCATGTATTAGATCCAGCCCATAAGAAAGAGGATTGCTTCGGAAGGCTTATAACCTCTAATTTTGCGTTTCAAAAAAACTTTTAAAATAATTTTATTTTATTTTTCTTCAAATTATTATTTTTTTATTTTTAAATCATTTTGATATGTTGATATTAAAAATAATTAAAAAAACATTATTTTGATGCATTTCCGAACGAAAAGTACTTTGAAAAGTAACTGCTACCACACTCTCAAACACTTGATTTAATGAAAAAGTGTTTTGTATTGGTGGTGGTCATGGTTAACTTTTAAGATGTTTTTAGGAATGTGTTAACATCTAAAACACTTTCCAAGTTTAGTTTTTTGTTTTTTTTATGAATATTTATTTAGCAAAATATATCTTTAAAAAAAAATACAAAGAAGAGATTTGGGCACCGTTTGTTTTTGCAGTGCAAAAATGCTTTTGAAAAAAATTGATTTTTTTGCTTCAAAATAATTGTTTTTTAGATCATTTTTATGTGCTGATATCAAAAATAAATTTTAAAAAATAAAACTATTATTTTGATGCATTTCCAAACGAAATGCACATGACTGAGGTTATCGGTCTCTCTACCTCTTATGTTGTTTGGACCGTGTTGGATTCTATTTTTAGCCATAGATTGAAGACTCATAAAATTCATTTAAAGAACGATCTGCAACTTTTGAAATGAGGTACTCGCAGTGTTACTGAGTACTCTCGCACTTTTAAAGTATTGTGCGATCAACTGGCTATCATAGATCATCATGTTAATAACACTAATATAATCTACTGGTACCTTTATGGTTTTGGTCCCGAGTTTGCTAATTTCTCTACTATTCAGCTCTCTCTTTCCTCTATTCGCCTATTTCATGATCTTGTTCCAAAGGCTAAAAGCTCAGAAATATTTCAAAAATCTCTTGAAGCACTTGTTGCTTTATCAACTGCTTTTACTGACATTAAAGGCACCTTTAATATATTTCACAACGGAGGGAATCATAAATCACATGGAAAAGGGAATTTTTTAATGTTGGTGGTGGCCAGGTCTGTGGAAATTACACTCCTCGTTGCCAAATCTATCACAGTGAAGGATACATTATCAAATGATGTCATGATTGATATGTAAGGGCAGCTGATTCTCATACTCACCTTGCTGAATCTTTTTCTCAATGTTCCCTAAAAGGTACCGCTATTGACTAGTACATAAACATTAGAGCCTTTGCTCATATGACTTTCGATGCATCTCATTTGGACAAGGTTGAACCCTATAATGGTAAGGATTGTGTAATATTTGGTAATATAGTCTTTTTACCAATCACTCATATTAGTACTCATTCTCCATCTTAAAATCTAAATCTATTGGATGTTTTAGTTGTCCCTTAACTCACCTAAAAAATTGTTATTTATCATCAAACTAACCTTTGATTATCCAATTTCTATTACTTTCATTGATAAGTCGTTTACCATACATAATCGCGTAACAGGAAAGGTGGTGGTAATCAGTCGTTGTGATGGTGGTCTCTATATGCTTAAGCATGGTCATTCAACGTTTCTTTCTACTTTTAATTATAATTCCCTTCATGTTTCCTATGATATTTGTAAGCTAAACAAGGCATTTTATGGCTTGAAGCAAGCTCCCCGTGCTTGGTTTCACCGTTTTAGTTCCTTCTTACTTTATTTTGGTTTTTTCTGCAATCATGGTGATACATCATTTTTTGTCCTCACCAGATCTGACAATCTTATCTATTTATTACTCTATATTGATGATATTGTTGTGATAGACAATGATGATGCCTTACTTCGAGATTTTATTCAGTGTTTTCATCGTGAACTTGTCACCAAAGACTTGGACTATTTGAGTTATTTTATTGGTCTTGAGGTGTCTTTTTTTGCAACTTGACTCTTTTTAAGTCAAGTCAAATATGCTCATGATATTCTTGTTCATGCTTAACTCCTTGACAATAAGTTGGTGTCTATACCAATGGTTGTTTCTTAGCGGCTCACTAGTGATGGTGATTCCTTCTCTGATCCCACTTTGTATCACTCCATGGTAGGAGCATTGCAGTACTTGACTATAACTCGTCTTGATCTCACTTGTGTTGTAAATTTTGTAAGTCAATATATGCAATCTCTTACTGTAGATTTCTTCATTATATTAAGGGCACACTCCACTATGGGTTATATTTATCTTTTTCTCCACCTTCAGGTATTCTTGTATACTCTAAAGCTGATCGAGCTGGTTGCCTTAACACCCGCTGCTCCACTTCTGGTTATGTAATCTTTTTTGGTGAAAACCTTGTATAGTTGAGTGTTAAGAAACAACCCAATGTTTCTCGTTCTAGTTGTGAATATGAGTATCAAGCATTGACTCACATGGCCTCTAAAATTATTTAGCTCTCTCACCTTCTTCGATACCTTAAGGTTTCTTTGAAACACCAGTCTTTACTTCTCTGTGATTAAAAAAAATGCAATCTTCTTAACTCTCAATCTTGTTTCTCACATACGGTCTAAACATATTGATTCTAATTATCATTTTATTTATGAGCTAGCTACCTTTGGTGTTATTCATCCTCAATTTATATTGTCTTAGATGCAGATTGTTGATGTGTTTACAAAGAGCCTCTCTTAATCTCTCTTTACTTTCTTTTGTTCTAAATTTCGTGTTCGGGTCAATCTCACACTAAGCTTGCGAGGGGATGTTAAGGATACAAGAATATTGCATCATAATTCATGTGATCCTCATTGATTGTAGAAAATATTATAGGAGATATCCTAATTGATTGTTTTTATATTTTTTTTGTCAAGTATACAATTGTATATTCTATCATATCTGAATATTGTACTTTCCTACAAATAAAAAACATCACCACTATATGAAAAGCATGGTGGTTTAATAGACATTTTTTAGATATGCTACCATTTATACAGTGAAAGAAAAAACTAATTGTTTATTCTTGAAGGCATATGTTTCAGTTACAAGTTACGAATTGACAGTTAGGGCTAAGCTCGTATTTAAAGTTCTTGAAATTGCCAGTGTTTTAGGTATCCATGACCCAACCACTGATAATTTGTTGGCATAACATTTTTGTTGGAAATTGTGCAATGTATAATTCTCTCATAGAATAATGAAATTCATTATGATAAGAAAAGAGGAAATGCATAAGAGAATTAACAAGTCTACCACAAAATAGTTAATAAGTTGACAAATGCTAGCTGATATATTCACTTGATGATAACCTTAATATATTTATTGAGTGACAAGCACTGAATATATTAATTTGAAAAAAGCAATATCAACATCTTTAATTCCTGACATAGACGAATCTGCTAATGTATCTTACAATAATACTGCATGCCCTGGAAAATACTATATGATAATACCATGCTAGTTGGTTAATAAAGTTATAACAGATAATAATATCTTATTTTATTTATGGATGATTGATTTCTTTTTTTATATATAGCATTGGTAAAGCAGTGGGATATACCAAAAGAATTTTGGGAAAGTATCATAAAGGTTCAGTAAATTATCTCCTACCTCCAACCAAAAAGGTCATGCTGACATCAAAGCACCCATCTATCTGTTAGTTAATGCATCTAGAGAAAAAGCATCGCTAATAACACATGCGATAATCAAACATATAAAAATTAATCAGATCATTTTGTGTTTTCAGGTCATATTGATACGTTAATGTTAAAAATTATTTTTAAAAAATAAAAAATTATTATTTTAATATATTTCCGAGTTAAAAATACTTTAAAAAACAACTATAACTATACTTTCAAATACCCTAAAATACTTTCATGAACCCCCGTTCTGTTAATTTGCAGATATTCATCATAAATTACCCTCTCGTGACCATTTATATCTGGCCCGGGATGAAAGTTGTCTTGTTTTGTCTTGAGCGTTGGCCTAATAAATGTATGGATTTAGAAAGCTATTTGTGGGCACAGTCACTTGTTGTTGTTGGGTTTTTTTTTCTGTCAAGAAATCATATGTTTGATAGTTTTTAAATCTGATCTGGTCCAAGGCTTGGGTTTTAGATTTTGACCAGGTTGTCTGGATCAATTTTTTTAAAAAAATCAAAATGACATCGTTTTAGTAAAAGAAAAAAAAACAAAAGTCAACGTGTTGCAACCGGGTTTTTGACTGGGTCTTACTGGGTCACACCGGGTTTTTTCTTCCCCTATTTTTTTTTCAACCTGGCCCGGTTCCAGCCCCAGGTCGACCCGCCGGGCCGGACCGGGTTTTAAAACTATTAATTTCTAAAGTTTTGGGCTTCCTTACGTGCTTAAAAGCATGGATGAATAGCAAAAATTACTAGTAAATCTCATGTCATGTTAGTGCCAAGTCTTGATTTAAACAGGTCATGAATATTTAGAAAAAAAAATCCAAGTTCGGATTTTTAAAATTAATATTCAGAAGAATTTACGATGTTGAACATAAGACATGCTTTCAAAAAATGCTTAATATGAATTGACCACTGCGAAAACCTTATAGTTGAAAAGAAAAAGGAAAGAAAATTAACCAATTTTACATTCAACGACACAATACTACAAAAACTTGCTTGTAGTAGTAACTTCCTCTCATGGTGATTTTGTTGGACCCTTATCCTTTCAGCGAAATCTAATCATAATGCTAAGCACTCATTCAGATTTTTTCAAGTCGTCATTTTGTTCTCTCTGCATTGCAATTTGGTACGATTTACTCTTCCAATAAACAATGCGCTGGTTTTTAAATGGAGATAAGGGTAAATTTTGAATTTTTTTAAATTTTTTTATTGTTTTAATATACTAATATAAAAATATATTATTTTAATATAATTTTAAATAAAAAAATATTTTAAAAAACAATAATTATGTGTTCTCAACCATCATATTAACAAGGAGAAGAGGAAGAAGCGAGAAAATATTCATCAGTGCGAGCACCTCCCCCAGTAGGCAAAAGCTCGTGACAAGGGGATAAGAATCTGAATAATACAGACAAGCCCTCCTGCTCCTTGTCTCTCGGCTTTTCAACATGCTCGGAATCCTCAGCCTCTCAAATTATTGCATCCATCTCGATTCAAAACACAACCACTGCCTCTCAACTTGCGTGTGCACACAGGCAAATATGGCCACGACCCATGTTTGGTTTCTCTCTTTTGGAAATCAAACTTGCCATTTCCTTACTTAATAAGTTACAAGAAAACAATATATTCGTTATTAAAAGTTTATATAATTATTAATTTTAAAATTTATAAAATTAATTAAAATACAAACAAATTAACCCGGATAATTTTCTTAATTAAAAAATAAAAGTTACAGGAAAACTAGTGCATTAATCTCAAAACTGTTTCCTGTCGCACGCCTTAAAGTTTTAGATTTTTTACTAACTTATGCTTCCCTGTCATTGAAATTTGGTTTGCTTGTCGTTTGTCATCAGGTACAGCACGACATTGTTGCTTTCCACTTACCATTTTGAGGACATGATCGAAATGCTTTCCTTCTAAGTATGTACTAACTTTGGCTATTTTTACTCATTTCTTAATCCGTGAAACGTTGCGGGCTGTAATTTTTTTTAATAAAAAAAAATATTAATAATAATGAGAAGAGAAATTAAAAAAAATTAAAAAATAATTATAAATCAAGATATTTAATCACACAAAATAAGATATTTATCTGTTTATATTTGTTGAACTTGTTTATTTAAATTAATAAAAAACAATATAAATAAAAAAACAAATAAAATTGATTTAA
>Ga0307515_10018489_pt1 | contig 12604 bp, 11 predicted proteins | sample 17_EM_MG_FD_194513 | JGI IMG/M metagenome (GOLD analysis project Ga0307515, IMG submission 194513) | Populus trichocarpa ectomycorrhiza microbial communities from riparian zone in the Pacific Northwest, United States - 17_EM | ecosystem: Host-associated > Plants > Roots > Unclassified | place... | reverse complement strand
TCTGCGCCCTGGCCAAACCAGCCTGACGCAGCGATCAGCTCAACTCAAACGTTAGGCGCCATACAGAGGATTCGACGCCATGAGTTACGACCTGATGATCTTTGCACCAGAGTCTGCCCCGCAGGGGAATGAGGCGTTCATGGAGTGGTACGAAGACCAAACCGAATGGGCAGAGGAGCACTCATACAACGACCCTGCTGTCACCACACCAGCACTTCGGGCGTGGTTTCTCGAGATGATCCAATCCTTCCCCGCGATGAACGGGCCGTTCGCATCGGACGATGAATCGTCGGTCACTGACTACAGCGTCGGCCGGGCCGTGATCTATGCAATCTTCGCCTGGTCAAAGGCAGAGCAAGCGTATCAAGCGATGTTTCGGCTCGCGGGGAAGCACGGGGTTGGTCTGTTCAATGCAAGCTCGGACAGCTCGGAAGTCTGGTTGACCGACGGCAAGGGTGGTCTGTCTCTTGCTCACTCTAGATAGGAGCCATGTGCGCTACGGCAGCAGGCGCCTATCCGCCTCGACCAACCGACGTCAGCGCACGATGAAGTCGGGCAAGACACGATCCCGGCCACATGCAGTCGGTCGCCAACGGCTGTAAACAGGATTTCAGTGCGTTCGTGCAGCCACGTTGGCGGTCCTTCGCAAGTGAAGGCGGATTGCCAAGCATCGACTGCGTAAGGCGATGGAACTCGCTGGCGGCGACACCAATGCGCTCTCACGGGTACCTCAACGTCGAAGGAACTAATGCTGCAAACGCATCAATTGTTCCGAACGTTGCAATTCCACAATCGATTGCCTTTGGCCAAACTTGGTCTCACGAGTTGCCGCTCCACAGCAACCGCCAGGAGACCCCGTGCCAAACGTGCAAACACCCTTGACCGACTGGATCGGTCGCAGCGAGACCGTCGAAGACATCGCCTATCCCACGCCGGCGATCGCGCTGGCTGCCACGCTGGACCATCCGCGCGCAGCACTGCCTGCTGGAAGCCCGCTCCCGCCGCTCTGGCACTGGCTCTACTTCCTGCCGATGCACCAGCAGTCCGAGATCGGCCACGACGGGCATGCCAGGCGGGGCGGCTTCCTGCCGCCGGTGCCATTGCCGCGGCGCATGTGGGCCGGCAGCCAGTTCGAGTTCCGGTCACCGATCCGCATCGGCGATCGGATGGCGCGCACATCGACGATCGACGACGTGACCACGAAGGAAGGCCGCACCGGCAAGCTCGTCTTCGTCAAGGTGCGCCACGAGCTGCGCACCAACGGCGCGGCCGATCCGGCACTGGTCGAATTCCACGACATTGTCTACCGCGAAGCACAGCGGCCGGACGACGTCGCACCGCCCCCACAGAAGGCCGAAGCGAACGCGCCGTGGCAACGCGAGATCGTGCCCGATGACGTGCTGCTGTTCCGCTACTCGGCGCTGACGTTCAACGGCCACCGCATCCACTACGACCGCAAGTACGTGACGGAGGTCGAAGGCTATCCCGGCCTGATCGTTCACGGTCCGCTGATTGCGACGCTGCTGATGGACCTGCTGCGCCGCGAGCTGCCGCAGGCCGATGTGGCGAGCTTCATCCGCTGCGCGTCAACGGCGCGTTGCAGCCCGATGGCAAGACCGTGCGTCTGTGGGCACAAGACCATGAAGGGTGGCTGACGATGGACGCCACTGCCGTGCTTGCCAACCCCGTGCGCTGAAGGAAGAGCGAGATGCAACCCCTCAAAGGCCTGACCGTCGTCACGCTCGAACACGCCATCGCGGCGCCGTTCGCCACCCGCCAGCTCGCCGATCTCGGGGCGCGCGTCATCAAGATCGAACGGCCCGGCTCCGGCGACTTCGCCCGCGCCTACGACTCGCGGGTGCGCGGCCTCGCGTCCCACTTCGTCTGGACCAATCGCTCCAAGGAGAGCATGACGCTCGACGTCAAGCACCCCGAGGCTGCGAAGGTGCTCGAGCGCCTGGTGATCGAGAAGGCCGACGTGGTGGTGCAGAACCTGGCCCCGGGCGCGGCCGCGCGGCTCGGGCTCGGCTATGAAGCACTGGCTGCGAAGAAGCCCGGCATCATCGTCTGCGACATCTCCGGTTACGGTGGCGATGGCCCGTACCGTGACAAAAAGGCTTACGACCTGCTGATCCAGAGCGAGGCCGGCTTCGTCTCGGTGACGGGCACGGCCGACGAGCCGAGCAAGGCCGGCCCGTCGATCGCCGACATCGCCGCGGGCATGTACGCCTACACCAACATCCTCGCGGCGCTGTTGCAGCGCGGCCAGACCGGCAAGGGCCAGCACATCGACATCTCGATGCTCGAATCGCTGGCCGAGTGGACGAGCTATCCGCTCTACTACGCCTTCGACGGCGCGCCGCCACCGCCGCGCACCGGTGCCAGCCACGCGACGATCTATCCCTACGGGCCATTCCCGACCGGCGGCAACGGCACCGTGATGATGGGCTTGCAGAACGAGCGCGAGTGGCTCAAGTTCTGCGAGGTGGTGCTGCAACAGCCCGCGGTCGCGACCGACCCGCGCTTCACCGGCAACGCCAAACGTGTCGCGAACCGCGATGTGCTGAAGGCGCTGATCACCGAGGCGTTTGCGCCGCTGACGGCCCCGCAGGTGGTCGAGCGGCTTGAAGCCGCGCAGATCGCGAATGCGCGCGTCAACACGATGCACGAGGTCTGGGTGCACCCGCAGCTCAAGGCGCGTGAACGCTGGCGCGAAGTCGGCTCGCCGGCCGGCATGTTGCCGGCGATGCTGCCGCCAGGCACGTGGGACGAAGGTCCGCGCATGGACCCGGTGCCCGCGCTCGGCGAGCACACCGATTCGATCCTGGCGGAACTTGGGCTCGGCGCGGCGCAAATCCGCTCCCTGCACGAAGTCGGAGCGGTCTGACATGGGCACGTCGATGGCCAGTGGGCCGATTCCCAGAACCTACCTGTTCGTTCCCGGCAACCGCCCCGAACGTTTTGCCAAAGCGCTCGCGAGCGCGGCCGACGCGGTGGTGCTCGACCTCGAAGATGCAGTGGCCGTCGATGACAAGTCGAGCGCACGCGAATCAGTCGGCGCGCAGCTCGCCGGCATGTCGCCCGAAGCGCGCCAGCGCGTCGTCGTGCGCATCAACGACTTCGCGAGCAGCTGGTCCGTGATGGACTTGCGAATGCTGCTGCAAAGCGGTGGCGCCCGAGTGATGCTGCCCAAGACCGAGTCGGTGGCGCAGATCGCTGCGGTGCGCAGCGCGCTGCCCGATTCCGACGTGCTGGCATTGATCGAAACCGCGCGCGGCGTGGCGGCGGCGGACGAAATCGCCGCAGCGCCTGGCGTGTCGCGGCTCGTGTTCGGCACGCTCGACTTCGCGCTCGACCTCGACCTGGATACCAGCTCCGGCGGTGAAGGCCTGGCCTACGCTGCGGGTCGCATCGCGATCGCGTCGCGCGCCGCCGGGCTGGGCGCGCCGGTGGCCGGCGTGACGCCGCAACTCGACGACGAGGCGCAGTTGCTGGCCGATCTCGCACAGGCGCGGCGCTTCGGCTTCGGCGCGAAGCTCTGCATTCACCCGAAGCAGATCGACGCCATCCATCGCGCGCTGCAGCCGAGCGCCGCCGCTGTCGAATGGGCGGCGCGCGTGCTCCAGGCCGAAGCCGCGTCACCCGGCGCAGCAAAGCTCGACGGCCGGATGGTCGATCGGCCTGTCGTGCTGCAAGCCGAACGCATCCTGATGCGCAGCGCTCACTGATTCCACTTCAATCACACAGACGGAGACACACCATGGCATCCACCATCATCGACTCGACCATCTTCCAGGGCATCTTCAGCAGCGACGCGATGCGCGAAGTCTGGTCTGACGAGAACCGCACGCGCAAGTACGTCGACATCGAGCGCGCGCTCGCGAAGGTTCAGGGCAAGCTCGGTCTGATCCCGCAAGAGGCGGCCGACGAGATCATCAGCCACTGCCATCTTGACCAGATCGACATGGTCAAGCTGCGCGCCCAGACCGAGCGCATCGGCTACCCGATCCTCGGCGTTGTCTCGCAGATCAACGCGCTCTGCCGCAACAAGCTCGGCGAGTACGTGCACTGGGGCGCAACCACGCAGGACATCACCGACACCGCCACCGTGCTGCAGATTCGCGAGGCGCTCGCGCTCGTCGACGCCGATCTGGCCGCAATCTCGAAGACGATGGCCGATCTGGCGCGCAAGCACCGCCTCACGCCGATGATCGGCCGCAGCAACCTGCAGCAGGCGATTCCGGTGACCTTCGGCTACAAGATGGCCGGGCTGCTGTCGGCGATCGAACGCCATCGCACACGCCTCGCGCAACTGCGCCCGCGTGTGCTCGTCGGCGAGTTCGCCGGCGCGGCCGGCACACTCGCGTCGCTCGCCACCGGCGCGATGGAAACGCAGGCCGGCCTGATGGAAGAGCTCGGTCTCGGCCAGCCCGACATCGCCTGGCACACGATCCGCGACAACATCGCCGAGGTCGGCTGCTTCCTCGGCCTGGTCGGCGGCACGCTCGGCAAGTTCAGCATGGATGTGAAGCTGATGATGCAGACGGAGGTCGGCGAGGTCTTCGAACCGTTCGCGCATGGCCGCGGCTCCAGCAGCACGATGCCGCAGAAGCGCAACCCGATCAGCAGTTGCTACATCCATGCGCAGGTCTCGGTGGTGCGCCAGCACGCCGCCGCGCTGATGGACGCGATGATCGCCGACCACGAGCGCAGCACCGGCCCGTGGGAGATCGAGTGGATCGTGCTGCCGGAGGCGTTCTGCCTGATGGCCGGTGCACTGAAGCAGACGCGCTTCGTTCTCGATGGTCTCGAGGTCGACGAAGCGCAGATGCGCGCCAACATCGACATGACCGGTGGGCTGGTGATGAGCGAGGCCGTGATGATGGGCCTGGGCAGTTACATCGGCCGCGAGTACGCCCATGACCTGGTCTACGACATCTGCCGCGTCGCCGTGAAGGAGAAGCGGCCGCTGCTCGACCTGCTGTGCGAGCACCCCGAAATCAACAAGCACCTCGACCGCGCGGCCCTCGCGAAGCTCTGCGATCCCGCCAACTACCTCGGCCAGTCCGGCGTGATGGTGGACCGGGTGCTGAGCAAGTTGCGCTAGGCGCCCACCCTCCTTCGCACAAGAGGTTCAAGTCGGCGCAGACCGGCTCGCCGCTGCATACCCGCCTCAGACACTCACCGGAGACACGCCCGTGAAATACCTCAAACTTCTCTACGTTCAGGTCCTGATCGGCCTGGTCATCGGCATCACCGTCGGCCACTACTGGCCGGAGTTCGGCGCCGCGCTGAAACCGCTCGGCGACGGCTTCGTCAAGCTCGTCAAGATGATGATCGCGCCGATCGTCTTCTGCACCATCGTCAGCGGGATCACCTCGCTGAACGACTCGAAGGAGATCGGCAAGACCTTGCTGAAGTCGATGGGGCTGTTCTATGTGCTGACCATCCTGGCGCTGTTCACGGGCCTGGCCGCGGTGATGCTGTTGCAGCCGGGTCACGGCATGCACATTGACCCGACGCATCTAGACGCCTCAGTGGCCGCCAAGTTCGGCAACAAGGCGCCGCAGGGCTTCACCGAGTTCGCGCTGCACATCATTCCGCACTCGTTCTTCGGTGCGTTCGCGGAAGGTGAAGTGCTGCCGGTGCTGCTGCTGGCGGTGCTGTGCGGCTTCGGCCTGACGCGCATCGGCAAGCCCGCACAACCCGTGCTCGACAGCATCGACGGCTTCTCGCACATGCTGTTCGCCGCGTTCGGATTCATCATGAAGCTGGCGCCGCTCGGTGCTTTCGGCGCGATGGCGTTCACGGTCGGCCGCTACGGCATCAAGTCGATCGGTTCGCTGGGCTTCCTGATCGGCACCTTCTACATCGCCTGCATCTTCTTCGTCGTCGTCGTGCTCGGCCTGCTGGCGCGCATGCACGGCTTCAAGCTGTGGCAGCTGACGCGCTACATCCGCGAGGAGCTGCTGGTCGTGCTCGGCACCTCGTCGAGCGAGCCGGTGCTGCCGCGGCTGCTGGTGAAGCTCGAACGCCTGGGTTGCAAGAAGGGCGTGGTCGGGCTGGTGCTGCCCACCGGCTACTCGTTCAACCTCGACGGCACCGCGATCTACCTGACGCTTGCCTCGATGTTCATCGCTCAGGCCTGCGACATCACGCTGTCATGGACGCAGATCTTCTCGATGCTCGGCGTGATGCTGCTGACCTCGAAAGGCGCGGCGGGCGTGACCGGCAGCGGCTTCGTCGCACTCGTCGCGACCTTGACCGTGATGCCCGACCTGCCTGTCGCCGGCGTCGCGCTGATCGTCGGCATCGATCGCTTCATGTCGGAAGCGCGTGCTTTGACGAGCACGATCAGCAACGCCGTCGCCTGCATCGTGGTCTCGATCTGGGAGAAGGCCTGTGACCGCGAGGTGCTGCAGCGCGAACTCAGCGTCGGCTACGCGCAGGCCGAAGAAGCGTTGGAGGAAGACGCTGCCGGCTTCCCGGTGGCACCTGCTGGCCCGCAACCGCTCAGCGCGCTTCACTGACTTCTTCGAATTCACTGAACGCGGCGGCGTCCGCGGTCACGCGGTCTGCGAAGCCTTGCGCTTTGCAGGCCGTTGCCCTTTCATCTCGGTGAAGAACTCGTAGATCTGCCGCGCCGCCGGCGACAGCGAGCGGCCCTTGCGGCTGATCAAGCCGATGCGCCGCGTGATCACCGGGTCGACCAGGGGCACGCTGACGAGCAAGGGATGGTCCGCATCCGGCATCGCCATCGATGGCACCGCGGCGACTCCCAGGCCCGCTTCGACCAGGCCGAGCATCGTCGTGACGTGTTGCGCCTCGAACAGGATCTGCGGCAGGCCCGCCACGCCGGACAGCGCCTGATCGAGCAACAGCCGGTTGCCCGACGACTTGCCGACCGAAATGTAGTCGTACGCCGCCAGTTCGGCCCACGAGACGCGCCGCTTCTTCGCGAGCGGGTGGTCGCGCCGGCACGCGGCGACGAAGCGCTCCTCCCGCAGCGGCTTGAACTCGATGTCTGGCTCCTGGGCGCCGATGAAGTTCAGCCCGAAATCGGCCTCGCTTCGTGCCACCGCCGAGAGCACCTCGTTCGCGCCCGCATCGAACACCTTGATGCGAATCTTCGGATAGCGCTCGTGGTAACGAGAAATCACCTGCGAGAGGTAGTAATAGACGGTCGACGGCACGCACGCGATCGTGACCTCGCCCATGCGCGTCGCGGCCACGCCGCGGATACCGAGCAGCGTGTTGTCCAGCTCGTCGAGCAGGGTCTGCACCTTGCGATCGAATTCGCGGCCCACCGCCGTCAGGCTGACGCGCCGCGTCGTGCGGTCGAGCAGGCGCACACCAAGCGCCTGCTCCAGCTTCTCGATGCGCCGGCTGAAGGCCGGCTGCGAGATGTGGATCGCCTCGGCGGCCTTGCGGAAGTTGCTGGTTTCAGCCACCGCGCGGAAGGCCTGCAGGTCGTTCAGATCGAAATTGATCGCCATGTTCAGCCCCTTATCAGTGATCGACAGTGTGCATCAATCGATCCCAATTACGCAATTCACAAGCATGGGTTACCCGCTGATCATTCGGCCCATGAACAAGAGTCTTCCCTGTGTCCTGATGCGCGCCGGCACTTCGCGCGGCCCGTTCTTCCTGCGCGAGTGGCTGCCGGAAGACGACGCGACGCGCGACGAGGTGCTGATCGGCGCGGTCGGTGCCTCCGATCCGCTGCAGCTCGATGGTTTGGGCGGCGGCAGCACGCTCAACAGCAAGGTCGCGATCGTCTCGCGGTCCGCGCAGGCAGGCTGCGACCTCGACTACCTGTTCGCACAAGTGGGCGTCGGCCAGCGCTCCGTCGACACGCGGCCGAATTGCGGAAACATGTTGTCGGGCGTGCTGCCGTTCGCGATCGAGCAGGGCCTCATCGAGGCCACCGAGGGCACGACGACCGCGCGCGTCTTCAACGTCAACACCGGCTCGCGCATCGACGTGACGGTGCGCACTCCCGGCCGGCGCATCACGTATGACGGCGACGCGCGCATCGACGGCGTCGCTGGCACCGCCGCCCCCATTCACCTGAACTTTCTCGACGCCTGGGGCGCGGTCACGGGGAGCGTGTTCCCCACCGGCCACCGAATCGACCTGATCGACGGAACCGAAGTCACCTGCATCGACGCGGCGATGCCGCTGATGATCGTGCGGGCCGCCGACCTGGGTGTCGCCGGCACCGAAACACCGGCCGAACTGGATGCGAACACCGCGTTGCTGGTCCGGCTGGAGTCGCTGCGGCTCGTCGCCGGCGAGCGCATGGGCCTGGGCGACGTGTCGGCCAGTGTGATCCCCAAGCCGGTGCTGGTGCGCCCCGGTGTCGAACCCGACAGCATCACATCACGCTACTTCACGCCGCGGCGTTGCCACTCATCGCACGCCGTGACCGGCGCCATCGGCGTGGCCAGTGCCTTCGCGCTCACGGGCACGGTGGCGAGCAGCGCTCATCCCATCGAAGGCAAGCGCGCGCTCGTCGTGCTGCATCCCGCCGGACGCATCGACATCGAAGTGGAGGTGCAGGGCACGGGCGAAGCCGCAGCCATTCGCAGCGCCTCGCTGGTACGAACCGCCCGAAAGATTCTGCAAGGGGAACTGCACATCCCCGATTACGTTTTCTCAAGACCGACAAACGGAGACACCATGAACCTGAAGCAACTTATCGCCCCTGCGCTCGCCGCCGGAATGACCGCCGTGGCCGCCCCCGCCGCGCTGGCCGCCTACCCGACCAAGACAATCACGATCGTGGTGCCCACCGCCGCTGGCGGCGGCAACGACGCGATGGCGCGCACGATCGCGCAGAAGCTCGGCCCGCTGCTCGGCCAGACGATCATCATCGACAACCGGGCCGGTGCCAACGGCTCGATCGCGAGCGAGTTCGTGGCCCGCGCCGCGCCCGATGGCCACACGCTGATGCTCGGCTACATCGCCACGCACAGCATGAACCCGGCGCTGCAGAAGCTGAAGTACGACCCGGTGAACGACTTCGAGCCGGTTGGCCTGGTCGGCTACTCGCCGACCTTGATGGTCGCCAACGCGGCGGTCGGCGTGAAGGACGTGAAGGATCTGGTCGCGCAACTCAAGGCGAAGCCCGATCGCTACACCTACGCCTCGGCCGGCAACGGCACGGCGCCGCACTTCGCGGCCGAACTGTTCAAGCTCAACGCCGGGGTGGTGATGCTCGGCGTGCCGTACAAGGGCGCGGCACCGGCCATCAGCGACACGATCGGCGGCCAGACGCAGTTCATGTTCCCGAGCTTGTTCACGGCCTACCCGTTCATCAAGAACGGCAAGCTGAAGCCGATGGCGGTGGCCGGGCCGAAGCGGGTTGCGAGCCTGCCCGATGTGCCGACGCTGAAGGAGGCCGGTGTCGACGGCGTCGACGTGACGCAGTGGTACGCGATCTTCGCGCCCGCCAGGACGCCGAAGGCGATCGTCGACCAGCTGAACAAGACACTCAACCAGGTGCTGTCGGACAAGGAGGTGATCAAGCGGATGGAGGATCACGGCGCCGATGTTGAGACCAGCACGCCCGAGCAACTGCGCACGCTCGTCGCGAGCGAACTCGTCAAGTGGAAGGGTGTGGTCCAGAAGGCGAAGCTGACGGCCGAGTGAGCCGCCGCACTCGCCGACCGCCCATCAGGAAAACAGTCATCAACACGAGACAAGCTCATGAACAAGCACCCGTTCACTTCAGGTACCGTCGCCATCGCGCTGACGGCCCTCGCATCGCTTGCGCAGACGGCATCGGCGCAATCGTCGGTCACGCTCTTCGGCATCGCCGACCTGGCGGCTCGCAGCGTCCACAACGAAGGCACCGCTGCTGTCAGATCGCTGGTGAGCGGCAGCAACTCCACGAGCCGGATCGGCTTTCGCGGCGTTGAAGACCTCGGCGACGGCCTGACGGCCAGCTTCCACCTCGAGGCGGGCATGTTGCTCGACACCGGCAGCAACGTCGGTGGCACGCAGTTCTTCGATCGCCGGTCAACCGTCAGCGTCGCGAGCCGGACCCTCGGGGAAGTGCGAGCCGGCCGCGACTTCGTTCCGTCCTATGTCAGCTGGACGCGTTTCGATCCGTTCAGCTACGTGGGCGTTGCGGGCTCCAACAACATGGTCAGCGCGACGCCGGTCGGGCCGATCCGATCGGCGTTCGGCACCGCTGCCAATACCACGGTGCGTTCCAGCAATTCGATCCAGTACCTCTTGCCAGGCAACTTGGCTGGAGTCGAAGGCGGGTTGATGGTCGCTGCCGGCGAAGGCGCGGTTGCGGGGAGCGGAACACACAAGGTTCTCGGTGCGAGGCTGGGCTACGCGTCGGGTCCGATGGTCGTGAGCGGGGCCCTCACGCAAACCGAGAACAGCCTGACGGTCGTGGACAAGTTCAAAGACGTGGTGCTCGGCGCGTCGTACGACTTCGGTGTTGTCAGGGTCAGCGGCGCGTGGCGGCGATTCAGCCTCGGTAGCCCGCGCCAGACGAACACGATGGCGGCCGCAGTAGTGCCCATCGGCCTTGGGGAGCTGAAGTTGTCGTACGTCAAGGCCGACTTCGACGGCAAGGTCGGTGCAACAGACATCAGCACCGCCGATGCGACCCAGGTCGGCCTCGGCTACGTCTACAACCTCTCGAAGCGCACGGCGGTGTACGCGACGGCCTCGCGCATCAGCAACAAGGGCGCAACGATTTTGTCGGTGCCAGGCGGTTCGACCGGCCTGAAAGCAGGTGGCACCTCCAGCGGCTACGAAACCGGGATTCGGCACAGCTTCTAGGGTTGCGCCATCGGCTATTTCGCAAACTTGTTCGCGCGGGGCAACCCCGCGTCGGCACTCGTCATCGGCTTCACCGAAGTTGTTGTGTTTGGGTTTTTTTCGAAGGGCGATTCGCTTTATCACAAGTCCCCAAGCGGCCGCGGCGACTGACGCACTTGTCGAACTCCATCGCGCCGAGAAGATTGCCGTGGCCGCAGGAACGGTTGATTCTTTGCTGATGTTAAAACGGTAGGCAAAAGGTCAACTTCTTGAGCCGGAAGTACCTAAAGTCAACGGGTTAGCGATGTCCTCAGGTTCAATTTCTACTGAGCCTTGGTCGTGTGCGGCGCCGGCCTCGTCGACTGGGATAGAGCTGCGTCGCACACTGCGCGCGCATCAACCACGCCGCCCCGCTGGGCGTTGTTCCCATGTGCGGATTGATGATCCATTCCCCAGCGACGGATCGCCTCCGCCACTGGCAGCACGGAGCGGCCGTGCAAAGTGAGCGCGTAGTGCACGCAAGCGGGCACCGGCCCAGTCCGCTCCCGGCTCACGAGACCGTCGCCCTGCAGTTCGCGAAGTTGTTGCGCCAGCACCTTCGCCGAGACGTCAGGCAGGCTGCGTCGCAACGCCGCAAAGTGGCGTGGGCCGTCTGCCAGGCGATACACGACGAACAGCTTCCACCGCCCGCCGATGGCGGCCAGCGCGGCCGTGAGTGCACAACCCGGGATCGCGTTGACACGTGCAACGCGCGAACGGTTACCTCCGGGTGCCTTCTTGGCAGTGTCCATAGAGCTGGATAGAGTTGTTTCCCTTGTCCGAACGCATCGAGCACTCGACGCGTTGATCGCAAGTCAGTGTAGTCACATCACTCTTTCAGCCGTTCCGCACCCATGCACTTGTTGCCTTCTCGTTCAACCCTGCGCGGCGTCGTCGGCTTGCTGGCAATCGCCAGCGCCTGCGCCGTCTGCGCCCCTCCCTCCGCGGCGCGAGCCGGTACCCTGCCCGACTCCGCGCTCGCAATCCCTGCAACACCCGCGGGTTCGCCACACGACTTCGACTTCGAGCACGGCCAGTGGCACACGACGCTGCGGCGCCGTCTGCGACCTCTCAGTGGATCCGATGTCTGGGCCGACTATGCCGGCACGACCATCGTGCGCCCGGTATTGGGCGGTCGCGCAAATCTGGCCGAACTTGATGTCTCCGGCGCCGAGGGGCGCCTTCAGGGCTTGTCGCTGCGGCTCTTTGACCTGAAGCAGAAACGGTGGACGCTCAACTTCTCCAACCCGACGTCAGGCACGCTCGCCGCTCCCATGACAGGCGGATTTGGTGGCGGGCCGCGAGGAGTGTTCTACAGCGCGGAGGAATTCAACGGCCGGCGCGTGCTCGTGCGCTTTGTCATTGAGTCGACGAGCGCCGACAACTGTCGCTTCGAGCAGGCGTTTTCGGCTGACGGCGGCGCAACGTGGGAGATCAACTGGATCGCGGTGGACACGCGCTCATGAGTTCAACCGCGAGGCGGCGCCGAGTGAACAAATGAAACAACAAGATCGGATGCTGCAGCGCCGGCAATACGTCGGACCACAACAATGGCTCTACCGACAACTTGCGAGGTACCGATCATGCGCCGAAAGAACTCACGCTTCATCATCACGGGCACCGTCTTGCTTGCAGCTGCCATCGCATTCTTCTTCTGCATGCTGTCTATCGCTTCGAAGTCGACCAGTCCGGTCGAGCTCATGCGAACTGTGGGATCTGTTTCTGGCGTCGTGGGCGGCCTGGCGATTGCAATGGTCGCCGTGGGCGCAATCGGCAAGAG
>Ga0307515_10018488_pt1 | contig 12606 bp, 15 predicted proteins | sample 17_EM_MG_FD_194513 | JGI IMG/M metagenome (GOLD analysis project Ga0307515, IMG submission 194513) | Populus trichocarpa ectomycorrhiza microbial communities from riparian zone in the Pacific Northwest, United States - 17_EM | ecosystem: Host-associated > Plants > Roots > Unclassified | place... | reverse complement strand
ATGCGCAGGATCTTGCCGCTGTTGAACAGGCGAGTGGTGTGCTCCTGCAGCCGGAAGATGGCCGTGCCATTGATCGTGTCGTAGGCGCGCACGCCCTCGAAGGCGCCGCAGCCGTAGTGCAGCGTGTGGCTCAGCACGTGGATCTTGGCGTCGCGCCAGTCGACGAGTTCGCCGTCCATCCAGATCTTGCCGTCGCGGTCATGCAGGGGGGCGGGAACCATCGGGTACTCCAGGAGCTAAAGAGGAAAAACGGCGATTTTACGAAGAGCTGTCCGCCCGGATCAGCCGCCACTCGGCGAGCTTGCCTTTCTTCAGCACCACTTCCACCGCGTCGCCGCCGGCGTCGCGCCAGACAAAGGTCTCCGGTGCCTGCTTCACGCCGAGGCTGCCGGCCACCTTGATCAGGTCGACCAGCTGCATGCCGGCGTGCAGTTTGCTGTTCAGCATGACGGCATTGGCGACGGAGCCCAGCGGCGCGGCGCCGGCCGTCTTCATGACGCGCATCAGCCGGGAGATCTGCAGCAGCAGCCAGAAGACGATGCCCGTCGTCGCGAAGATGGCGCCCTGCCAGCCGAGCAGCAGGCCGCCGCCGATCAGCGCCACGAGCGCCAGGCCGACACCAATCCACGGGTTCATGCTTGGGGATCTTTCACGCCGTCCTCACGCGCCCACGCGTACGCCCGCTCGACCTTGGCGATGCGCAGCGTGTAGTGCTCGTACCAGTCACTGCGGCCGGTGTCGCGGGCGACCTTGTGCTCGGCGTTGCGGCGCCAGGCGGCGATGTCGTCGGTGCTGCGCCAGTAGGACACCGTGATGCCCAGACCGTCCTCGCCGCGCGTGCTCTCCACGCCGAGGTAGCCCGGCTGCTCGGCCGCCAGCGCGACCATGCGGTCGGCGGCGTTGCCATAGCCGCTGTCGACGGCGGTGCGCTGGCTCGTGAAGATGACGGCGTAGTAGGGAGGTTCGGGCAGGGCGCTCATGGGCGCGCATCCTGCCATGCCGCGAGCGTCAGCCCGCGACCTTCAACAAGACGCAGCGCACCCACTGCCCGGACTCCAGCGCCGCCTGGTGGCCGGCCAGGAACTGCTCTGCCGTGGAGTTGCGCGCCGTGAAGCACATGCCGTGCAGGATGCCCATGCGCGGCACCGGGCGTGACCACTTGCGCTCGACGACGCCGTTGAACCACGACACCTGCTCGTCGTCGGAGTCCACGTCGGACCGGCCCAGCAGTAGCACGACCTCGTACCTGGCCTCGGTCAGCGGTTCCGAGGCGCTGGTCAGCACCTGCAGGCCGCCGTCGCTCATGTTCAGCACCAGGCCGGCCGGCCCCTGGCTGAACTGCACCGGCTTGAAGACCCAGCCGGGAAGCGATTCAGCATCGTGCTGGGCGGCGAGAAAGTCGGTGCGAGCGTATTGCCTGAGGTCGGCGGGGTCGGACATGAAAGTTTCCTCCGGTGGAAGCGCGATCCTAAGCAGACTTTGGCGGCGATAGAACAAAGGGCAATCCCGTGTTCCGACAGGCGCGGAACACTTCAGATGAGTCCGCGCAGCACGTCGATGGCCTGCTCCACGCGCTCGACGGCGTGGATGGTCAGCCCTTCGATGGGCTTCTTGGGCGTATTCGCCTTGGGCACCACCGCCACGCTGAAGCCCAGCTTGGCCGCCTCCTTCAGCCGCTCCTGGCCGCGCGGTGCGGGGCGCACCTCGCCGGCCAGGCCCACCTCGCCAAAGGCGATGAAGCCGCGCGGCAAGGCCTTGCCGCGCAGCGAACTCTGGATGGCCAGCAGCACGGCCAGGTCGGCCGCCGGCTCGCTGATGCGCACGCCGCCGACGGCGTTGACGAACACGTCCTGGTCGCCCGTGGCCACGCCCGCGTGGCGATGCAGCACGGCCAGCAGCATGGCCAGCCGGTCACGGTCCAGGCCGACCGACAGCCGCCTGGGGCTGACGCCGCCGCTGTCTACCAGCGCCTGCAGCTCCACCAGCAAGGGCCGCGTGCCCTCCAGCGTGACGAGCACGCAGCTGCCCGGCACCGGCTCTGCATGCGTCGACAGGAAGATGGCGCTCGGGTTGGCCACACCCTTCAGCCCCTTCTCCGTCATCGCGAACACGCCGATCTCGTTGACGGCGCCGAAACGATTCTTGATGGCGCGCACGAGGCGGAAGCTGCTGTGCGTGTCGCCCTCGAAATACAGCACCGTGTCGACGATGTGCTCCAGCACGCGCGGGCCGGCCAGCGCGCCTTCCTTCGTCACGTGGCCGACCAGCACCATCGCGCAGCCGCGCGACTTGGCCGTGCGCGTCAGTTGCGCCGCGCATTCGCGCACCTGGGCGACCGAGCCGGGTGCGGACGACAGCTGCTCGGAGTACATCGTCTGGATGGAGTCGATGACGCAGAAGTCTGGCTCCTCGACCTCGATGGTCGCCAGGATGCGCTCCAGGCTGATCTCCGCAAGCACGCGCACTTTGGTGCCCGACAGGCCCAGCCGGCGCGAGCGCATCGCGACCTGCGCGCCGCTTTCCTCGCCGGTCACGTACAGGACCTTGACCGTCTGGCTCAGCGACTCCACCGCCTGCAGCAGCAGCGTCGACTTGCCTATGCCCGGGTCGCCGCCTATCAGCACCACGCCGCCCGCGACGATGCCGCCGCCCAGCACGCGGTCCAGTTCCTCCTGGCCGGTCGGTGTGCGCTCGAAGTCGCTGGCCTCGATCTCGGACAGCGTGGCCACCGGCTGGCTGCGCGCCAGCGACTGGTAGCGGTTCTTGACGCCGCCGGTGGGTTCGGCGGCGCTCTCGGTCAGCGTGTTCCAGGCATTGCAGTGCGGACATTTGCCCAGCCACTTGGGCGTCGTGCCGCCGCACTCGGTGCAGGTGTAGATGCTCTTGCTTGTCGCCATGCGGCCATTGTCAGTCGATGCGCAGCCGCTGCTGTGCCACCTGGTAGCTCTGGTTGTAGTGGCGGTCGTAGATCGCGGCCAGCGCGCCGTCCTCGCGCATGCCGCGCATGGCCTGCTCCAGCGCAGCGAGCCGGGACAGTTGCGGCGAGCGGCGCGAGATGGCGATGGAGCGCGGCGTCGGCTCGGGCACGCGCAGGCGCGCCAGCTCGACCTGCTGCTGCACGCCCAGCCGCGCCAGCAGGGCCAGCGCCTGGTCCTCCGGCAGGATGACGGCGTCCACCCGGCCCAGCAGCAGCTTGCGCAGCGAGGACTCGTTGTTGGGCCCCACGTCCTTCAGCAGCGTCGCGTCCTCGTTGAAGCGGGTGAAGTATTCGCTGCCGCCTGTGACGCCGATGCGCAGGCCGGCCAGGTCCTCATAGCGCTCCACGCGCCGCTTGTCGCCATGGCGCAGCAGGAAGACGCGGTCCGCGCTGGTGCGCCGGTAAGGCGTGGCCAGGTAGTGCAGGTATTGCTGGCGCTCCGGTGTCTGCCGCAGGCCGATGCCGATGTCGGCCTCGCCCATCTCCAGCAGCTTCAGGCAGCGCTTGAGCGGGCAGTCGATGATCTGCAGGGGCTGGCCCAGTCGGCGCGCGAGTTCGCGCACGATCTCGGTGTAGGCGCCGCCGTGCATGCCGTCCTGGTGGGTCAGCCAGGGATCCAGCTCGGCGAAGGCCAGCCGCAGCGTGGGCGGCTGCGCCCAGGTGCACGCGGCCATCCAAAGCAACGAGCAGGCAAGCAGGCGGGGAAGGGTCAGGGCAGACAAGGTGGTGTGTCGACGAACGCGCGAAGTCTAGGGCTCCAAGCCCTGACTTCTGCCCTTCAAGCGCCACCGTGCTAAAACCGTCGCCCCTGCGGTGAGCGTCCTCCCGCAGATGCAAGGAGTGGTCATGGAGTTTTCAGTCTGGCTCGCGTTCTTCGCGGCATCCTGGGCCATCAGCCTGTCGCCCGGCGCGGGTGCCGTCGCGGCCATGAGCGCGGGCCTGTCGCACGGCTTCAAGCGCGGCTACTTCATGACCTTCGGCCTCATCCTCGGCATCCTGACCCAGGTGGTGCTGGTCAGCGCTGGCCTGGGCGCGCTGATCGCGGCCTCGTCGCTGGGCTTTGCGCTTGTGAAGTGGGCCGGCGTGGCCTATCTCATCTACCTCGGCGTGCAGCAGTGGCGCGCGCCGGCCAAGCCGATGGTGGCAGCGGACGACGGCGCCATCCAGGCCACGCGCCGGCAGCTCGTGCTGCGCGGCTGGGGCATCAATGCGGTCAACCCCAAGGGCACCGTCTTCTTGCTCGCCGTGGTGCCGCAGTTCCTCGACCTGCATGCGGCGCTAGGCCCGCAATACCTCGTCATCGGCACCACGCTGGCCTTCACCGACCTGGTCGTCATGGCCGGCTACACGGTGCTGGCCGCACGCGTGCTGGCGGCGCTGAAAAGCGAGAGCCACATCAAGCTGCTGAACCGCGTCTTCGGCTCGCTGTTCGTGGCGGCCGGCCTGCTGCTGGCGAGCTTCAAGCGCGCCACCTGATGGCGGGAGACACCTCCGGCCGCCTGCCCACCTGGCTCCTCTTCCTGGCACCGGTGCTGATCTGGGCCAGCACCTGGCACGTCATCCTGTATCAACTGGCATCGCCGGTGCCGGTGCTGACCTCGGTGGGCTGGCGCTTCGCGCTGTCGGCGCTGCTGCTCGCGGGCTTGGCGCGCTGGCAGGGCTCGTCGCTGAAGCTGCCGCGCTATGCCCACGGCTATGCGCTGGCCACCGGCGTCATCCAGTACGCGGGCAACTACTGGGCCGTCTACGAAGCCGAGCGCTATGTGCCCAGCGGCCTGGTGGCGGTGCTGTTCTGCCTGCTGGTGTTCATGAACGCGATCGCGGCATGGTTGCTGTGGCGCCAGCCGGTCACCCGGCGCTTCCTGGTCGCCTCCAGCGGCGCAGTGCTGGGCGTGGCCCTGATCTTCTGGCCTGAGCTGGCGGCCACTGGCGCGCGGCCCGACGCGGCGCTGGGCCTGGGCTTGAGCTTCTTCGCTGTCGTGACGGCCTGCGTGGGCGGCTTCTTCACGCTGGCCTTGCAGCGCCGCGGCCTGCCCCTGGTGCCGGTGCTGGCCTGGAGCATGGGCTATGGCGCGCTGTTCCTGATCGGCCTGTCGCTGGCGACCGGGCGCGGCCTGCCGTTCGACACGGCCTGGACCTATGTCGGCAGCCTGTTCTACCTGGCCGCCTTCGGCTCGGTCGTCGCCTTCACGCTCTACTTCAAACTGGCCGAGCGCAAGGGCGCGGCGCAGGCGGCGCTGGTGGGCGTCATGGTGCCGGTCATCGCGCTGATCGTGTCGGCCGCGCTGGAGGGCTGGCAGGCGACGCCGCTGGCCGTGGGCGGCATGGCGCTGTGCCTGGTCAGCCTCTTTGTGGCGACGCGGCCCCGTTGACCAGCAGCCGCAGCGCGGCGTCGAACACCGCGTCGGCGTCGCCGCCGACAGTCTGCTGCCAGCCCGCCGCCAGCAACGGGTACTGCGCGGCATCCGGCCCTTTGAGCGTTGACGACGGCGGTGCGTCGGGCGCCTGCGCGGACTGCTCCTCCAGCACCCAGCCCACGACGAAGCGCCCCACCGACATCATCAGCAGCGTGGCTGGGCCGGGCTCGAAGCCGGCCGCACACAGCAGCTGGAGGCGCGCCTCGATGGAGTCGCGCTGCGCCTCGCCCGGCCGAGTGCCGGCATGCAGCCTGGCGCCATCGCGGTAGGCCAGCAGCGCGTGGCGAAAGCTGCGTCCATCGGCCAGCAGCCAGTCTTGCCAGCGCTCGCTCGATGCCGGCGCTTCGCGCGCCCTGCTCTCCAGCAGCACAGCCTGCGACATCGCGTCCAGCAGCGCCGCCTTGCTCTTGAAGTGCCAGTACAGCGTCGGCGACTGCACGCCCAGCCGCTCGGCCAGCTTGCGAGTACTCAGCGCGTCGATGCCAACTTCGTTCAGCAGTGCGAGGGCAGCGCGCAGCACGTCGTCGCGGTTGAGCCTGGAGCGGTCAGTGGAAGTCATCCCTAGCAATGATAGAGAGGTTCGGGCAGAATGTTCTCTATCAACGATAGAGAGTCTTGCGTGAATCGAGCACTGACGGTCATCCTGGCAACTCTGTGGCTGGACGCCGTGGGCATGAGCCTGATCTTCCCCATCCTGCCCGGCCTGCTGCGCGAGCTGGCAGGCGCCGAGGCCACCACCCATCACTACGGCGGGCTGTTGGCCGTCTACGCGGCGATGCAGTTCCTGTTCTCGCCGGTACTGGGCGCTTTGAGCGACCGCTTCGGCCGCCGGCCCGTGCTGCTGGCCTCTCTGGCGGGCGCCGCAGCCGACTACGTGTTGATGGCCCTGGCGCCCAGCCTCGCCTGGCTCTACGTCGGGCGTGTGCTGTCGGGCATCACTGGCGCCAGCATGGCCGTGGGCACGGCCTACATCACCGACGTGACCCCCGAGGCCGACCGCGCCAGGCGCTATGGCCAGATGGGCGCCGCCATGGGCCTGGGCTTCGTCGTCGGGCCGCTGATCGGCGGCGCCTTGGGCGAGTGGTCGCTGCGCGCGCCCTTTGTCGCTGCGGCGGTCATGAACGCGCTCAATCTCGGCATGGCCTGGCTGGCGCTGCCGGAATCCAACCGGAACCGCACGGCGAAGCTGGACGTCAGCAAATTCAACGCCTTCTCCGCGCTGCACCGCCTGCAGGGCAAGCCTGCGCTGCTGCCACTGGTGGGGGTGTTCGCGGTCGTCGCGCTGGTGTCGCAGGTGCCAGCTTCGTTGTGGATCCTTTACGGCCAGGACCGCTACGGCTGGACCGCCTGGGTGGCGGGGCTGTCTCTGGCCTGCTACGGCGGCCTGCACGCCGTTTCGCAGGCCTTCGTCACCGGGCCGATGGTGGCCAGGCTCGGCGAGAAGCGTGCACTGCTCGCCGGCATAGCGGCGGACGCCATCGGCTTTGTCGGCATGGGTGTGGCCGTGGCGGGCTGGATGCCGTTCGCGCTGCTGCCGTTGTTCGCCATCGGCGGCCTGGCCCTGCCGGCGTTGCAGGCCGTGCTGGCGCGGCAGGTGGACGAGCAGCACCAGGGCGAGCTGCAAGGCATGCTGGCCAGCATCGGCAGCCTGATCGGCGTGGGCGGGCCGCTGGTCGTCACCGCCGGGTTCGCCGCGACGCAGCTGACGTGGCCGGGCAGCGTCTGGCTCGTTGCGGCTGCGCTCTACCTGCTCGCGCTACCGCTGCTGTTCAGCCGGCGCGCGAGCGGCGCCTAGAAGTCAGACTTGCTGCTGCGCCCGGCCTTGATGCCGCTGCGCTTGGCCTTGCCCTCCAGCCGCCTCTGCTTGGAGCCATAGGTCGGCTTGGTCGCCCGCCTGGCCTTGGGCACATGGGCGGCGGCCTGCACCAGCTCGATGAGGCGGGCCACGGCGTCCGCCCGGTTGCGCTCCAGGCTGCGCGTGTCCTGCGCTTTGATGACGACGACGCCTTCCGACGTGATGCGCTGGTCCGCCCAGTTCAACAGCCGCCCCTTCACCGCTTCGGGCAGGCTGGAGGCGCGGATGTCGAAGCGCAGGTGGACGGCGTTCGACACCTTGTTGACGTTCTGCCCGCCTGGGCCGCTGGCGCGGATGGCGTCGAAGTCCAGTTCATCCGGACGCGGCGTCCAGTTGAGATCAGGCATGACGGATGGGCACGCGCGGCGCGATGGCGCACATCAGCTCGTAGCCGATGGTGCCGGCCGCCTGGGCCACCTCGTCGATGGGCAGGCGCGAGCTGTGCGGCCCCTCGCCCCACAGCGTCACCTCGCTGCCAAAGCCGCTGGCCGGCAGCGCGCTCAGGTCCACGGCCAGCATGTCCATGGACACGCGGCCCAGCGTGCGTGTGCGCTGGCCGTCCACCAGCACCGGCGTGCCCGTGGGTGCGTGGCGTGGGTAGCCGTCGGCATAGCCGCAGGCGACGATGCCCACGCGCGTGGCCTGCTCGGCGGTGTAGGCGCTGCCGTAGCCCACCGTGTCGCCCGGCTGGAGCTGCTGCACGCCGATGACCTTGGAGCGCAGCGTCATGGCTGGCCGCAGATCCCAGTGGGCGGCGTCGTGCTCGGGGAAGTCGGGCACGCCGCCGTAGACCATGATGCCGGCGCGCACCCAGTCGGCCGCCGTACGGGCCGGGTGGCGCAGCGTCGCGGCGCTGTTGGCAATCGTGCGTTCGCCGGCCAGGCCGTCGGCAGCTGCCTCGAAGGCGGCGAGCTGGTGGGCGATGCCGTCCACGCCCTGGCGCATCGCGTCCGCATCCGAGAAGTGCGTCATCAGGCCGATCTCGTCGACCTGGGGCAGGGCGTCCAGCCGCGCATAGGCGGCGCGGAAAGCTGCCTGGCTGAAGCCAAGCCGGTTCATGCCCGAGTTCAGCTTGAGGAAGACGCGGTGCGGCTCGTGCGTCTTGTGCATGGCCAGCCAGTCGATCTGCTGCTCGCAGTGCACGGCATGCCAGAGCTTGAGGCGCGAACACAGCTCCAGGTCGCGCGGCTCGAACACGCCCTCCAGCAGCAGGATGGGCCCGCGCCAGTCCAGCGCGCGCAGCCTTTCGGCCTCGGCCAGGTCCAGCAACGCGAAGCCATCGGCGGCGCGCAGGCCTTCAAAAGCGCGTTCGATGCCGTGGCCGTAGGCATTGGCCTTGACGACCGCCCAGACCCGCGCGTTGGGCGCCTGTGCACGGGCGCGGCCGAGGTTGTGGGCCAGGGCGTCGGTGTGGACGAGGGCTTCGATGGGACGGGGCATAGCCTGCGATTTTGCGCCCGGCCATGGTGCGTGAAACCCGTGCAGGGCACGTGCTATAAACCCGCTCCGCCCGTCCTTAGTCGACCTCTCTTGCCCATGGCTCCTCTGTCAGGATCGCACTCCGGTCGATGAAACGCGGCTTCTACACCATCATGGCGGCGCAGTTCTTCAGCTCGCTGGCTGACAACGCGCTGTTCGTCGCTGCAGTCGAGTTGCTGCGCACGTCGGGCGCCGCCGAATGGCAACGCGCCGCGCTGGTGCCGATGTTCGCCCTCTTCTACGTCGTGCTGGCGCCCTTCGTCGGTGCGTTGGCCGACGCGGTGCCCAAGGGCAAGGTGATGTTCTTCTCGAACAGCATCAAGGTGGTGGGTTGCCTGATGATGCTGTTCGGCACTCACCCGTTGCTGTCCTATGCCATCGTCGGCCTGGGCGCGGCGGCCTACTCGCCGGCCAAGTACGGCATCCTGACCGAGTTGCTGCCGCCGTCGCAGCTCGTCAAGGCCAATGGCTGGATCGAAGGCCTGACCATTCTTTCCATCATCCTCGGCGTGGGTTTGGGTGGGCAGCTGATCGGCGATCTCCTGTCGCACATGCTGCTGGCCTTCGACCTGCCGATGCTGGACACCGGCATCGACACCCCGCCCGAGGCGGCCATCGCCAGCCTCGTGTTTCTGTATGTGCTTGCCGCTGTGTTCAACCTGCGTATCCCGCGCACCGAGGCGCCGCTTCAGCCTTTTGCGCACAGCGTGACGGGCCTGGTGCGCGATTTCTCGAGTTGCAACAGCAACCTGTGGCAGGACAAGCTTGGCCAGATTTCGCTGGCGACGACGACGCTGTTCTGGGGCGTCAGCGGCAACTTGCGCTACCTCGTGTTTGCCTGGGCAGCGGCTGCGCTGGCCTACAGCACGCAGCAGGCCTCGCTGCTGATCCTCGTCGTCGCCATCGGCACGGCGGTGGGCGCTGTGGTCGCGTCGGTGTACTGCAGGCTGGACCGCGCCACCTCCGTCATGCCGCTGGGCATCGCCATGGGCTTGCTGATCATCGGCTTGAACGTGATCCACAACGTATGGCTGGCAGCGCCCTTTCTGATCCTGCTGGGTGGTGTCGGCGGCTACCTTGTCGTGCCGATGAACGCGCTGCTGCAGCACCGCGGCCACAACTTGATGGGTGCGGGCCGCAGCATCGCGGTGCAGAACTTCAACGAGCAGGCCTGCATCCTCGGCATGGGCGCGTTCTACACGGCCATCACCAAGTTCGGCTTGTCGGTGTTCGGCGCCATCACCATCTTCGGCGTAGTCGTGGCGGGCACGATGTGGGCGATCCGTCGCTGGCACCAGCGCAACCTCGTCGAATACAAGGAAGAGGTCGAGCACCTGCTCGACCTGGCCCGCTCCGACGACCTGAAGCCCGTCGACCGCTGATCAGCTGTTGCTGGAGCTGCTGCCCCGGCCCTTGCGGCCGGTGGTGGGCTGGATCAGGTGCTTGCCTTCCAGCACCAGCTCGATGGCCTCGCTCCAGGCGCGGGCGATCTTGAAGCAGCCGCTGTGGTTGAGGTGGATCTCGTTGTGCCAGTCGCCGCTGATGCCGGTCGAACCGGGCGCGGCGAGAGCCAGAGGCACGGCCGTCGAGTCGAACACGAAGAGGCCGCGGAAGGCCTCCTTGTCGGCCGCCAGGCCCTTGAGCAGCTGCGCCAGGTGGAAGACCATCAGCCGGCTCACCGCCGCCCAGTCGGCCGCCGGCACGCCATAGGCCTTGAGCGCCGGGTAGAGCCAGGGGCCGCTGGCGCCCAGCTCGTCGTTGATCGCCGCGCCCGCCGGGCGCGGCATGGGCACGGCGTAGCAGTGCATGAAGATGGGCTTGCCGGCGGAGGGGCCCTGGTCGCGCAGCGTCAGCAGGTGCTTGAGGTTGGCGCGCAGGTAGGCGGCGTAGGTGGCCCAGCCGGGCTCGGAGAAATAGCGCGCCACGCCGGCAGAGGGCGGGCCCCATTCGGTCTGGCGGCGCAGCAGGCGCAGCTCCAGCGGAATTGGCTGGCCGTTGCCGTCGTGGGCTGGCGTGCGGGCGGCGGCGATGAGGTCGTTGCCGCCCACCGACAGCAGCACGCCGTCCCAGGCGGGCGCATCCTTGGCCGCAAGCAGCCGGACGAAGTCGGGGTTGGACTGCAGGTCGACGATGTGCGACAGCGCATTGCCGGTGCCGGCGCAGTTCACGGCCGCAGCGGAGCTCTTGAAAACCAGCTCCTGCAACAGGTTGGCGTGGGCGTTGAGTTTGTCTCGCGAGTTGGAGAACCAGGAGTCGCCCTGGGCCAGTAGCTTCCAGCGGAAGGCGGCCAGTTCGGGGGGAGTGCGGCCGGCCAGATCGGCCGGGGTAAAGCTAGCCAGGTGATCCATGAACGTGGGCGAGTCCGGGGGGAGGAGAAAGGGGCCTGGGCCGCCCGGAAAGGGCAACCCTGAGGTTCGCGCGATTGGACGGCCAGCCGCGCGCCGGGCGCCATGCTACAAACCCTCGGCGCTCAGGCGTTAGCATCGGCGGCGTCTTTCTAGGGAGGACTCATGAGCGAGAGCGTCTTCGACTTCCAGGCCGTCTCCATCCGCGGCGAGCCGGCGGACCTGGCCTCCCAGCGCGGCAAGGTGCTGCTGGTGGTCAACACCGCCAGCGAATGCGGTTTCACGCCGCAGTTCAAGGGCCTGGAGCAACTCTGGCAGGACTACGGCCCCCAAGGACTCGTCATTGTCGGCTTCCCGAGCAACGAGTTCGGCGGCCAGGACCCGGGCGGCAACGACCAGATCGCCAGCTTCTGTGAGCTGAACTACGGCGTCAGCTTCCCGATGATGGCCAAGACCAAGGTCAACGGCAGCGACGCCCACCCGCTGTGGAAGTTCCTGAAGAGCGAGAAGCCCGGCTTCCTCGGCACCGAGGCCATCAAGTGGAACTTCACCAAGTTCCTTATCGGCCGCGACGGCCAGGTCATCAAGCGCTTTGCGCCAAATGACCCGCCGGAGAAGCTGCGTGGCGACATCGAGGCCGCCCTCGCGAAATGACCTGCGGCGCACAGCCGCAGGCATCCGCCGCTAGTCCCTCACCGGCCGCCACAGCCAGCGGCCCCGGCCACGCCGTACCTTGCCGTCGACCTCTGCGGCGGCGAGCAACTCGTTGGCCGTCTGCCTTGACACATGGGCCAGCCGCGCCAGCTCGGCCTGCGTGGCAGTCACGATCACCCAGCCGTCGGCCGCCGGCTGGCCGCGTTCGCGCGCCAGCTGGGCCAGCGCGAGGGCGAAGCGCTCCGCCGCGCTCTGGTGGCGTGCCGCCTGCAGCAGGCGCAGCGTGCCGTCGTAGCGGCGTGCGAACTCGGCCAGCAGCGCGCGCGCAAAGCCGGGCGCCTCGTCCATCAGCAGCGTGTAGGCCTCGCGGCCGATGACCAGCACTTCGCTGGCACCGCGCGCCACCGCCTCGTACTCCGCCGGCTGCCCGGCCGCAAAGGCCGCGAGGCCGAACAGGCGCGGCGGGCCAACGTGCTCGATGACCGACACCGTGCCGTCGACTCCGGTGAAGCGCGTCTCGATCTCGCCCGCCGCGACCGCGTAGAACGCCGTCGTCCGCTGGCCCTGCACGAAGAGGCTGCGCCCGCTGGCCAGGCGGCGGCGCGACACCAGGGCCGGCAGGCGCGTGGCGACATGGGCCGGCGGTGTCAGGCCGGGAAAGCTGGCGGCAAACACCCGCCACAGCGTGTCGTCATCGGGCATGGACTATTGTCGGCTGGCCGACACAAGAGGATGGCGCGCCTGCCTATGCTGGCCGCATGGAAAGAGACGCTTTGTCGACCCTGCTGCGCTGCTTCGGCCGCGAGGAATGCGGCCTGGAGCCGCTCTACGCGGCGCTGTGCGCCGTCGCCGCCGAAGACGAGCGCGCGCTGGCCCTGC
>Ga0307515_10018486_pt1 | contig 12607 bp, 8 predicted proteins | sample 17_EM_MG_FD_194513 | JGI IMG/M metagenome (GOLD analysis project Ga0307515, IMG submission 194513) | Populus trichocarpa ectomycorrhiza microbial communities from riparian zone in the Pacific Northwest, United States - 17_EM | ecosystem: Host-associated > Plants > Roots > Unclassified | place... | reverse complement strand
GAGTTCCTCTCTTAGTTTAACTTTGTTATTACCTATAGGCCTAGCACTAAAGCCACAATCCTAGACGCTCTTAGCCGTCTCCTAGGCGTAGCACCTGCTAATGCTAGTAATAAACGTTTACGACACCGAGACCGCGTTATCTTACTACTGAAAAAAGTTAACCCCGCTATCCTAGAAGAGCTGCTAAGTAAATCCTAAGACTAAAGCGTCGAAGACTTTATCGCAGTAATAAACCTAGAGCCTAAGAAAAAAAACCCTTAAGGAGCTTATTAAAAATGCCTATAAGGAGAATAAACTCGCTAGGGATATATTGGCTGCGCTACGCGAACAGGAAGGCCGTAAAGCACGCCGCTAGCCTAAGCAGATTAGGAAGTTACTCCGCTATAATAAATCCGAATATTTAATTATCGATGGCCTGATCTACTATAGGAATTAAGTATTTATCCCTAATTTACCTAAACTCCAACTAGAAGTCGTACACCGTATATATAGTTTAGGTCCTATAGGCCACCCAGGCCACGTTAAGACGCTAGACCTCTTTAATCAAACCTATTAGTAGCTAGGTATTTTATAGTTTACGGCTACCTTTATAAAAGACTGTGCTCTCTACTTCTATATAAAGACCCTATGCTTAGCACCGCCTAGTTTCCTAAAACCACTAGAACTACCAGTCCGCCCATAGACCGATATCTCTATTAACTACGTTATTAATCTACCTAAGTGCCTTTATAACGGCAAAACATATAAACACATCTTTGTCGTTATTAACCGCCTAATAAAGATAAGATACTTTATTCCTATCACTAGCCTAAACACTAAGGAGCTTGTTAAAGCATTTATCTACACTATCTATAAGTTACACGGCGCTCCAAATACTATCGTTTCTAATAAAGGCTCTTTATTTATTTCTAACTTCTAGCGTCGCCTAAACTAGCGCCTAAAGGTAACCCTAAGCCCTAGCTCCGTATAGCACCCTAAAATAAATAGTTAAACCGAGATTATTAACGCAGCAATAAATAAGTACCTACGCGCCTTTATAAGCTTTACCCAAGACAACTAGGTAGATTAGCTTCCCCTTACCAAGTTTGCTATAAATAACTAGGTTAATAAGACCACGGGAATTTTACCGTTCTTTGCCAACTATGGCTATAACCCACGTCTGGGCGTTAAACTAGTAGGCCCCTAGCTATTAGCCCTATCTATATATATAAAGAAAGAATACCTATAAGCTAATACTATTGCCAACCGCTTTAAGCGCATTTTAACCTAGCTTAAAGCCCTAGCTTATATCTCCCAGCAACAATATAAAGACAATACTAATATAAAACGAGATAAAAGTATAATATTTAAAAAGGATAATATAGTTATAGTCAGCCTTAAAAATATAAAGACTAATCGGCCTAAGAGGAAATGGGATAATAACTGGGACGGACTATAGCCCGTCCTAGCTGCCTATAAAGAAATAGTTGTAGTTAACCTCCTAGACTATATCCGTGTTAATAAGTCTTTCTATACTTTAAAAGTCCGCCTCTAGTTCCCTAAAGAGATCTCTAGTTAAGCACGCATTAATAAAGAGAAATGTTATAATATTATAGGCAGGATAGCTAAAAGGGATAATAACGGCAATATTACGGACAAGTGGGAATTTAAAAAGATCTTTAATGTATATAATAAACAAATGGACGAGCACGGCTTAATATACTATATTAAATGGAAATACTATAATAAGAAAACCTGGGAACCCAAGAAATCCCTAAAAGGGTGTGAGCGCGCATTACTAAAGTTCTATAAATAATACCCTAAGAAGCCAGGACCCCTAGACTAGGTATAAGATAAGGGAGAGCTACGTTAAGGCCGTGGCCGACTATAAAGATAAATTATAGTGGTTAAGATCTTATAGAACTTCGACCGGCGGTCAAAGTTATCTAATTAGTTGGTTTTTTTGCTAAGAAACGCTATGTAGTGGCGGTGTGGAGTTCTACCAACTTTACTTATTAAGCTGACCAATTAAGATTTTCTATGCCCGGTATGGAAAATTGCTATTGGCTTGGTTAAGGGCGGTAAGCGGAAGTAATATCTTTGCAGTAAAAATTACTTATTTGGTTTAGGGACCAAACCTTCTAGGGAGGGGAGTACTGTTATGGTACTATCCTAACGCATACTATTCTATACTGTCTTGTACTGTCTCGTACTATTCCTACTGTTAGCTAGCCCACCACTAGCGCCTTGGCGGCTGCCCCTACTATTTATATATAATACCCCCTTTCACCTCCTTCTCCTCTTCATACCACAATGTAGTTATTTAGCCTACTTACATTACAGCACTGTGACATCCACCTTCTATTTATCTATCTTCTTAGCGCGGACTATTAGCTTATTAAGCTCTCCCTTTTAGGACTAGTAATTACGCTCGCCCTAGGGGAAATAGTTAAGCTTATTCTTTACAACCTAGGTTATATTAAGGACCTTATAGTAAGTAGTAAGGTCTTTAAGTATATCTTCCTTAGTAGGCCATTTCTATGTAGATATATTGTTTAGGTTCTTGTATATAAGCTCTAGGCCCTACTTAATAAACTTATAGGCCTTATCCTCTAGTATATCCAAGATATAAAGGATTTAGGACTAAACTATATTAAAGTAGTCCTAGTCCCGGTTAAAGACTCCCTTAATCTTAATATACTAGGTCTTAAAATTAGCTTATTATTTTAGCGGGGTACCTTTTCCGCTAAATATTAGCGGATCTTTAGATCTCCGTTTTTTCTACTAGGTTACTACCGTTATTATAGGGGTTAATTATTTTAAAACGGTAATAGTCTCTACCTAAGAGTTAATAGTTCCTATCTAGAAAGCGATAAGGGTACTAAGGTTTTTATTAGCTTTCTTATTAGCGGTGTTTATATTATATATACACTATAGTCCTACTTTAATATTACTAAGGAACTTATTAGTATAGTTAATAAGGGTAAGGTAAGCTTTACTAGGCTTAAAGGTCTTAGGGTATAGTAGGGAGCGGCGGATTGTCTATGTAATATTAGGGTATATCTCTATAAAGAGGTCTGCGAAAACATCACGGGGGTTCTAAGTTTTGGCCATTTCGGCATCATTAGTATCGCCCATTTAGGCGCTAGGTAAAAACTAAGGATTATTTTAGGACTGTGCTAGGGACGTATTAGTTTCAGCAGGGGCGCGCACAGGTCGCGGTTGCTCTAGGGCGGAGGTTAATTAGCTAGGGTATAGGGAATTAGTAATTGCGACGGGGTACAAATTAAAGATACCATAAACTGTCATAGTGCTGCAATAAAGTAGACTAAATAACTACGTTGTGGTATAAAGAGGGGAAGAAGGTGAAAAGGGGGTATTGTATATAAATAGTAGGGCCGGCCGCCAAGTCGCTAGTGGTGGGCCAGCCAACAGTAGGAAACAGTACGAGACAGTATGAAACAGTATGCGTTAGGTCAGTGCCGTGACATATTACTAATAATAGAGTTCTTCGCAGATTGATTCTATTAATTACTAGTATTAAGCTTTTAATATAGCCTATTACTAGGCTAAGGCATCTATAAAAGACTATTATATTATAGATAACTGCTCCCTAACTAGGGCTATAATACTTATAGTTAATGTAGGGGGTTTAAGTTCGTTTGCTATTTTAATAGTAGTTATATTAATATAACGTAATATAAGGGTATAAAGAGGCTTTAGAGCAAATTTAAAGAAATAAAATATATTCTATCTAAATCTAAGGGTATAGCTCTTATAGAGAACAAGATGTTGCGTAAAGAAGAGAAAGGAATAACGAGAGAATCTTATAATTAAATAGTCAGGGCTCTTGGTGGTTGATGGGTGCGTACGTGCGCACGCGGTCTTCAACGGATTTTAGTAGAATTTGATTGCTTCTGGCAGAATTTGGTTAAAGCGTTCGAATTCGTTTCTCGAGTGTTTCACCGAGACGTTCCTACTGTAACTGGGCTAGTCCCATTACAAGCGCTTTGTAACGGCCTATGCCATAGATAGTATATGGATATAATAGAATATACATACATATACATATATAGATGTTTCGAATTGTATATTTTATAGGAGAGGAGAGGTATATATGGCGTAGCTTATAAGATCGCCACTTAATAAGGCCACAAGTACCACCCTTGTTTAACGCTTAGCTTATTTTCATAGGGCGGCTGCCAAGAGTAGCGCGAGAAGGAAGCCGGTTTTGCAAGCGACTGTAGGCCTAACAGCTATATGCTTACTAAATAACATAAGTAAATTACACTGTAGTAATTATGTAAGACGTGCGGGGTCATTTCGCACTAGCCGGGATTGGTAATTGGTTTAATTGGAAGTACCGACCCACGTGGCAGCCTTACATGAATTTACGCGCCACAGCAGACGCGAAGCTATGATGACTTCCCACCATCGTAATAAGGCTCTAATGCTCAGATAAGACCCTTATATAAGTATCGTAAGTAGTAGGAGCTTAATAGTAGTGCTGTAGTAAAGGGACATTGTTACGCTATAAAAGGAGGCTCTCTACAAATTAGGCGCGAAGGTGACAATACGAACGTAATTTATAGATGGGAGAGGTCCTGAATGTTTGAAAGTAGTTACAGATTATGACTTATACAAAACTATAGTAAATATCAACGTGTGCGCAGAGTTTAAGTTACTTGAAGTCAAAGTACCCCTCATATTTTCCGGTACGGTGGGTTTTCCGCGCCCCAGGGACGGACGTTAGATTTGAGGTCTCCTGACGCCACGCAAATCATGGTGTTTTGGCTAACTGAACAATATGCTAGAAACAAATTTACATAAGCAAAGGGCATTGAATGTAATTAATAGCAGACTTCTCTCTTCAAAATTGCGGTCGCGGAAGTAGCATGTGCGGATTATGCAATATTTATTCGACGGAAAATACAGTGCAGCAATTCTCGCCCAGTTGAACACCCCGGTGTATCTTACAATATAACACGTGCGACAGTTTCTAGGACCGCACCCAAATCTACTCACTGTCTCAGCACCCCAGAAGAGTTTGTGAATTACATACTGTTTGCAGGGCTTCGCCAAGCCTGCACATCTGGTGCGGCGTGCTTTGGGTAGCCCAAAGTGGCATTTCTAGGGCAGTCCTGCATTCCGACACGAATGAGGTTAATGAGGCGACCAAATTCGAATAATTGGAATTATCCGCATCTGAGCCCAATTGGACTACAAGAACGCTCATTGGTCTCTGCCGGTGATGATCATGACGCACAAGGAGCTTAAATCGTCGTCGTAATTTGCTACAACTGGATGCTCTCGGGCACGGATATTGATATATTGTCGCATTCGTGTGACTTCTCCTAAAGCTCCTGCAGTCTGCAAGATCGGAATGAGACGTGTCGAAGGTGTGATCCGAGTCCCTATTTGCAACGGAGACTTAAAGGACCAGCAGAAGGACTAGTAGTAAGATGAGGACGAAGATGAGAACGGCTATGCAGCAGCTCGACATTTTGTCTGCATGGTGAGTCGGGTATTAGTAACAATGTTACACCAGATGGGATCGGAGGGAGAACAGCTCACCTTCATTCTTCTTGATGACCCAGCCAACTTTCTTAAGACCATTCTGTAATTTTCCTCCGACTCGATCGGCAACATTATCCACATCATTCAGCAGCTCTCCTTGCTCCTCTAGTTCCCTTCCCATATCATCTGCCTGCTGGCGCAAATTGCCCACTGTTCGGAACACTCCGTCCAGAGCTTCATCCTGTTCATGCATCATTTCAAGTTGTCGCTCTTGCTCAAAAGCGGCATACTCGTCCTGATCGTCGAAGGAATCTGGGTCTGGTAACACATCCCCATTCATTACGCCCTTGCCATTATTCTGGGCTTCGTGGACGGTCTTGAGGAGCTCGTCCCTCATATTCTCCACCTCGTCACCAACCTCCTTGACCAGTCTCCGCCTCCGTTCAACCTCATCGATCTCGAGGCCGAACCGATATGGATCATGCTCAACAGCTTGGACACTCTCTACGAGATCTCGGAGATCGGAGCTTAGGTCTTGCAGGGTTTGTTCGAGTTCATGGCGAGCCTCGATAAGCTCAGGGGAACTAGCAGAGGGTGCAGATGAGCGTATGCGCAAATATGAGGCAAACAGGGGCCGTGTAGTATTAAGCGCGGATAGAACGTCCCTAGAAGCATCTTTAGTGAGAGCTCTAAATAGCAATGATGACAACTCACGCTTGAACCTGTAGAAAGGGGTCCTCTTCATTAGATGTGGACATCATATTGAATGAGGTGAAGCTTTGTTGCACGGCGTCCTACTGAATTAAAGAAATATTACAAATAAATTATGCGTTGCGGAAGATTTAGGGCCTGCTGCTGTTGCACGATGATGAAACTCCCAATGCCGAACATATTCCGAACGAGCACGTGATTACACATTTTCAGTTCAAATTAAATCTTGCATCCAATGAAGTTCATCAGCCTTCTGAGGATGACTCGAAGTTTTCCTCAGCAACCCCAGTGAAACCTGAATCAATCTATATGGCTCGAGGAAAAGAATTTGTTCGAAATGGGTCCCGACCAGCCTCTTCCCCTGCCGGCTGAGTTCGCCGATGTTGATTCATACGTGGATTCCCTGTTACAGTTTGCGACTTCCTCATGGCTGCTACAAACTCTCTGTGGAGGTGTCCATATCCTAGACTTTTTCACTAGAACACCTGATCTATACTCAGCTCTTCTACCTGAAGCATGGCGAGATTGGTTCAAGAGCATGGACATCATGGACATCATAGATCTTCTGGTGAGAGAAGACTTAACCCAGTTTAGAACATCATCCGCTGGAAACTCGGAGGGGGCTTCATCTCAAAATACCGCATGGCGTGGAGGGCCATATCCACCAGAGGACTTGGTTCAATATCTGCAAGATGTGCGAAAGCATTGCTTAAATCGCCAGTTTCCTCCCCCAAATTCAGGACTATCAAAACAAAAGAGCACCATCGCGCGTCATATAGCTGTTGGCATGAAAGTCAAAAAAGTTCACGAAGTTGATAACTTCGCTCGTTACGTGGACAGGCTGACTTCAGACATAGCAGTTGCTCAAAAGCGTGAAATCACCCATCTAGTGGATTTTGGCTCTGGCCAAAACTACCTTGGTCGTGCGCTTGCTGCCCAGCCGTATTCGAAACATATCATAGCTATCGAAAGTAAGCAGCATAATATTGAAGGCGCCAAGGTCATGGATATCAGGGCCAAACTAGTAGAGAGGGCAAAAATAATGAGAAACAAGAAAGCATACCGGGCTGCCCTACAAAATGGCATAGACGCAAATCAACAGTGTGATCTGGACGGCTGTACAAAATTGCCCGAGATGATCAATACGAGTAAACATAATCCTGTGGATGCCGAAAATCTAAGCAATCCGGATAAGGATGAGGTAGTGGATAACGCAAAAACAATCACTACTACATTCCAACTCTACACTGATGGCCATGGAAGCGTACAATACGTAGAGCATCGGATAAAAGATAGTGAACTCGGCCCAGTCATCGAGCAAATAATAGACACATCACAGATTCAGCAAGATAGGTCAAAAGAAGAACTTCCTATTGTGGAAGAAACAAACAATCCCCAGTTACTCCCCAAATTATCCGAGCCAAACCTAATGGTAATCTCATTACACTCTTGCGGCAATCTTGTTCATCATGGCCTCCGCTCCCTGCTCTTAAACCCTTCAGTTAGTGCAGTTGCAATGGTTGGGTGTTGCTACAACCTCGTTACCGAGCGCCTTGGGCCGCCGACATACAAACTTCCCACTCTCCGTTCTAACCATCCACGCCTCACATCAGCTTCATCAGCATTCGATCCGCACGGCTTTCCCATGTCAGACCGACTCGCTACCTATCCCCTACCACAAATCCTAACCCCTAACGCTAACGGAAAACACACTCCCGATCCAGCCACCGGTCTCCGCCTCAACATTACCTCTCGTATGATGGCAGTCCAAGCGCCCCAAAACTGGGGCCGTGACGACAGTGAACTCTTCTTTACACGGCACTTCTACCGTGCGCTCCTCCAACGCATCTTCCTTGACCGCGGCGTCGTGTCTGCACCCGTGGATGACGATGACACCGTCGGCAGTAACGTCTCCGCCGTCGGCCACACTAGCAAAGTAAACTGGACGCCGCCCGACGGCTCCGGGTCCGGTGCTGATACTGACGGTGGTGCCGCCTCACTTACGATTGGGACTCTCCGCCGGTTCTGCTACAGCGACTTCGTGTCATATGTCCGCGGTGCGTTGGGGAAGCTCATGTCGCCGAATTCGCCGTGTGCGGTCGATCCCGCATTCATTGCGGAAAAGATGGGTGCACTAACGGATGCGGAGATCGTAGGCTATGATGAACGGTATAAGGAGAGGAAGAAGGAGTTAAGCGTTATGTGGAGTCTCATGGCGTTCAGTGCGGAAGTCGTGGAAGCGGTTATTGTTGTGGATAGGTGGCTGTGGTTGAGAGAACAGGAGCAGATAGAAAGTGCATGGGTGGAGCCAGTGTTTGAGTATGGCATAAGCCCGAGGAATTTGGTTGTGGTCGGGATAAAGAAGCAGAATCGAGCAATCTCAAACCAATCACCTTACATGTAGAGAACGAAGCGGTTTATCCGTTCGTAAGGCGAAACATTAGCAATTTGAATTTTTGAATTCAATAATACTCGTAAAGTTTAGGACGGTCTATTTTTGAATCCTAACGAAGTTCTATGTGATTGTGCGGTGGCTGAATCTGCGAATAGCGCACGGACCAATAAATTATTTTCGTTTCTTGGTAAAGTGTATTTTCACTACACTTCGTTTCATGGCCGCAGGTATCTTAAGAATCACTGCGGTCTGATGAATCTTCACGTGCATCCACAACACAACGTAGCGCCAAAGATGACAACGACATGTTCGACATCTCTACTTTGTCGCTCCAAGATAAGCCGGGTAGTAGCTCTGATGTTTCAACCGTCAACAATTCCACTAAGGCTCTTGCCAAGGAGTCTTTCGTTCAGGGGATCATCAAGGAGATCAAAAATGACCAAACCGGATCTCGCACAAGGCTTCCAACCGTTGAGTCAGCACTCAACCTCTTAGACTGGATTCGTGAGGCCTTCTCTAATCTGGAGATCTCTCACTCCGGATACTCCAAAACAGCCCCCCGTAAAACCAGCAACCTGACCAGCAGCCTAGTTTCGCTTCAACGCCCAAGAAAACGAGTATCAAAACTCTGACCACGGTGCTGAATATCGTTTGCAATTGCGTTTGTTTCTGACAGCGTTCCGCGGAAAGAGTATTGTGTTTTTAGAAAGATTATCCCTTTTGTATACTATTTTCAGCGATACGGCCTGTCTTTCCATGTTTTCAAAACGAAAGAATTGGTTTCCATTGTTTTGGGCTTTTTTACGACGGGCACTTCAAAAACGAACTGGGGTTGGGATGGAATAGAGGGATTGAGAGATACGTTAGGAACAGCCACGGTGGGATTCGGGTAGGCGCTAGAATCAGTTGCAATGGAATTAGGACAGGTTTCAGGATTAGTTGCAATAGAACCAAGACAGGCATCATGAGCGGTATCAGAATCAGCAGGAGCATCAGTATTAGCAGTATTAGTAGCATAGACACAATCCCAAAAATCAACACCTCCATAATCCCCACGCGCCCTTGCTATGCCACCAAGCCATCCCAGCACACCAATCCCATCCGCAGCATCAATCCCCAACATCAATTCCCAGAATCAATCCGCAGCATCAACCCCCTACCCCTAACCCCTTCTCACCTCAACAATCTCCCTAACCCGCATGTCCACGCCCACCCAAAACCGCTTCCCCCGCCACTCGACCGTCACGCCCCCCAACACGGCCCACGCCCAGACGGGAAGCGCCAAGGCCTCCCTGCCCACCCACGCCAGCGCCCACTCAGCCCGCGACCGCCTCGCGGCCACGCGGCCACGCGCGAAGTCGGGCGTGTGCGCGTCGACCTCGACGCTGCGCCCGCTGTGCAGGATGGCGTACAGCGTGCGGTCGACGGCCATCCAGGCCAGCACGCTGAGCGTCCAGAGAAGGAGGAAGGCCGGGCGGGTGGCCCAGAAGTCGGGGGTCGTGAGCCTGCTTATCCCTATCGCTGCCCGTCTCACTCCCGCTCCCGTTGCTGCCGCTGCCGATACTCCTGATGCTCCTGCTGCTGCTGCTCCGCTGCCGAACATGTCTCCTGCTCCCGCGCCGCCAACCCCACCACCGAGTCCCAGTCCCAATGCCAGCGCCAGCGCACCCACCGCCCGCGCCAGCGCCTCGCGCGCCCAGGGCAGCGTGGTCAAGGCGAAGGCGCCGTAGAGCGAGCAGAGGAAGCTCTCGGTGCCGGGCTCGACGAGCGTGGCGAGCAGGACGGTGAATTTGCGGACGCGGAGCCAGCGCACGCGACGGTGGAGATAGGAGGGCAGCGGGTGCGCGGAGAGGGGCTGGATGCAGGGGGAGCCGTGGAGGAGGGCGTGGTTGCCGAATTTCTTGGTTCGGGCTTGCGCGGCGTTGGTACTATTGGCACTGCTGGTGGTGTTGTCGCTACCATCGAGCGCTGGTGCTGGTGCTGGTGCTGGTGCTGGTGTTGATGCTGATGCTGTTGTTGTTGTTGATTCCGCTGGTGGCTTCGGCTCCCGCAGGAATCCCCACCCGGCCAGGCGCGGGAGCAGCGTGCGGCTGGCGGGCGGCTGGATCTCGAACGGCTGCGGCTTCTTCCACAGCATGTCGCCGATGAGGTGGTCCTCGCAGATGTTATCGGAGAAGAAGTCGATTCCCGGCCCGTGGCGCGTCCCAGTACCGGCTGCAGTGGCGGACGATGTCAGCGCGGCTAGGTGCGAGCGGCGGAACATGTTGCTCTTCCCCACGATGCAGGGCGCGACGAGCACCGTGTTGATGGCCGTGTAGAACTTGGCGTGTGAGGACGACATGAAGAGCTCCTCCAGCCTGCCACCGGCCGAGCAGGTCAGGGAGCGGAGTAGGCCGCGCGGACCGGCATTGCTGTTCTCTGTTGAGGATGAAGACGAAGATGAAGATGAAGATGGAGATGAAGGTTCTTCTGGCGGCACGTCGACGACGAGCGGCAGCTGGTGCACGAACTTGTGCGGACGCGCTCCCGCGCCGTGGCCCTCGAGCAGGTCGACCATACGCCCCGCCACGCCACTGCCGACCCAGACGTTGCAGTCGACGACCCAGACGACGTCGCCCTTGGCCTCGCGGTACGCGCGACTCATGTTGCGGATCTTGGGGTTCGGGCCCAGCGCGCTGCCCTCTGTCGTCTCGCCACCGTCGCCGTGGCTCCTGATGGTTCCGTTCGCGGCATCCCCGTTCGCGGCGTAGGAAGGGTGGAGGAAGGGGTCTTCGGTCTCGACGAGCACTTGGACATCGAAATCGGGGAAGTCGGCCAGGAGCTGCTGCAGCACGGGGAATGCGGGATCGGTGCGTGTTGCGATGCAGAAGCGGATAGAGAGCTTAGGGGATGGGTAGATTTGGCGGAAGGTCGAGGCGAGGCAGGCGTATAGGCGCGGCTCTAGCCCTTTGACTGGGCGGATGATGGTGATATGCGGGAGCTGCGACGGCGGGAGGGAGGTCAGGCATACGGCATGGCGGGAGGAACGAGTATAGTAGCGGTATCTGAGGAAAGGTGGGTTAGCTGTAGGTATGAGAGTGGAAGTGAGAGCTAGGGAATTGAAGAAGGGTGGATGCTGTTTCTGAGGTAGAGATAGAGGCGTTTTTGGGGAGAGAGAGCTGCGGGTTCCCAGGGCTAAGTGTTGAAGACTGGGTTAGAGGTCCTCATACAATTGCACATATCCAATGCTGCATACAATCACGACGAAGCAGTACCATACTAGGCAAACCCAAGCGACGCTTTCGGCCAACATGGAGGCATGGTAGAGTGGTGGAGTAGGAGCAGCAACTTTACTTGCATTGGCTTGCAAGTGTAGCATGCGCTGTTACGGGAATTGAAAGAAAAGGAGAGAGGGGATTGTTGTAGCTTTTTGTTGTGAGAGCTGCAAAGAAATTTGAGGTTCGGAGATGTCGGGGACAAGCTATTCTCGCTTGCAACACCTATAATTAAAGGCGGTGGAGAGACACCCCCCACTGATTGAGTTTAGTTTCTTCCTAATCAAGTTAGAATATCACGTGAATTTAAGTGGTTTGCATCTGCATAATAAATTGGTAAGGGCTGGCAGAAAGAATGCGTTCCTTCCTAACTTGTCACGCGTCCGTGGCTTTGTGAATCGCACGGACGTGTATAATCTGAAGCTTTCATATTGAAATGGAATCTGAACCTGGAGCTTCGAGCTCCACATTGAAATGATGCCAAGAGCTCCATTTTAGAAGTTCTCAGCGCACGCTCCTCTTACCATTACCCCAGCCGTATTTAACTTAACTTAGTCAACTCCGCACGTAGCTTAACGTGTTCCACCACTCATCCGGCCACCCCACCAGCACCAAGACGTGTCCTCGTACCAAAACAATAATGTCATCAATTCAGCACTCTAAATCACCCCAGAAAAGACTACTTATCGGCGTGTAGTAGAATAACTATACGAAGACGCGTCTTGGTGCTGGTAGGGTGGCCGGATGAGTG
>Ga0307515_10018485_pt1 | contig 12607 bp, 23 predicted proteins | sample 17_EM_MG_FD_194513 | JGI IMG/M metagenome (GOLD analysis project Ga0307515, IMG submission 194513) | Populus trichocarpa ectomycorrhiza microbial communities from riparian zone in the Pacific Northwest, United States - 17_EM | ecosystem: Host-associated > Plants > Roots > Unclassified | place... | reverse complement strand
GCGATATGATTTCCCCAGGAAGATCGCGGAATACGCCTGGTGCAAAAACGGCAGCTGTTGACACGTTTGGTGCGGTCAGCTCTCTCCCTCCATGACATGTGGCGGGGGGAATAATGCACAGTACGTACCCAACGATTTCGCTCTGTCAATGGGTGATTGTCCGTAAGCCTAAGGCCCTGAACGGGAACTTTACCTAGCTCCAGCTTCAGGGCCAAATATTCGACGCCGGCCGCCTACTGACATGAGAGGCTAGTTATACCGACAACCACGTGGGTCGGACACACTTCTGAAGAAAAAGACACCTGGTAGTCTAGTTGGTCTCGTTGTCAATCTCGCCTTCAAAATCGTGATCTGCATCAACTGCAAGAGCGCCATTGATCCAAACCTCATCCTCGCTCACGTTAATCGCGAACTGCCCCACGGGAAAACCACCAACACGTACTGCGATGGCCTCCGGGCGAGGTTCAAACTAACGCCCAAGGCTGAACCCAGTAACCCGTCCGTTCTGAGACATGCCATTCCGTATCTCTCGATTCGGGAGAACTTTGTGTACTGCACGGTCTGCAACCACGCCGTCGAGAGATTGCGCACCCTGAAGTCGAATCACACAACCTGCCCCGGTTTCGAGATCAAGGAGGGCTTCGCACAGACGTTCTTTCCTCGCTCCCGCCACGGAGGCTACTTTGCCGTCACCGTGCCTCCGCAACGGCGCGACCCTCGCCCTGTCAATCTCGTCCAACGTCTCAAGGTTACGTTCCCGGACCCCAACCCCGCTAACATTCCAATGACCCTCCCCGAGAACCCAGCCGACTCCAATCACTTCTTGTCGATGCAAAAATGGGTCCCGACCCTCAACGGCCTCACCCACGCGGAGATCCACTTCGCCACCAGAGAGGTCAACCCGGACCTGAGGGAGTTGGTTTCCGGTGCCGTCGGTGGGTACATGCGTGAGATCGACGAATCGTTGGCAAAAAACTCGACGCATCAGATGAGGGTTGCCATCGGTAGCTTTACCGGGTTGGTGTCTCTTCTCTCAAGCCCTCTTGTTCGAGGTTACTGACGAAACGTGCAGGGAACAGTGGATGGCGGACTTGTTCGAGTCCTTCCACAGGAAGGCCACTTGGGAAGCATACAGGAAGTTGGGCACCAACCTCTTCACCTTCCTCGTCGGCGCCTGCCTGGATAAGCTCGGGATTTCCTTGATGCGCTCGAGGGTGATGATGGCTCGGATACGTCAGCCCTGCAAAGCTTCCCTTCTCCATCTTCACTCAGAGCATGGCCAACAAAACCGTACACGCCTTCCCAGTCTATCGTTTCCTCGTACTCTACAGCTTCCGTCGCGACGGAAGCATCGAACCCTGTAACGACATCACACAGTATATCTCAAAAATCGTCTTCTTCGCCCGCGCTTGCATCTACAGGCGCATCAGGGAAACTATGGACGCCAACCACACCGGTTTCTTTTCGTGAGTGGAAACCGTCAGGTTGTGATCCTCGACCGCCAGTGAACTGACGCCTTCCCAGTGTTTACGAGGGTTTCAAGAAGTACCTCTTGCTCAATTCCGACTTTCCCCTTTCTGCTCTCTACACCGATCGAAACATTTTGAAGAAACTAGTCGAAGACCAGGGACGCGACCCAAAGGTCACCCTGGTCGGACGAACGGCCATTCTACACAGCACGGCCGTTCAGCTGAAGGACATTGGCAACATGTACAGGAGTCTCCTGAAGGATATTTCTGAAGTGGAGCGTCAGATAACACGGGGCCTCTCCGACACTGATGATCGTCTCCAACTTCGTCTTCCCGACCTGCCGAGCGATGAGTCCAACAACACCTCCGTCGAATTTTTCTTTGCGGAGATTCCCAGGAATGGCTTCGTCGGCGCTGGGGACGTGATGCTGGACATCATCATCAACCACGACCTCTTGCGGGGTCAATACATTGTCGACACCGGCGGTGACAACCTCAGCTTCAACCCGGTCGCGTGTCACGAGTTGTTGCAGCAGTTTGCTAACCTCCGCGCTCTGCTCTTCTCCGCCGCACACATCTCTTCTGGCAGTCCCGGTCGAGGAACCGAGATCGCGTCCCAGCACCTTCGGAACGCGCCAGGAGGAGATGTTAGGAACGTGAAGTTGATCGGCGGCAAGATCTGCTTCGTCGGAGGGTACAACAAGACCACACATCAGGTACGGGATGCGTCATGTGCTGACAGCCGTCGGCGGTCACTGATCACACGAGCTTGCAGACCGAAAGGCACAAGGTCATGTATCGCTCCCCCCCCCGACGACCTTGCTCCGGGAGTGGCTGATTTATAGGCCGCTGCAGGTCTACATCGCCCGGGTCCTCAGCAAGGACGATACGGCCCACCGACTGCGTTACCTCCTGCTCCCTGGCCTGTACAAGTCCCTAGAGTCCGCAGACCTTACCAACATGCTGCGGGCGTCCACGATGAACCATATCGGATACGAAATAGGTCTACGTGACTGGCGTGATATCGAGGTGGCCTTTGTGCAAGCCTTCTACTGCGATATATTCTAGACGCCGGCCCACTACGGCCAAAGGGGTCACAACCTTCAGACCGGCTACAATTTCTATGGGCAAGTTTCCGATTCCCCCCATGGCGTACCTTTTCAGGTGATAAGATCTCACCTCGAATCCTCGGAGTTCTGGCAAGATTTAACCAGTAGGTCCCACCGTCTTGTCTTGCGGGTGCAGCTCTCATCTTGGTCCACCTTTCGAACGGTTTTCGTATGTTCGACAGTGCTTCCCCCCTCCATTTTGGCGACGCCGTCACGACCGAACCGGCGCTGGTGGGGCTACTAAGGTCTCGGTAACATCATCCACGAGGGAAAAGCCCGTCATTGAAGCCACCTCTTCCTTCCTATACCGCGGTCGCCCTACGGATTATGAAAACGCCTTCAAGATCTCCAAGAGCCCGACTACTACAGCGTTAACGTCTGCAATCCTACCTTTGGAGAGAACTACGCCCTCGCTAAACAGTTCGGTCAACAACTCATCGAGAGCTGTCGCAAGGTTGTGAGCCGCACGTATAACTGGAGCGACGATGAAGCAGTATGTTCGCCTGCTGTGCCCGCTGGTGGCCCGTCCCCATGCATCTACTGATTTTCACGTTCGGTCAATACCAGGGAGGACAAGAATGCCCGCTCCGTCTCAAGGAGATGGACGTCTCTGACCTGAACTTTAGACCGTGTCCTTGCGGTCATCGGGTTCGCTTCTTCCGTACTCAACCCTCACGAGATGACTAACATGCAGTCCCTGTTCAGATCTGTCATTTTTGCTGGCGTCACATCAACGAGAACCTCAACGGCAGACACCTCGCATGAAGGAGAGAGTACGCAGTCGATGCTGTTCAGTTCAAACCCATCAACAAGGAGTACGTGCACCTCGTTCCTCATCACCACGAGTCACTCACGGATTTCGTAGTCACATGCGCCTGACCCAACAGAAGAAACAGAGAACGAGAGCGCAGGGATCTGGACATGTTGGGGGTGGCGGCATCTTGCCAATGTTCGTATTGTACAACGAAAAGTCGTGTGCATTGTCAATATGAATCCCCGGTTCGCGAAGGAGGAGGTTAGCCTCACTGCCGCATTCCGATCATGTTATTTCGTTGCTGACCAAGTTATCACAGCTGATCCCGACGTTACGCTCCAACGACTACTTTGGCCAATACGGAAAGATATCCAAGATCGTGATCGTCAAATGCACGTCCACAAACCGCAAGGGTCTGGTCATCGGACTCTACGTCACTTACCATAGGAAGGAGGATGCTGCGCGGTTGGTGCCGTCTCCCACCTGGGGGTGGGGAGACTTCATGCGGGCAAGTTACGGAACGACGAAGTACTGTACGACATTCCTTTGTGGCCAGACGTGCTCGGACCACGGCTGTATGAACCCTCACGAATAGGATTGCTTCACGAAGGAAGACCTCACAACGTTGTACGTCTTGCAGGGGCATTCTTCCATTCGTCATTAAATTTATCTCCGGCAAGCATACTCTCAAGGACACCAAGGACAGACCGCGAGTGGTTATGGTTACGACTAAGAAGACCGACGAAGCGGAAGGTAGGACGTTTCGCGGAGCAGACTCTCAGACGTTTGGTCAGGGAGAAGTATCACACCGACTACTCCATTCTTGGCAAGTGTGACTTACCTGACTCGCGACTGTTTGTTCTAATCCAATTCCAACAGACAGATTCCCCGCGAGTGCTCGCCCCTTCTACGCCATGCCTGATCCGGAGAACCCTCAACTTTCCAACTCCTACGACATCTCCATCCGTGATGAAGAGGTCCTTTCTGGTAGTCAGCGTATCCACGACGCAGTCTTCCTCGAGAAGAAAATGAGATCAATATCGACCCCGAGACGATGACTGACTACCTCAACGGCTTCAGGTGGGGCTGTCCTCCCCACGGTGGAGGAGGTGTAGGCCTTGAGCGTGTTGTTATGCTGATGTTGAAGCTCGGGGACGTCCGATGGGCCAGCTTGATCCCTAGGGACTCAAGGAGCTTCTCCCAGGAGGACCAACCTCTCGCTGAGACGACCATAGTTGCTGCTCAGAACCTTCTTCTTCATGGACCGGAGTCCACCACCTTTACTACCAGTAACAAGCCCATTGATGGTGAATTGCCACCCCTCGAGAACGTACGTTTCCTCCAATCAACCCCGATTCGCAGTTTTTTGACCGTGCCACTCTCACAGTTGATTGCCAAGTATGGTGACGCTACGAATACTAGTTGGATCGATCCTGCCTGGACTGTCTGGCGAGACACCAAGACTGGTGGTGCCGTTGGATACGTCCCCCAAAACGGTTTCACCGTCACATTTGGAAACCATCTTTGTGAACCCAAGCAGATTCCCGCTGTCGTCCGTGCTTACCTTCATTTCCTCTCCCACGATAAGAAGTTGAAGCCCGTCCGGCGCTGCGTCGACGCCGAGACCGAGAAGGTTCTTCATCAAGGGCGGGGCGGGCGACGAGGAGAAGATCCTAGAAGAGAGCGTTTATCCCCAACTTCCGCCATCTGGATCGACCAGATACGGACGACCACTGCCTCCCCTTCCTCACTCACGCACAACATCCGCTCAGTTCTCATACTACGACCCTACAGTGGCCCATTCGAGAACAGCATCGGAGCAAGTTATTCCTTTTCCACCCCCTTCCACTGAGATTGCACCACTTTCTGCAGGTCTCAAGCCCGCTTCCTTGAACCCATTCGCTTTTGGGACGAAGAGTACCTCGACCCTACCTTCGTGGCAGCAACCTGCCACTGCACTGACCCCCACCCAGCGTCCGCAGAGTGTTTCGAGCAAGCCACTTAACGCGGCCGCTTCGGAGTTCAAGCCCAACTTCACCTTCCAACCGCCTGTTGCTGCACCCCACCTTTCGTTCAGAAGTCCGTCATCCGAACCAATTAATGCCGGACGGCCGTTGCCCACGCCCCCGACTGTGCACGACGCAAACGCACGAAAACAGCAAGGGAGGGAGAAGAGACAGCGAAGAAGTTCTGGCGGTGATGATGACGAATGAGGTATCAACAACATGTCTTCGTTCAAGTTCCCCCCTACGTCAAGCGGCAACTTCGGAAAGGGAAATCATTGGTCCGCTCCACCAACCCCCGCTGCCTTCGATGTCGAACGAAGGGCTTCAGTCAGCGCCCCACCGCCACAACACTTCACCGTTTCTGGCTTTGTCTCCGAGGTGACGTCCCCACTCTGCCACAGAGGACCGGCCTTCCACGAACGGCGATCCAGGTTCAACGCCTGTGCGCTAGTCTTTCCACCTCCGGCTCGATTACAACAAAAACTAAGCCATCGATACGTTGTATACCCCGATACTTCGAGATCGCCACTCCCCGCGTTCGAGCACCGAAGATTAATCCCCCCTCCGATACAAATGGTATGATCCACCACAATCCGGCACTATTGGGTCTGTATACGACTGGATCTCCGCGATCTGCAGCCATCAGGGTTTCCGAAGGCTTTGAGGTTGAGAGGAGTTCGCCACTCTCCACTCAGCATCGATTACGATCGGTCAAGAGGCCTGCCTCCGTCGATCTCATGGAGGTCGCACTTCAGACCCACCTGCCGCCTTTGCTTTCGGCCAAGGCGAGACCGTTTACCATGTCGGGACTCATTCCCCTCGACCCGGTGAATCTGGTTGTATCTTTCAGATCCAAGGTAAGATGGAAGCCATTCACAAGACTGAAATTGCTCGTACTCAACAAGGCGTGTTGCCTCTGTCCTTGATTTCGTTTCTTAGAGCGGCATCACACATTCTCTTGATTTCCAAATAGACATCAACTATGACCTCCCCTCGAGGTTCTGACGGCCGCATGCAGACCTCACGCTTCTGACCTAGGTGAATACACATCGACACGCGAGGCCCTCTTCTACCCACCCAACCTGCCTTTGTCCGTCACCCTCGAAATCGCGAATCGCCCGATCATTGATGCCATCCGGAACACACTATTCTCTACTCTCCCGAAAGGTCACCATCTCACCGCCGTTAGGGATATGTTGGAAATCGTACTCAAAGGCGGGAGGATGACACCTCTGCCCAAGCCGATTGACGGTCGGGTGGCAATTATCTTCGTGACACTCCCCGTTCGGTACCGGGGTGGCGCGTTGGTCATTCAGGACCCTAACTCGGTTGACGGTGCCAACGAGGAGATCTACCGCGGTGGAGGGAATAGCCATACGAGTGCTCAAGGCCACACCGGCGTGGGTATCGATCATCTCGAATGGACCGCGTTCTTGACAAACTGTGAATGTGAACTTGGGAATGTCTCCTCGCTCGATATTATTGGACGACACAACGACTGTCCAGCACATCGAGCCGCCGCGTTCCAGGCTTGTCGACGGCGACGGCGACGATGACGAGATCCGTAATGACTGCGAATGTAAGTACACACCTCTATCACCCTGCACGCTTATCGAACTGAGCGAGAGATCCAACCGCGTTAGCACGTAATCTGACCTCGAGACAATGTCCTCCAGCAAGTCCCGCCATTCCCTGCTGAATTCGCCCCCCAACGCCGTGGACCTCACTCAATGTCCGAAGTCCCAAAGCCCCTGCAGAGAGTGAACCGGGACAGATCCAAGTCGTTGGCTGACCCGACCACCAGCTCCTCCGACTCCAACTCGTTAGCAAGTACTTCGTTCTTCCCCATCATAGCCACCCTTCCTCAAGCCGCTCCACCAAGCAAGAAGTCTGTATCGAGGACGTCGACTAAACGGAACTCTACGATCAAGCCCAATGACCAGTCCCAACTGCGGAATAGCGAGGCGATTGAAGGCAAAGACATCGCCGATGAACTGCCCGCCATCGTCGAACCTTCCACCCTGCCCCGTCAACGGACACGCCCAGAACACCCCATACCCGACGTGAACAGATTGTATCAGAGCACACCCAACTCAATTAGCGATCTCCCCACCCGCCTCTCTGGCTGGTTCTCACACCTTCAGTACATCCTCCAACGACCTCACCCTCCCCGTAATTCTTCGGTTCCTCAACTTCACCGGTCGGTTCTTCGAAGAGATAGGGTGCAAACTCCCTGCTGAAAGTGGTGAAACATGGCAAGGGTCACTTAGACAAGGCCATGCAGTACCTATAGACAGCGACGCTACTCCCGACAAATGTATGGACCCGACCCTCGCCCTCGATCTCGCATCCGACCGCAACGCTCCAAAGTCTCCCCCTCACCCCATCTTCCTCCTTCCCATCTTCACATACACCATCAACCCCATCCGACCCCACCTCAATCTCGACTTCCACTCGTCCCCAGAGCCCGCAACGTCACGTTTGGCCCTCCTAGGGAACGTCCCAAAATCCGCCACATCCGATGTTCTCAAACAGTCACTCAAACAGTCCGGCTCGGTAAAGGGCATCCTTGTTCGCTTCCAGCCAATCCACGGCTTTGTTGACATTGCCTTCTACGATTCAAGGGATGCTGCACATGCCAGAGTTTGTATCCCCCAGATCTCAATTCACGGCGTCACCCTATCTGCTCGTTTGTTATCGCCGGTGATATCAATAAAGGTTCGTTTACCGGTTTGCCGCAATTCCTCCACCCTCGAACGTGCGATTCATTTATCATTCTGCTTCCCTGCTTCCAGGTTGTACCCGGTCCGAATGCCTGCTTGGACGAGTGTGAGGCCCTTGTATCATTTCCATCGAGGATGGCATCTTGAGCGAGAACCAGCTGCACGACTTTCTTGCGTCCTTTGGCCACCTTCAATCATTCAATCCTTCCAGTGGTGTACGTTTTTCCCAGGCCATTCTTTTCTTGTGCCTGACCGATTGATCACTTGTCGGCTCAGTGTTATATTGCAGAGTATACCGACTCTCGGTGTGCCTAGGTGTTCGTCAGTAATGCCCATGGGCTGTGCGCTGGGGCTTGCCCCCGCGCTGAACCTGTCACCCCAAGGAACTCACTGAGGATGCAGCCCCAGAGAGTCCCTCTCCGAAACCTGGTCGACTCCGTCCACGCAGCGTGAGCGCGGGAGAGAGCTCGAAACACAGTGATCTGTCGATCATCGTTCCCCCTCCTCCGTCGGTCGAAACTTGTGCTCCGGAAACCGCTGACGCTGCAGCAAAATCCGAGCCCAAGGAGCAGCACGTACGCATCAAACAACTCCCTGCTACCCCGAATCACTTTTTCCCACCGGCTGAAGACTGCTCTCCCTCCAATACCATTTGTCTACCTGCTTCAGTCACCAGCAACGCACTCGTTCCTGCGGTTCGACGAATCGACCCCAGTCCATTACCAATATCCTATATACCCTTATATGTACTCACCGGTCGAGAGCCATTTCCCCCACGCTTCGATGCACAACTGGGACTACCACTATCCTTCATCCAGATGTCACAACCTATAATGTACCCATCGACTGTCGATTACTCGAAACACATGCCGCTGCATGCGCGGCAGACCATCCTCGCTCGCCCACCTTACTCAGCCCCCTTTCTCCCGTATATCTCACCCCGGCCGCCAGCAATCAGAACACCCCGACCAAATCCTCAGTTACCCCCCCCCCACCTGAACCCAATGCTACATCGTTCCACGTCCACCCTCCATGTCCGGGTGCCTGGCGTTCCACCGCCTCCGATCTTTGAGAAGAACCAACTCGATTTGAAAAGAATTGAGCAGGGACTGAACGCAAGGACTATACTGGACACCCTCGAACAAACGTTCAAGGACCGATATGGTCAACCGGATCGTCTCACCCCCGTTTCACCTCAATTGGCCACCGATATGGCGAACCGAGATTCACCCCAGAGGAATCACATCATCACGTTCTTCAGAGCTCTCGCCATCTGTCACAGCGTCCTCTCGGATCGACCGGAGCCGAAGGAAGGCCCATTATTTCTGACGTACAAGGCTGAGAGTCCGGACGAGGCGGCTTTGGTCGCTGCCACTTGTGACACCGGTTTCCCTTTCGTCGCGAAAGGAAAGGATTTCATCGATATCGAAGCCATGGGCCAGGCCGAACGTTATATCCCGTTCAACTCGATGAGGAAGAGGATGAGTGTCATCGTTCGTAACCCGCAAGGCAGGATCGTGCTATACTGTAAGGGTGTGGATAGTGTCATCTACGAGCGGCTGGCCGCAGATCAGGACCCAACGCTCAAGACCCAGACCACCAAATATATAGAGACCTTCGCCAACGGCGGCCTTCGAACGCTTTGCGTTGCATACAGGTACTTGGAAGAAGAGGAGTATCTCGAGTGGTCCGCATTTTACGACACCACAACGAATTCGGTTACTGACCGCAACGAAGCGATTGACAAGGCCAACGAACATATCGAACACTCGCTATACATCCTCGGCACTACACTCGGCACTGATTTATGGAGCTACCTTATCTACTCGTTTGTTATCGCTGGTGTATCAAGAAAGGTTCGTTTACCGGTTTACCACAATTCCTCCACCTTCGAACGTGCGATTCATTTGTCATTCTGCTTCCCTGCTTCCAGGTTGTACCCAGTCCGAATGCCTTCTTGGACGAGTGCAAGGCCATTGTATCAGTTTCCATCGAGGATGGCATCTTGAGCGAGAACCAGCTGCGCGACCTCCTTGCGTCCTTTGGTCACCTTCAATCATTTTATCCTTCCAGTGGCGTACGTTTTTCCCTGGCCATTCGTTTCTATGTGCCTGACCGATTGATCACTTGTCGGTTCAGTGTTATATTGCAGAGTATACTGACTCTCGGTGTGCCCAGGCATTCGTCAGTAACGCCCACGAGCTGTGTATCGGTGGGGCTCGTCTCCGCGCTGAACTCGTCACCCCCAAGGAACTCACTGGACGTGGCCCCAGAGAGTCCTTCTCCGAAACCTGGTCGACTCCGTCCACGCAGCGTGAGTGCGGGAGCCTGAGAGAGCTCGAACCCAGGGATCTGTCGATCATCATTCCCCCTCCTCCGTAGGTCGAAGCATATGTTCTGGAAACCGCCGACTCTGCAGTCCATTCCGAGCCCGAGGAGCAGCACGCACACGTCACCCAACCCCGCTACCCCGAGTCACTTTTTCCCACCCGCCGAGCACTACTATCCCTCCAATCCAACTCCTCTTGTCTACCCCCTGCAATCGCCAACAACATACGTGTTCTGGCGGTTCGACGAATCGATCCCAGTGCATTACCAATACCCTACATACCCTTACATGTACTCGTCGGTCGAGAACCATTTCCCCCATGCTTCGATGCACAACTTGGACTACCATTATCCCTCATACCCGACGTCACAGCATATAATGCACCCATCGACTGTCGATTACTCGAAACGCATGCCGCTCCATTCAGACCACCCTCGCTCGCTCGCCTTACTCAGCCCCCTTTCTCCGGTATACCCCACCCCAACCGCCAGCAATCAGAACACCCCAACCAAGTCCTCGGTTACCCCCCGTCACCTGAACCAACAGCTACATCACTCCACGTCCACCCTCCACGTCCGGGCGCCTGGCGTTCCACCGCCTCCGATCTCTGAGAAGGACCAACTCGATTTGAAAAGAATTGAGTAGGGACTGGACACGAGGACTGCGGTGATGATCAAAAACATTCCGAATAAGATGAGTGACAAGGACTTGATGTCCTTCATTGCGAAGGTCTGCCCTCGAAGAATCGACTTTATGTATTTGCGAATGGATTTCCAGAACGGTGAGTCTCGATCGCCTTGAACTTATGTAAAGGTGATAGCTAACGGCGGGCCACAAAGGTTGCAACGTCGGATATGCCTTCGTCAATTTCATTTCGGTGGGGGACCTGCTGCAGTTCACCATGGAGAGATTGGGCGTCAAGTGGTAAGTCACCTGAATCCTTCGTGAGCTCTCTTTTTTCCTGATCGATCGTACCCCTCAGGAACCTGTATTCGAGCGAGAAAGTTCTGGATGTGCTACACCAACTACCAAGGCAAGGGGGCGTTGATCAAAAAGTTCAAAAACTCGTGCATTATGGACGAGCAGGAGTCGTACCGGCCCAATATCTTCTACTTGAATGGGCCGAAGCAAGGCTTACCCGAACCTTTCCCCGCCCCCACGCATCTCAGGAGGAAGGAAAGGAGTTCGAACAACCGCGGAGCGCTCTACGACGGGAATGGAGTTAGGGCCCCGGGGTAGGCAACACTCAGCCAGATCATCCGGTCGTACCTCTTTTTGTGATCTCCAGGTCGCGAACCAGATAGAAATGTTTCCACATGATATTACTAGGATACGTAGGATACATAGATTAGTGATGCTACCGGGGAGGGACGAACCATTTTTTTCATTTGCCAGTTCTACCACCGACTACCAACCCGGCAGAACCCGCCCGGAACTGCCATTTGCCTGGCAGATCCCCTGCCGAGCAACTGCCCCCAACGCTAGGGTCAGGGAAACCTTGTAAGCAAGGTAACCCGGAACTTAGAGTCCCGGGGAAAACGACAATAAAGGTACCGAAGGAGGGGACGCTATACTGATGCCGCTTTGTCTCAGCCAATCAGAACCGTGGGAGAGTTGTGGTTCCCTTTTTATATAGAAGATCCCCAGTCTACCCGTCTCCATGCCGATTTCCACCACCATGGACATGGACTCCTTCAATTCCCAAGCCGGCACCTTCGACTCTTCCTCCCATCTGGAATCTTATCGCCTTTTCACCTACTACCAGTGCCAACCGGACTGTCCGACTTACCAGGATGACCACTGTGCTTCGTTCGCATTCGATGACCGCGAACGCCACCGCTTCTTTGCTCAACATGCGGTCACAGTACCCCCCAGAAAGGTGTCGACATATTCTGAACTGATGCCCCACGTCGTGGTGCACAAGTGAGTGTACTGAATTGCCCCAGCCGCAATATTTCTGACTTTCCCCCCCGCCCAGCGCCACCATCTTGTTGAGGCAAGACGTCCAAGTAGCAACCAAACCCCAACCATGTGTGAACCCCACCCCATGCCAGGGCAACACTGACCTTCCTGACCTTCCCGAATGCATCGAGGACGATGAACTCGACTGCCCAGGAGAACCCGCGGGCAATGATTGTGCCGAATCTTCCGGTACGTTGATTATCTCCATCCGCACTGCACACCTCTCATACTATGGCCGGTAAACAGGTGAAGAAG
>Ga0307515_10018484_pt1 | contig 12607 bp, 7 predicted proteins | sample 17_EM_MG_FD_194513 | JGI IMG/M metagenome (GOLD analysis project Ga0307515, IMG submission 194513) | Populus trichocarpa ectomycorrhiza microbial communities from riparian zone in the Pacific Northwest, United States - 17_EM | ecosystem: Host-associated > Plants > Roots > Unclassified | place... | reverse complement strand
GAGTATGAGATGGCTAACTTCACACAAGGAAGTCTCTCTATTGAGGAATACTTTTCCGGTTTTCAAAATCTTTGGGCTAATTATTCAGATATTGTTTATGCTAATGTTCCTACTGCAGCTCTCTCTGCTGTTCAAGCAGTGCACGACACAAGCAAGAGAGATCAATTCTTGATGAAGCTCCGTTCTGATTTTGAAACTGCACGCTCTAATTTGATGAATCGGCATCCTGTACCATCTTTAGATGCCTGTTTGAGTGAACTTCTTCGTGAGGAGCAGCGTATCATAACTCAGGCGGCTATGGAACATAGGGCAAATGTTAGTGCACCTGTTTCTGTGGCTTATGCAACACAGGGGAGAAATAAAGGTAGAAATATGCATGTTGTCCAATGTTTTAGTTGTAAAGGTTTTGGTCATATTGCTCGGGATTGCCCTAAGAAATTCTGCAACTACTGTAAGAAACATGGTCATATCATCTCTGCTTGTCCCATTCGACCTGAAAGGAAACAAGGAACTGCTTATCATGCCTCCATTGGTGCCTCTGGTTCTGCTGCATTGCCTATTGCCTCACCTGTTGTTCCTATTCCTACTCCTACAGGCTTAGCAAACCCGAATACACTTACTCCTGAAATGGTACAACAAATGATCATTTCTGCTCTTTCTGCTCTTGGGTTCTCAGGTAATCATAAACTTCTTTTTAAGCCATGGTATTTAGACTCTGGTGCCTCCAACCATATGACCAATACTACCGTTCCTCTTTCCAATGTCAGAAATTATGATGGAAATCTGAAAATTAGTACCGCTGATGACAGTTCTCTGCCTATCAGTGTTGTTGGTGATCTTTCTCCTTCTTTAACTGATGTTTTTTTGTCTCCTTACCTCTCCACAAATCTTATTTCTGTTGGTCAATTGGTTGATAACAATTGTGATGTTCATTTCTCCCATTCTGGTTGTGTTGTACAGGATCAAGCGTCAGGGAAGATGATCGCGAAGGGGCCTAAAGTGGGACGACTCTTTCCTCTTCATATTTCTCATTCCACCAGTATTTCTAGTTTCCCTTTACTTTCCTTTGCATGTAATTTTATTGGTTCTGAAAATAAGAGATGGCATAAACGTCTAGGCCATCCAAACTCTGATGTACTTCGCACTTTGATTAATTCTGGATTATTGGGACATAAAACATGTTCTTCTCTTGATCTTTCTTTTGATTGTACATCATGCAAACTTGGCAAAAGTAAAGTTTTACCTTTTCCTCATCATGCATCTCGTGCCTCCAAATGTTTTGATATTATTCATAGTGATGTTTGGGGGATTGCACCTGTTGTTTCTCATGCTCATTACAAATACTTTGTTACTTTCATTGATGACTTTAGTCGTTTTACGTGGGTTTACTTCCTCCGAGCTAAAGCTGAAGTTTTTTCGGTTTTTAAGCGATTTCTTGCACTTCTTGAAACTCAATTTTCTGCCAGCATCAAAGTCTTGCGCTCTGATTCTGGTGGTGAATACATGTCTAATGAGTTTCAAGGCTTTCTTCAAAGCAAAGGAATCATCTCTCAACGTTCTTGTCCTTCGACACCACAACAAAATGGTGTAGCTGAGAGAAAAAATCGTCACCTTCTTGATGTAGTAAGAACTCTTTTACTTGAATCATCTGTTCCTCCTCGTTTTTGGTGTGAAGCTCTTTCTACTTCAGTTCATTTGATTAATCGTTTACCTTCTCCTACATTAAATAATGTTTCCCCTTTCTTTAAGTTATTTGGTCATTCTCCTTTATATTCTGATCTTCGTACATTTGGTTGTGTTTGTTTTGTGCATCTCCCTGCTCATGAACGACATAAACTTATTGCTCAATCTGTTAAGTGTGTTTTTCTTGGTTATGCTATCCCTCAAAAGGGTTATGTTTGTTATGATCCTCATGCTTGTCGTATACGGGTTTCTAGGAATGTGATTTTCTTTGAAAATCAATATTTCTTTCCATCTCATGTTGAATTGCCATCTGCACCTTTACCTCTTTTGCCTAGTTTTTCTGATTCCACAACAATGGTGGAAAGGTTTAGACCTGGTTTTGTTTATGAAAGACGTCGTCGACATGAGTCTGATTCCACTTCTCTAGTGCCCCTTTCCGATCTTGACCCGGTGCCTGATTCTGCTCCTATTTCTACCACTCTTCGTCGGTCTACTCGTCTTTCTCGACCCCCTGATTGGTATGGATTTTTCACTCCTGTCTCTCTTGTCACTACTTTATCCACTATTTCCATTCCCTCTTGTTACAAACAGGCCATGAAACATACATGTTGGCAAAATGCAATGCAAGCAGAACTTCAAGCACTTGAGGAGAATCATACTTGGGATATTGTTCCTTGTCCTTCTACAGTCAAACCTATTGGCAGTAAATGGGTCTTCTCTGTAAAACTACGTTCTAATGGGTCTTTAGAACATTACAAAGCTCGCCTCATAGCTCTGGGTAACAAGCAGGAATATGGGGTTGACTATGAGGAGACATTTTCTCCTGTTACTAAAATGACCACGGTTCGAACCATCTTAGTTATTGCCGCTTCACAGTCATGGCAACTGCATCAAATGGATGTGAAGAATGCCTTTCTTCATGGTGATCTCCATGAAGAGATTTACATGAAGCTCCCCTCTGGTATGATTACTTCTTCTCCTCACAATGTCTGTAAACTAAGACGTTCTTTGTATGGGCTCAAACAGGCTCCCCGAGCTTGGTTTGAGAAGTTTCGCAGTACAATTCTTTCATTCAGTTTTATACAAAGTCAGTATGATCCTTCTCTCTTCTTCCACATATCCGTGTCAGGTATAGTCCTTCTCCTGGTTTATGTGGATGATATTATCATTACTGGCACTGACTGTGGTTTGATTACTAAGCTTCAGCAGCAATTACATGCAACTTTCCATATGAAAGATCTTGGCCAGCTCACATACTTCTTAGGATTAGAAGTTCATCACCGACCTAATGGTATTTTCGTGAATCAGCATAAGTATATTCAAGATCTTATCACCTTGGCTGGTTTGGAAGACACTTCTTCTGTTGATACTCCTATGGAAGTAAATGTCAAATACAGAAAAGATGAAGGGGACTTACTAGATGATCCTACTCTCTATAGGAGCCTGGTTGGAAGTCTTATATACTTGACCACTACTCGACCTGATATATCCTATGTTGTCCATCAGGTCAGTCAGTTTATGTCTTCTCCTCGGCATCTCCATCTTGCTGCAGTTCGACGCATCATCCGCTATCTTCGAGGCTCACCTAATCGTGGGTTGTTCTTCCCTACCGGCTCCTCTCTTCAACTTGTTGCCTATAGTGATGCTGATTGGGCTGGGTGTCCGGATACACGTCGATCTACTACGGGTTGGTGTATGTTTTTAGGTAATGCCTTAATTTCTTGGAAATGTAAGAAACAAGACCGTGTTTCTAAATCCTCCACTGAGGCTGAGTATCGTGCCATGTCTACTGCTTGTTCTGAAATTGTATGGCTGCGCGGTCTTCTCGAAGAGCTTGGGTTTCCTCAGGTCACCTCTACCCCACTTCATGCTGATAATACTAGTGCTATTCAGATTGCCACCAATCCTGTTTTCCATGAACGCACCAAACATATTGAGGTTGATTGTCATTTTATTCGCAACACCTTGGAAAATCAGGTGATATCTCTTCCTCACATATCTTCCGATCTCCAAATAGCTGATGTCTTCACTAAAGCTATGACTCGACAACGACATCAATTTCTTATTGGCAAATTGTTGTTGGTTGACTTACCAGCATCAATTTGAGGGGGGATGTTACCGTATATGTATACAATTAGGACTCTTAATATTAACTATCAAGATTATCTTATCATAGACTCCTTGTATAGCAAAATAACCTTCCATGTAGACTCCTTGTATGGCAAAATAACCTGCAATGTATAAAAGGCTACTTTATGCCAAGTGCAGGGGGAAACATTCTGCAAAGTTAATAAATTGATTAACTCTCTTGGTACTCTGCTTTTGGCTTGAATAGATTAACATGGATATCTACAATTATTGAATTATTTCATAAGAACACCTTCTCCGGCATATATAACAAAAGGTCAAGAAGACATCTATTGCCTATATGTACAAGGATTAAAGTAAATTATCGGTATACTACTTCTTAGTTGAATTAAAAAAATTTATTTTAATGTATTTCTAAACAAAAAATATTTTAAACTGTATCGCTACTATAATTCCAAACAGAAATATCAGGGTTTTGTTTTTCCTTTCTCTCTGGATAATTAAAAACTTTTATATCCATTGTTTTCTTTTTGGAGATAATAACAATAATTAATAGAGCTATGGCTCACAACATAGCAATTCTTTTTTCAATGATGTACAACTTTAGATATAATAATATGATAAATGCTTGACTTTTATAATATAAATGATGTGAAATAAAACTATTTCAGCAATTTGTTCTTTATAGTAATTATATAAGGCTGCAGGTTGAAAAGAAATTGGAGTACATATAATTGAAAAGCAAATCAAAGTTCAGTAATTATTTGTATATGATCTCATCAAAGCATTAAAATAAATTGATCGTACCAATATGAAATAGGAATAGTGACAGTGACACAGTGGATATAGTGCATGAAAAGTTGGCAAAAAATAAATACAAAAGAATATATGTTAGACATATTTGTAATTGGGGCTGACATATACTATAGGCATTCTGTCAATTTATAAAAGTTTTTCATAGTACATTGATGCATACTATAATTTATATGTTACTTGTTTGGTTATAATAATTTACTAAAACTTGTGAAAGCATTTTTGTTATTTTTTTTATCCCACAATACTTGTAGATTCCTATATAATGCATGTTGTAACTTCGTTATGAGAAATACCACATCAAGAAAAACTTTTAGTCGTGGAAGCTTCTACAAAATCATTTGTAGTTGTAAGTTACTCTTATTTCAATCAATTTTTTTCCATAACTATTAGTGCAAAACAAAGGCTTATTTTATCAATCCCCTAACCTGTTTGGCTTCATTCTTTAGCAGTTTTTTGTTAGATAATTTATGTGAAGAGCAAAGAAAAATTAACCTACTCATGTCCTATCATTTTGAATATCTAAATTAATTGTTTTTACAAAGAACTGGTAGGGTGCATTTTTCTGTATTGTTTTTTATATCAAAATCAAGTATTAATATTTAGTGAATATTAAAATCAAGCCTTAGATGTTTTTTTTTTTGGAAAGTTTCATCTTTTAAAAATTTATGTTGATTTTGCCAAGAATTTGAAAATTAATTCCTCTTATTTTTCTGTATCTTTTTCCATGCTTCTTCCCTCTTCATTTCTTTTTAATCTTTAGAATGCACTTAAAAAATAATAATTTCAATAAACTTTTGTTTATCTTTTATAAAAAATAATCAAACACACTCACTTTTTGTTTTTCAATTCATAACAGGCATATGCCATAATATTAAAATCAAATTCATCATGTTAAATCTAATTTTGAGTTGTTCCCAGACAATAGGAACAACAATTGTAATGTTTGGTAGTGATTGTCATGCTAGTTGATCTTCCCACTAATAGCTTGATCCACTACCTCCTCGGAGGCCATGAACCTGTCATCTTCTAGGGCTGCCCGTAAAGAATGAGCATAAGTTCTTATTCTGGAACATAAGAATGTCTCTTGAGCATACATATATGAATTGTCTTGAGCATACATATATGAATTGTTGTTAATTGATATATAAAAATTGATGGAATTTCTTTTATGATATGAATTGTAATGAACACAAATGTTTGTAATTGAATTTGTGTTAGTAGATATAACAGATGAATGAGTTGATGTTATGTTTGGTGTTAACTATGACAACAATTATAATACCGTGATGAATCATGTAATTGATAATATTAATTATGGTGGTACCGGTGATAGTGGTGGAGCTGCCGGTGATGGTAATGGTGGTGGTAATGAAGGAGTTAATGATGGTGGTGATGATGGGGATGATTCCAATGGAACAGATGATGATGGTAACAGTGATGATGATAGTGATGAAAACGAAGATGAAAATTGTACTGATGACGGGGATGAATCGTTTTGGCTACGAGATTTTGATCGTAAAAAGCTATTGTTATGCACCGCTGGTGCTTTACATATGTATTATGCTACTTATATGCATAAGAAACCTTGTATGGTTTCATATAACACAAGGATGAGATGGTTGAATGAAGTCGTATGAGGCCACTGGAAACGGTGTGTTAACATGTTTATGATGGATGCACGACGTTACAAAACCTTTGTTATGACTTTGAAACATAAAAAAAGATGAGTATGATTGAGAAGGTGACAATGTTTTTGTACACCATTGCATTAGGTGCAATAAATAGGCAAATCCAAGAAAGATTTCAACATTGTGATAAAACTGTGAGTCGATATTTGAATGAAGTGTTGAAGACAATTTGTTTGCTTGTGGTAGATATAATTAAACCAGAGGACTCTGAATTTTTAAACACTCCACGAGAAATTACGATGAATCCGAGATTTATGTCTTATTTTAAGGTAAGAGAGATGGTGTTTATAGCAATTAATAACACAAAAAATAGTTTAAGATTCTGCTAGTCGTTATTTATGAAATGTTAGTTGTTGTTTAGTTTTGTCGTATTTTGTAGAATTGCATTGGTGCGATAGACGGTACACATGTTCGTGCTTCTATTTTTCAAGAAAATAAAGTGTCATTTATCGATAGAAAAGGTGTGACGACACAGAATGTAACGGTCGCATGTAGTTTTGATATGCAATTCATGTTTGTTTGGGCAAGATGAGATAAGGTAGCGCTCATGATACTCGTATTTTTATGGAGGCTATTGACAATCAAACTATAAATTTTCCAAAACCTCCTGAAGGTAAATATATTAAAATAATTAATTGTTAATTAAATTTAAAGTGTGTATTCTATATTTTTTTTTATTAAATTTGTTATAATTTTCATATTTGTCATTACAGGGAAATATTATTTGGTTAATGTTGGGTACCCAAATGAGTATGGATATATCTCGGTCCATATAAAGGTGAGAGATATCACTTTCAAGATTTTCGGCGTCGAGGGCAACCAACAAGCCGGGAAAAGTGATTTAATTGTGCACACTTGTCACTTTGCAATGTCGTTGAACGTGCATTTGGAGTGTAAAAACAAAGATGGAGAATTTTACAGAACATGTCGGCATATCCGTACAAATCACAAGTGCAGATTGTTGTGGCATCAATGACACTACATAACTATATTAGGAGGAAGTCACAAGAAGATGTTGTATTTACAGAATATGATCGCAATTCTAATTTTATTCTTGATGATATTTTAACCGATGTTGTTCCACGTTCTCAAAACCAAGGCAACCAGAGGCCTTCTCGAATGAATTATGTCCATGATGGAATAACAAATAGTTTAATGAGATGATTGAAGAACAAAAATAATGTAACATTGTTATTTCTTTTATGTATGACAAAAAAATGCTCACAAATGCTACTCACAACTTGAAAATTCATACATGTCTTTCTTAGTAATTTTATTACCAGAAGCACTTATAAAAGCAACTTAACTAAACATATATAATTTAATTCCAGAACAATTTCTGACACCTTAGACACGTGATAACATGCAATCTAAAAAGAATTAAAAAAAATATAGGACAACTACAACCTGACTTTTGAGTAAAAATCAAAAGAAATCTAAAGTTCATTGAACATGAGCAACATAGTGAAATTTCAATTTCCTTTAAGGTATGTTTATAAATGTGGCTGAGATTGTTTTTTAAAGTTTTTCATACTGAAATGTATTAAAATGATATTTTTTTATTTTTAAAAAATTATTTTTGAGATCAGCACATAAAAACGATTCAAAACACAAAAAAAATTAATTTTAAACAAAAAAAATTAAATTTTTAAATAACACAGTTTACACCGCGTTTCCAAACAAAGTCTTAAAGAACACGGTTAAAGTGTGTGCATGGTGCATATAAAGAAATCTAAAGTTCATTGAACATGAGCAACATAGGGAAATTTCAATTTCCTTTAGGGTATATTTGGGAGTATGATTGTAGTTGCTTTTCAAAATATTTTTCATACTGAAATGCATAAAAATGATGTTTTTTTATTTTTAAAAAAATATTTTTGAGATCAGTGCATCAAAATAATCCAAAACACAAAAAAAATTAATTTTTAACAAAAAAATTAAATTTTTGAGGAACGTAATTTGCATTGCGATCTAAGACTTCGTTAAAATGTGTGCATGATGCATATAAATAAGGTGTAGGTTGGTCACTTTAGGTTATCTTTTTTGGTTTTAGTTTTTTGAACATAGGTTGCACAACAATTTACAAAGACCTAATTTGTGTGCATAAAGTTGGCTCAAGATACCTAACTGTTAAAACAAATTAAAAAAAAAAGTGAATTCAAAATTTATTTTTTCTAGATTTTAAATTATAATAAATATTAATTTCATCCATAAAGTCAGCATGTTGAATTGAAATGCAAAGCCACATAGTAACTTTGTGTTCAAAACCAATTATACACATTACTTAATATTCATATAAATTCAAGTTTGGTCCCTCGTTATAAATATTTATAATTTTACATGAAAATAAGAGATATGCTAATTTACATAAGAATTAAATTTTTTTTTTCAAACATGTGTGTTAAATATTGTAAATTAAGATGTTTTTTAAAATTATTTTTTAATTAATATCAAAATCTTTTTTTTTTATTTTAATATCAGCATATCAAAATTATTTAAAAACATCTAAAAATATATCAATTAAATATTTTTTAAAATAAAAATATATTTCAAAAAATAATTAATAATCCAAGAACAAACAATAAAACATTCCAAATATTTTATAGTTCCAAATGAAGAAAACCCTCCCAACAAAGTAAATCAAACCCTCCTAGTTAAGGACTACCATAATTGAGTGGGTGTCCTTCTCTTTATTTATGTTTTAATATCAGTATATTAAAATTATTTAAAAACATCTAAAAATATATTAATTAAATATTTTTAAATAAAAATATATTTTAAAAAATAATTAATAATCCAACAACAAACAATAAAACATTACAAATATTTTGTAGTTCCCAATGAAGAAAACCCTCCCAACGAAGTAAATCAAACCCTCCTAGTGAAGGACTACCATAATTGAGTGTGTGTCCCCTTCCCTCTTTATTCGTGTTTTATATATATATATATATATATATATATATATATATATATATATATATATATATATATATATAGACAACGAATAAAGAGTTTTATATTTTAAAATATATAAAGTGGTTATTTTTTAAAATATTTTTTATTTAAAATTATATAAAAGTAATATTTTATATTTTAAAAAATTATGTTTGATATTAATATATTAAAATAATATAAAAATATTAAAAAATTAATTTAAAATAAAAAAAATTACAACTTAATTGAATGTTTGTTTGATTTCCCTTTCCCTCTTTATTCGTTCTTTATATATAATAAAAAAATAAAATGGATGTTTGTAATAATTATTTTTTAAAGTATTTTTTATTTAGAAATATATTAAAATAATATTTTTTATTTTTAAAAATTATTTTTAAAGTTAATTTATTAAAATTATTTTAAAATATAAAAATAATTTAATTTAAAATAAAAAAATAAAGAATTTCACCTTACTCGAGTGTTTGTGTTGGTCCTTTCACTCTTTTATCTCTTTTTTGAAGTTGTTCGAACTTCGAACCCTTTGTAGTGAAGGAGCTGAGTTGAGTGTGTGTGGGTCCCTTTCCCTCTTTCTTTGTTCATACATTCAGTCGATCTCCAATTTATCCTGTGAAGGCCAATAATGGAGATGCCCTTCCTATTGCCAAAGCATTGTACAAAAAAGTATTTTGGATGATATTTTACTATTTTAATTGTCTAAAAACAATGATTTTTTAAAGAAAATTATCACAATAAGCTAGAAATCTATGGGCTATGCATATATTCAATCTGGTTCTTCATTTACTAGTAGTAGTAGTGCTCAATAAAGGATTCATAATAATAATGCTCAATTTATTTTTCAAAATATTCATTGTTCAAATTCAACCTTTATTTATTTTCTATAAATATTTTCCTCCAGTTCTTTTCCCGCTTTATTCTTTCTTTCTTTCTATATGGGGTTCTATATATACATTCTCGCATTTGTGTTGTAACAATATAATACCTCCAGAACAGAGCTGCTGTTGCACGATCAACAACAGTTTTTAACTCTCAGGCACGATCGTCCCTCTACTGCTTTAATCATACTCAGTTTCTTCATTTTTGGGTCTTAGTTCTTAGCTTAAATAAATCATTATTACTAAAATGATCGACTTAATCAATTTATTGCAACATTAGTTTATCTGGGTTGTTTCTTTTTTCTTTGTAATTCATGTTGTGATCATCTGTGACTGGATTTTTCCTTCTTTCCTTCTTTCTTTTGGGTTCTTGAAATATCAGAATTTCTTTTCTTTTCCTGTAGGTTTCTTTCTGCTTTCTTGTTTCAATAATGTGTTCTTTTTGGGCAGCCAGGCTACATACGTTTCCTGTAAATTTGATGGCTTACATTCCTCCACACAAGCGGCATTACAAGGATGTGAGAAGGGCATCCCCGATTCCAGAGACACTGCAACCTCAATTTCAAAGAAATATGAATTTGAGAGCATCCACTTCTCGTAAAAAAAAGAGTGGAAAGATTGTTGATGCAGACACTACCATATATAAATGGTTTGCTGTTGGCTTGGACGAAGATGGCCAGTTTCCTCCTTACATCCATCTCGAGCCGATTTCCTTTGAATATATTGAGAGTAAAACTGGAGAAAAGCCTCTGGTCTTGGTGAATAGCATTGTAACTGAAGGTTGGTGTTCCATCCTTTTCTGTTAGTTGCTTCTTCCCTTGAATGGTGTTTGAGTTAAATGTTCTTATTATAAATTTTGTATTAAATTTCATGCATTGAAGAGGATAGCAAACTGGAAAGGACTTGCTCCAGAAGTCCATGGGAGATTATAGCGGAAAACGTACAGCAAGAACTACTCTCTTCTTTCGAAATTTTGAGGAATGAAATGGATGATCAGGGTTCTGAAAAAATAAAGCCAGAATTGGTTGCTCGATTGGGCAAAATCGCTTTTAGTGGGTGAGCAATCCAACTTCTCTCTATATATTGCAAATTGAGTTGATGTTAATTGGAACTTCATCTTTTTTCCAACTTATGATGCCTTTTTAGATGGAAGGATGCAACTGAAAATTGCTTATGTTGTGAAGTTGCCTGGAATTGTCTCTGTTTATTCTCCATGACATACTCAATGAACTAAGGGAAGAACGTAGGCGTATAAGTGTTTGTTCCTCCATATAGGACCTCGACTGGAGTTAATATTTTGATTTGGTTTGTTTCGAGTGTATCATATGACTTGTTTTGCTCTAGTGATTGCTTTGATCGCTGCCAAACAAATTCTGCTGGTGCTCTATCAGTGTAACGTAGATATTGTTGATATGCATATATTAGAAGCCATAACTGCCTCTGTTAAATGAAATTCATATCCTCCATCAGTGCATAAGAAGCATGTTTTATATTTCAGTTTCTACAAGGATAAGCAAGCAAGAATTATAATACAAATTGTGTGATGCAGGAGCTATTCAATGAGACTAGAAAGTGTCGATAAAATTCAGGTTGAAGAAGCCATTTTGAGACAACTCAAAAGATCATTGTACACAGATATTCCTTCATCATATATGGAAAATATTATAGATGGAGTGGTCCCAGCGATTGGAGTTGATTTTGAATAGGAGAAAGATGTTTACACTGTAAAGGTATCCCTTTTGCTGCATACCGACTCTTGGTAGTGTTTTTCTTATGTTTTTAATTCAATTTGTCACTAACTTTTCTTCCTTCAAGCAGTTGTCTGATAATACACGGCCAGATGCCACTATTTCATGCAAATGTATTGTGGTGGAAAATAAAAAACCTTCTGCTCTACAAGGCAGGTTTTGTACCACTTATAGTCTTGTCCTCTCATGTTAATTTGTCATATTATATGGTAGAATTAATTTGTTTCTGGTAATTTGCGCTTTATCAATGTTACATCGTGTAATCTCATGGACACCTTCTGAATGAGCAAAAACTATCTAGTAGGTGGTCCAGTAGTAAAAGTTTGGGAGTTGTTAATATGATAGTCACTGGAGGTTTACATGGCCATTAACTTTAGAGCCCGTGAGATTAGTCGAGGTATGTGCAAGCTGACCCCGATACCCATGTAATAATAATAAAAAAAGATTAAAGGAGCCAATATATAATCAAATTATAAGATTTTTATGGAGGAGATGGATTATGAGTTGATAACCCAAAAAGATTTTTTTTTTCAAAGAAAAAATCAAACACAAAATTAAGCAGCTAAAATAATTGATGTAACCATATTATTCGATAGTTTCACTCACATTTAACTAGTGTTTTGCCTATTTTTTTATGTATAAAATGCCTTGATATTCTTTGTTTTATGTTTTGAAGGCACCTTTAGATGAAAGATGCAAAAAGGAGTAAATTGGAGGTAATTGGCAGATTTGACCCTCAGTCGATGTTTTGTGCAGA
>Ga0307515_10018483_pt1 | contig 12608 bp, 11 predicted proteins | sample 17_EM_MG_FD_194513 | JGI IMG/M metagenome (GOLD analysis project Ga0307515, IMG submission 194513) | Populus trichocarpa ectomycorrhiza microbial communities from riparian zone in the Pacific Northwest, United States - 17_EM | ecosystem: Host-associated > Plants > Roots > Unclassified | place... | reverse complement strand
TAGCGCTAAAAGTGTATTAATAATCGGTCAGACCAAATGTCGCGACCCCACCGTGACTAGGCGTCCCCAACCATAGTTGCTGAGGAACGCTTTGCTTCCGGCACAAAGTGGCTTGTGCCTCAATCACTCCGCCTCTGGCTCCACTCAACGCTCCCTCTTAGTCAGTCACCTACGCTTCACTTCGGTACTGGGGTCTTCGACTCCTTCCTTCGCTGCGCTCAGGGGGTCCCCCGAATTCGATAATAATATATCAATGACAAATAAATTAAATAATCCCAGCTGAATTGCTGCCCAATACAAGCAAAAACACGTAGTCAAAAGCAACCCAAAGTAACACCATCCTGTATGCCACCAGCTTCTATGCAAACACCACGCGAAACTACCGGAACTTATGCCATTAACCGCAAACCTATATCATGTTCAATCAGCTTCATTCTTTTGACAATGGACCTGAAAACTTACTAACGAAAGTATTATTGATGTTGGGTCACATACTCCATGACAAGGACAACGATACCGATATACTTTTTGAAGTGACATTTGAAGTGCCTGACAATCGGAATCCATGACTTACAACACTTCTGGCTTCTCAATAATCTTTGATAGGTTTACACGGTAAACCCTGTGCCTGCTACTTCAAACAATCGTCATGCCATCTAAGATATTGCCTCAGAGGTTCCTTATTCCCATCGAGACCTTTCATCGTACGGATCGAGGATTGTTGGATGTTCATGAGGAGATCTACATGATTAGATTTGATCTGCTATTCGAGCTTCGATTCGACGCGGGAAATGTCGGCCTTGACTCCATCAATCTTCGTATCGAAATTGTTCGAAGCGTGTCCACGTCCCACGCGGTTATCCCAAACAACGATGCTGTAGCGAGCGCGATGGTCCGGACGAGATTTTGGTTGTGACGGGTTATTTTAATACCGAATACCCAAGAGTGGGCGGAAACTCGAATAAAATCTCTTCGGACGGGGCATTTGTGACGCGTGAGTCTGAAGCATCGTGCTCGTTACAGTACTGGTCCCAACGATAGCAACTGCACCGCCAACCAACTGGCCGGAGTGCCCACGCAGGAATGCTTTGACTGACGACATTCCATTAGCAGTGATCACTGAAGGGACAGAGAACAAGTACTTGTGTTCATATTAACTTCTCGAGAAATTAGCAAGTCAGTCTTCAGTACTCTAGCCAGTTAGAGAGACAATGACATTGAGCAGACTCACCTTGTCGTTATCCGAGGGACTGGTTACGCTGATCGCTGCCTGTGCTAGGTGCCAAACCACCTCTAACACAATTTCTTGTGTCGCTTGCGCCACATCATTTATCCCTGCGAACATCTATGTTCCGCCAAGCCTAGCTTGCAGCGTTCTGGACTGATCCCTGCGCCCGGAACGTTCTCAAGAATACTGCGTATTTTCCCAGACTTACTTCCAGCGTTCCACGTTCCAGCAACTAAAGACAGAATCTTACCTTTCCTTCGGAAAGGTCTTTAGTTGCTGGGAACGTTTGTCGTTCACCCTACCCCTCGCAATCTCGACGCAAACTCCATCTCCAACCTTTCTTGCGCATATGGCCCTTCTCGAATCTCCGTCACCATTTCTGTCCCTGGTGGAAAGTCGTGCTCGAAGATAGGTTCTCCAGCACCTCTCATATTTGCAAGCACCGATTGGCGGAAATGCCACCTCAGAAGTTGATCGGATACACGGTGTGAATTTAAAGGATCGCGACAGACAGGATTCAGACTTTTGCCATCTATGCCAACATTATCAAACCCAAATACGATGATCTTGTAGTTATCCTGTTACAAATTAGCGAAAATGGTGAGTTTCAAGACTATGGGAACACTCACGTCAGGGTTAACCGAAACGAGGTAGTTGTCAAAGTCAATGTGAACGGTGGCCTGCAGCAGAAAGCCATTCTGACGTGAGTTGATTTTTGACACCCCTGGAGTGACGTCCCTGATCCATCGCCCGTAATCCTGCTCAGTCCAGTAGCTTTCACTTTCAAGAGGAAAGATATGAGCCGCTTGAAAACCACTCCATATGTTGAATGGTGCCCCACGATTCACCATGCCTGAGATGACACTTCCCATCACGAGCACGGATTCTATCACGAAAAGCATCTTCTTGCCCAGAGATGCTGTGTGTAATGAGGCGATGTACCCATGGCTCATTGTTGACCTCAATTCGACCTGTTTCAAAGTCAGCTAGTGATTGAAACTCCCACTCAGCGAGCACCTACTGTCGCAATAAACATCATACTCTCCTGGTTGCAGCGTGTTGTTCGTTGTCGCTACGACATGGCCTGAAGTTCTTTCTTGAATGCGTAGAGGAGCCTCTGTGATGAGTAGGATCCCAATCATGTCGAGAAAATTTGTTTCCGTGACCGAGCCATTCTAAATGAGTCCTCCTAAAGCGACTTCGCGCGATGTAGCATCGTAAAAGTGGATGTTGCGGCTCACAGAACGATCAATGGGCATTGTGATTCGTACCGCCGTACTGAATCGAAAGGTTGAAGGGACTTCATCACTTCTCCCAGAGTAAGGTAGGACCCTTAGCTTAACCTTGCGCCACATCTCTCATCGTTCCGCCAAGCCTACACTGCAGCGTTCTGCTCGGTAACTTCCGACCGGAACGTTCTCAGGAATACTGCGTATTTTCCCAGATTTACTTCCAGCGTTCCGCGTTCCAGCAACTAAAGACAGAATCTTACCCTTTCCTTCAGAAGAGTCTGTAGTTGCTGGAAACCCGCGCGGCTATTACACCATCCTTGTAGCGTTTATTTAACTCTGGACCCCAATATCAACTTCTCTTTGTCCACATTTTTACAATGAAATTCACTGGGACACGGAGAACATGGAACCAACCCTCACTATAAGTAGCTGCAAATAACAAAGCCCTACAGATAAGTAGCTAGTCCAAAAACTGCGACTAAGTGAGTCGGAAGACCTCGATTGCATGTTACAAAACACTAATCAAAGGGCAGCATATCCCCGCCCCAGCACCAGACCCCCCTCTGCCGAGATGTTTGGAGCCTCGGCGATAGTCAGAACTGGAAGTCGGCTTGGGAAATCCGACCCTATTCTTTTCTGTCCTTCCAGTCCCTCCAATACTGTTCGCACCAGACTCTTTCTCTTCCATCGTTCACAACAACACCACTTACTCCTTACCACTTTCCTCCTCCTCTTCCTGCTTCTCCCTCCTAGCTTCCTACGGTTCCATATCATTCGCTCGTTTTTTGGTTTCCTGATCAAGTCATTACTGATAATTTCAACCTTTAATTTGGTTCCGTCGTTCACAATGGAGCCGGAGGAGCACATTCTCGATTCCAATGGAGAAGTATCCTTCATTGACGGAGCGACTAGCGAGCTTTCTGACCTGAGTGAATGCATAGTATGTAGAGGGTGATTGACTGCGCTGCTACGCATCGTTGTTAACGAGTAACGCAGATTACGGTACCCCAAACGAGGCTTCAATGGATTTCCCTATTCACTCTCATCTCTCGCGAAGTAAAACAGAGGGAGCCTAAACTGTCTTGCCTCGCTCGCACAGAGCAGATTTTCGAATATATACTAGGATTTTGCGAAAATCAAGATGTGTTCGAAAGCTTCGTCACATTCCAGGAGGAGTACTACAAAGTCTACGACCAAGTTACGAGGCACGAAATGATGCAGGAGAGACATCGCCAGAGGTCATCTACAAGCACCATTGGAGACGAGGTAGTTAGGCATTTTGCTCTTGATACACTGGACATCGCCATCTCGATAATCAATCAGGATCATGGTAGTAGAGATTCCATTACTAACTCAACAAAGAATCCACAACTGGTTCGTTTCTCCTTGCGTTGAATAGTCTAATTCTATTATGCTAATGGTTTTGCAGTATGATTGCCCGCAGGACAGCCCCGAAGGACAAAACGTAGTAATGGCTACCGTTGGACCTGTTCCACGACCATCTTCTGCCCATGCCGAGGAAGTAATGACCCGTCATCCCAGACCAGCCTATAAAGTGTCTACGCGCAGCCTTTTGCCACTTACGACTTCCGAGGATCTTGGCGAGAACGCACTCAAGGATCCAAGAAATGCCATTCCGACTACTACTCATACACAAGTTCCTCGGAAAATCAGGGCTTCATCGAACCCTGTCAGACAGACGAGAGCAAGCATGTTGCGAGCTCAAATGAATCAGAGGTCATCTAGCATGGCATCTAAGACAACCTCAGCTAAGAAGGGAGGTAGTCATTTGGATCTCACAAAATCCAAAAATGGAAGTGGTCCTTCGCCGGGGCATCGACTCACGTCACCAAATGGATTTGAAGAAAGTGACCCATTCACCGAAAAATCGACCAGTACTGTACAGCAACAACATATTTCGAGGAAAGCCCCTTCACCAATGAATGAAGACAGAAGACCAAACGAGGATTCGATAAACCTTAGTTGGAGCGGACAAAGCCTTCTGAAATCGGAGACGCAGATAAGTATTACCAGCAGTCTGCTTTCTACTCCTGGCAGAACTCCACTCATAGAGAGGGTCGACACTGTGAATGCCTGCCTTTTTTGGGACCTTTCTGAATCATTCGAAGGGTCTTTGGTGGGCTATGCCACGAAAAGCAGTGACGACTTTCAGTTCGGAGAACGTCGTAACAGAGATGCCGCTGTCGCGACATCTTTTACAGGAGCACGAATGGTAAACATCGGAGATGGAGCTAGGCGTAACTCGTACCATGGAAGTCCAAAGGCCAATAAGGAACTGTCTACTTCCAGAACGATGAGCCTAACCAACAATCCACGCCCAGGTGCTATCATCGCATCCTTCAAAAAGAGTGCTGCAGCTGAAGCCCCAAGTACGGAGAAAGTCGACCGAGAAGAGAAGTTTGAGGGCGACACCCGCTTAGCACGGGATATGCCGAGGGGCAATGGTATCGCTGCTAATGACAGCGGGGTTCGCAAGCCGTCTCTTACAATAGCTCAACAGAAACGAATAATATTGGGAAGAGACAGCAGTAATGAGACGTCATCAACTCCCGACCATCAGACTTACACACGATTGAATCCATCAAGAAATGCTAATCCTTCTACAGCCGGGACCAAAAAAGTTGTGCATTCGCAGCGCAACCAAGTAAGTGCCAGAAAGGGTTCGACACCTAACCAACCCCAGCCAATCGGAAAGAAGGCAGTATCGACTGCACGACTTCCAAGACGAAGCCCGACTGTCGAAACACCGACGAAAAAGAACAATCTCCGTCAACCTATGTTTCCAGCTGCGAAAAAGCCCGCGCCCTTGAGTAAAATGCCCATAAATGTCGTCAGCCCAAACGCCCCTAGTCAAAAGTTGAAAAAGCCAATGCAGCAGGCAGTCGCTGCTTCCCGGAACAAGGTTTCTCCAGTCGACCACATCTCCGCTTCCCGGAACAACGACACCCAAGCCGACCACATCTCTGATTCCCGAAACAAGGTTCCCCAAGTCGACCAAGTCGACCACAGTACGGTACACAGGAACCAAAGGGCTTATGGTCTTCGCTCGCCCGACCTGAGCCCAGAGCAGCGCTATGTTATAGAAAATCCCACTGGGATCCCAATACCTCATACCAAATCTAAACCATTGGCTGATATCTCTGGATTGGGCGTGTCCAAAAACCCGAGGCCTAGTCTTGGTCTCAAATGGTTAGGACTTAAGGGTGCAGCCAAATCCCCGAATCTCGGCGTTGAGGGCTTTAGAAATCAGAAGGAAAATGTCCGTCCTTCAACACTGTCGGTGCCTAGTCCTGGTAATGTGCTTGATAGAGAGCCGAGCTCCAAGTCAAAGAAACATTTGGGGATCAAGGAATGGTTCCACAAGTCCCCACGCAATAGCCATGGCTCTCACTTTTCCGGCAAGAGCTTTCTGAAGTTTGGGAAGCCAGCTGAGGGTAAGCCGGCACCGGTTAAGGCCTCGGAGCTATCTACGGGGTATGGATTTACTACGGAAGAGGTGGAGAACCTCAAGACTCAACTTAAGACCGATTGTCCCGGCGGAGATGGTGGCATGAACACAGTCGCTGGAAGATACTACTCGGAGAAGGTTCCGAGCTTTGACGAGTCTCCGTCGAGAGATGAGAAGGACGGAAACCCCATCGCTGTGGCGATGGAACTTATCCATTCGGCCAGGGTGGAACCCGACAAGGCTAAGAGTAAGCGATTATTTGCGTTGTCCAAGATCATCGTGGAGGCAGTCACGAAGAGTCACGATGCAAGAGTCGCCTGTGTCGAGGCAAAGAAGGCCTGCACTATCGCTGAATTGGCAAATGCTGAAGTAAACCTTAAGCTTCACGAGTGCGTGGCCTGGGTTCAGGCTTGGAAGAATATGATGGCCACTAAGTAAGGTATCGTCATCGTCCTTTGTCTCTTCATTTGGCGAATACAACAAAAAATCAATGCACACTTCTTTCCCTACTCCCAACTTTAATTTTTGATACTATACTACTCACGAAAACTGCAACGACGACTTACGATGAAATTCCTTTCCTATGTTCTTATACTTTCTTACCAGGCAGCTCGGTTCTTGTGCTTTCGTACGCACTTATTCACACTCTTTTCCTGCTTAGGTTCTATTCTATGGGTTCATTCATTATACCTTGCTGTCACTGGCTTTTATTCACAGATTTTTACTTTAATGCTACTGTATGGGCTAGTTTATTACCCTTGCTATCATTTGGCTTTTCTCACACGCTCTTTACTTACTGTATCCGTTGCATTTCCTTACTTTACTCACACACTCTTTACTTCTATATCTCTTACTTTACTGTATCTAGTCATTCGTCAGTTGGGGGTAGGCGCAGGGAATAAAATAAAATGTGCCCATGAACTATTAAATGCTATTAGTTAGAGTAGAGAGATCTTCTTTCACTTCTCGAGTGAACTACACTAGAAACTTGTGCACTCGCTTAGTTGTATCGACAGTTGTGACGACGCAAGAGACATCAATGATCAGTAGATAGGGATGGCAGGAGTAGTTATTGATGTGGTGATGAAGAGTAAACGCAAACGGAAGTATAGAAATAAGCAAAACAGGACGTGGGAAGCGGCACTACCAGATTTGAGCCTAGGGGATGGTCATTTTCTTCAACAAACTGATGGGTAAGTAGCCTGAGGCTTTACAGCGTTATGAGAAAGTACTTTTGGCCCCGCCGGCAAGTAAATCAATTGGTTAAAAGGCCACTTTCTAATGGGTCAGGGCAAGCTTTCCAAATAACCCAGATCTCTAGCGTTCCCATCGGTCAGGAGGACTTATTGAAATGTCAACTAGGCTAGCCGAGAAACACAGCTGGTGATCTGGTCTCAAGGTTCCCGTGGAGGATCCAGGGCTGTCGTGTCATTTAGGGGATTAATAATGTCAAGTTCAACGTGATGCAATGTCAAGGCATTCTGCAAGTGCTGAGGGGTGCTAGGGAGTAGGAGAGAAACGATTGGGTTGGTAATCTTGCAACTTCCTGCCAGTCCAATGTGTTGAGAGGTCAATAATCTGCAAGGATTTCCAACCACATGCGCTCGTGAAGAACTCGATCCGGGGGAGCTTGCAATTGCTCTTGATAACGGACTAACTCCCTAAGTGGCTTACTTACCAATATACTGTGGTGACAGATGAACCCCGGACGCCATCGGTCGTATTATATACTAGTAGTACTTAACCAAAATGTGAGCTTTGAGACCTGTCTGAAAATAAAATCTAACTTTGTTGTGACTCTTGAGGCTATCTTTTTTCTGAAAAGATTCACAATGTCCTCGTCCGACCTAAGAACGGACGGCTGATTTGTATACAGTACTAGTACAATGTTTTCTTCATCTCTATCAGCATCCTCGTCACTCGTTCACAATTGATGTTATCTTCACTTCAGCCAACTGCGAAAGTTGTCATTCTGAAGCCTTGTCCGAAGTCACATCCGTCGGTGGATGAGGAAGCGAGGGCCTTAGTGTAGCCCTAAACCCTAGGCTCTACTTTAGTTCTGCCTGAAGCTACGGACGTCGTCTGTTATAGCGGTCTTTGGTCTGGTAATAGCTTTGCCGGTCATATAGAGTTCCTTCCGAACCTCAAGGTGTCCCGTCAGAGTGTCATACAGGGGAGAAGAAGGTGGAAGTAGTGATGATGATGGCGATGGGCGTTGTGCCGTGTTATCGACAATCTCTCAAGTGACCCGCGGGTTAATGACACTACCGCACAAGTTCTCCTCAATTGACTCCTTTGCTAGGCTAGTCATGTGAAGATCAAATCACGTCATTTGGTCTCTCTGATGTTGAGGCCTGTCATTTCAAATATCGGCTCGTACCTACATAACTACTCAGTACACGCTCGGGATTGGGAAAATTTAAATGGCGAGTAAGAGAACCGCTAATTAGCCAACTCGGACTTCATTGTGATTGTTTAGTCGGTGAGACCAATTCCCACAACTTTAACCAATTCCGAGCATGTAGGGGCGCTTGTGGCGTTTGAGTTCATGGTAGGAAAAGAAATGGATGGATAAGTGTCATTGTTTGGCCGTAGAGCTTGGTGGATAGACAGATTGGGTGAAATTTGAATCCGCGTCAATGGCGAGTATACATGGAATATACTTGTTGGGGTGAAGTGGTGTGATGAACATGGTGGGTCCGGGCGGGCGGGCAGGGAGGGATGTGGTGAATGTCGTACCACCCTATCCCCTTGGAAGCTGGGAAAAATAAATTATAGTCGTGTGGCGAAGTAACTGTGCCACGGGTCCTCATATGCCACGCATTAGCGGGCGACCGTTATCTAAGGGTAGATAGTGCATTTCGGTAGGTAGATGCATTGCATGCGTCATCTGTTTAACCAATGATTGTCTTTAGACGTCTAGATGAATTGAGGTTTGGAATTGGTCAGTTATAGGATCACGGCAAGATAAGGCAATTGATGGCGGCACTTATGTACATGTTAAGTCGTAAATTCAAAGAACAGATCCTCCGTTGTACTATCATAACCACAAACTGAGTTACATATCTCTTCCAAGCGCAAGAATAAACCATCAAATCTGACCCCCCTAAACACTCCTGCTACCCGTTGCTATCAATCCGCACCGTCCTCCTCAGTCTCTTCATCATCACTCCTAGCGTCGTCCTCCTCATCCTTATCCACTTCAAGCCCAAGTTCAACGCACATGAGTAAGACATTAACCAGCCTTCCGCGCTGACGCGGGGTCATTTTTTGCAAACCGCAACGCCCTGCGCTGGTACCCCCTCCCAGAATCTCAAGCGGGCTAGAATGACCAGAAGCTGTGCTACGGCGGTGTTTATTCTTGTCTCGGTGTGTCTTGAGATGGTTGTTGTAGTTGTCTCGACGCGCGAATCCTCTGGTGTGGCGAGGGCATTCAGGATGGGGACATATATGGGGTTTTGTATGGCCATCCATGTGGCGTCTATTCGCAGTCAATGAATGGTACGGTGTGTGTAAGTAACGCGGCGGGTTGGAATATTGGGTGTAAAGAGGACGTACTTGTGCGCGGATTTAGCGCCCTTGCCAGTGAAGATTTTGTCTTCCTCTCTCGCTGTACAGGAGGAATACGTGCAGCGCAAGTGACCCAGTGGTTCATTAATAGTGGCGACGTGGGAGGAGCCTTCTACTAAAGAATTCCCGTAAGGGTTTTCAGACTACCAGCGTGACTGTTAGGAAGTAACATAGCCATCCCGAACATGAACGTACAATGTGCTGGCCACTGGAAATTGCAGGTGCCATATCGAGGTAACTGGGGGCTAGCCACCCGATGGGATCGAAGATACAATTCTCGTCGGATGTTGATTGAAGGTGCTGCTGATCGTGGTAGCTCGCAGTCTGGGTAGGATACGAAAAGTCGCCAACGGCGCGTCCAGCGTATGTGAGTTGAAAGGGATCTTCTGAATTGCTGTGCACTGTTCCTACAGTACCGTTATAGCCTTCGTTAACCATGACTAAAATTTTGACTGATAGCGACTTAGTAAAAAAAAATAGGGACATACATTTCGGCAGCGCTCTGCTATACGTTTTATGATCGTAGTATTTTTGGGCAGCACTTCTGTTGAATATGTGAACAGGAGCGGTTGCGCAGTAGATATATGCTTTCATGTCGAATTGAGGTGAGGCTGGCTATATCCCTGACGTTTGGCTCCCGGGGGAGTGGTAGAGTCCAGCAACATGGTGACACTAGCAAGTATCACACTGTCATTGCACCAGGCGACTTGTTTGTTGCAATGAGTGTGTGATGTAGGGTTACACAATCAAAATGTATTGTTTCGAGAAACACGTCTCCTAGACAAAGATATTTGCGGTGAACCATTGAGCTAGCATAACAACTCGGTGTCTCGAAGCCTTGTGGGTGTTGTGGATACCTGAATGTTCCTGTAGGATGACTGAGTTTAGTATTTTTCTTAGGTTTGTTTAATGCGTGTCCGGGGCATGAGAAAACGTGTTCTGTCTCATCTCTATGAGGTGGGTATGATTGCGCGTTACACAGCAGAAAGCAGGTGCCCTATTGAGCGGTTATAAACGACTGGGTGCCTTGGAGCCTTGTGAGCGTCGCAGACTTGTCGAGTTTACTTGCAGGATAACTGAGGCTAACTATGGTTTTCTGAGGTTTACGCTAGGGACTGATGTGAATCCTGCGAACAGAAGCGCTCGGCTGTGCTGGTCGAAAAGCAAAGCCAACAGTCTCGGATGAAACAGTCCAACCTTGCAGAGCACGCCTGTAAGTCGGAGGTTGCCACCAAGGGCCGGGGTCTGTTCACGTTGTATGCACCTCCGACTTTGAGTTGCGGTGAAGAGGTGCACGTGGGCAGCATGTTGATTGGTAGATTGAGCGAGTAAACTTTGTGCACCTTTCTTCTCCATGCAATAGGCAACCGCTGGTCGTGGGCTCGGTTCAGTTGGAAAAATTGTGTATGGTAACGGGATAACCCATCAAGTGGGTCGACAGGTGGTTTATGGGCAGCTGTGAATGGGAGGACGTTTGGTGTAACTAATCCTGAGCCCTAGACCCTAGTCTATGCCCCAACGCTCAGACTTGGGAATTAGCTGAGCGTCGCTACTCAGACGATCTATGACAAATCAGAGCTTGGTTCGTTAGTCACGATAATCCAATTGCCATAATCGAGTACCTATTGCAAAAACCGAACGAGTATAGGAGCCGGTGGGTATAACTAGGGTGCTTGGGTTTGTGATGAGGGGGAGGGAGGAAGAAACGCGTGCACGAATTGGTAGATAGATACAGACCGCCGGCGCGCGGGTCAGCGAGTGCTGGATGAATTTGGATCCGTGTGGATGGTAAGCAAGGAGATCTAAATGGGGATGAAGATGTTGGTTTGATAAATGTGTATTATCTCCTCGCACTGGTGTTTGTATCGAATACACATAGTTGCGAAATACGAATTCGAAACGTGTAGCCGCTGAAATTTTCTCTCTAGTAAAATCAATCAGTCAATAAAACCAACTCGCCAATACTTATCCTTAGTTCATGATTGGTATAATATTTGCATATTCAGGGCATAATTCCAGTTCAGGGGATAGTATGTGCGGACGAGCGGACGGGCAAGGGAAAAAACACCTCCGACAACACACCACACCACCTTTTAGTTTTGCCAAGACCGATTTTATCCAATCAAGTTTGACATCGCGAGAAAATTTTTGCTTCGGTTTTCAGTTGAACGAACTTCAACCGCTTAGAAGCTACCCACGATGAGTCTCTTCGGAGCCAAAAAACAGCTTAACCTTAAGGAGTCACTTAAGAACGCGAAGGAGAATTTGGAGGGAAAAATGTCGAGCGCGCAGTCGACTGTTACCACCAGCAGCGGCATCGGGGCCATCCTCGAGCAGCAACTGAATAAGATCACCGGACCGGTTACGGTGTCTGATAACGACGGAGCTACCGTTTCGGAGGTAGCCCGGGAGGAGAGAGAGTTTTTTGGAACGGCAGAGTACGAGAGGCTCAAGGCCGAAGAGAAAAATGATGAGTTCGAATACGGCCTGCACAAGGCACGGATCGAAGACGATTTGAGGAGGCGCGAGCAGAGTCAAGCGACCTCCAGAGTTGAGTCTGGACAGCTACCTAGCGATTTGGACGAGATGAGAGCATACTCCGACTTGACGGGAAGAACTGGAGTTACGGGAGTTACACGATATGGGAGCGATGATTCTTCGGAATTGTCGCCACCACCACCTACGACAGATTACGGGGGAAGCAAAGTTTCATTTCCATTGCAGACACCAAGGGAGAGGGTTCAGTCCCCTTTGCCATCTACGAATTACGAGGGAAGCCTTATTGTCACGGCACAGGCAGGTACGGTGATACCTGGGAATAATAGAAGAAAGATACGGGTGGTGCGGATGGAATTGTGTTACGGAAAGGCGGAGACGTTGGAAGACGTGGAGGAAGCGGCGAGATGGTGGCGGTATAATTTAGTAAGATGAAGAAGTGGTCAGAGGTGTTGCGACGTTGGACGATATGGCGTGATTGTTATGACAAGGAATAACGGAGTGGTGTGTAAGATCATGGGGTAAGATTCGGATGGTACATTGGAGCATGGAGAATGGTTCGAGAGGTGGCAGGCGAATTGTATATAAAGAGAGTGTCGATGGTGTTGGAGGA
>Ga0307515_10018482_pt1 | contig 12608 bp, 16 predicted proteins | sample 17_EM_MG_FD_194513 | JGI IMG/M metagenome (GOLD analysis project Ga0307515, IMG submission 194513) | Populus trichocarpa ectomycorrhiza microbial communities from riparian zone in the Pacific Northwest, United States - 17_EM | ecosystem: Host-associated > Plants > Roots > Unclassified | place... | reverse complement strand
TGAGGTTGTGAGTCTCATCGAGATCCTCCTCAGAGTATCTGCCATGTACTCACGTCAACCGGGGTGATTTCCAAAGATCTCCAAGGCTACGGGTAACCAGGGAGCACACACCCCGGGAGAGGGAGCAAGCGAAGGTACGGGTCCTTCGATGCCTCCACAAAGAATACAAGACACTCAGTCAGTTCAAGCTAATGAAATCACGCGGCTGGACGGGGAAGTTACGAAACTACGGGAAACTCCTTTTGCCAGAGGAACATATTGTGAAGTTTGGGAGGGACAGTGGGTGAAAACGGGCGGGGAGGTTGAGAAAGTGAGTCTGAGTTTTACTACTTCTATCCTGCTGACAGGGCTCTTTGCAGGTGGCCTTGAAAGCACTTCGAACAGAGAAGGCGCGTGAGGTTAGGCCTTTGCGGATCGTCTCTATGCTGCTCCTCATCCCTCCTTCCCCGATGGTTAGAGGCTCGAATCTGAACTGCGGAGATTGAAAGAGCTGCGCCATCTGAACATCCTGCCGTTCTACGGTATGCATATTTCCTGAGCCCTCCTCTCGAAGAGTTCCCACGGTCGGATAGGGATAGTTACAGATATCGGACCACGCCTCTGCATGGTGAGTGGTCCACCACGGGTGTGGAAACTCGAGATCGATTCAATTCCCTTAGGTATCACCATGGCAGGAAAATGGAAATCTGCTTGTATATGTCAAGAGCACCCCCCAACCGAATAAAAACTATCTGGTGGGCTGCATCACAGGTTGTACGAAGGAATGAAGCCTCACTTGGTCACGATTCAGTTGCGTGGCTCTGCAGCTGGCCTGAGTTACCTCCACTCAGCGCGTGTTGTGCACGGGAGCGGTAAGTCCAACATAGATTTGACGAGCATGCACGACTTGACATTTTAGACAGTAAAATGCGTGAGTTACTCATAACCCTCTACGAGAGCCGCTTAACCGAATGCGCGTAGAAAAATGTGCTTGTCTCTCCCGAGGTGAATCCTACGTTCACATCCAACTCGCAGAATAGGGGCTGACCACACACCGGGAAGGGCGAACCACAGATTTGCGACTTCGGAATAGCAAGAATCTGGGAAAAGGTCAACGGAACCACGATCACAATGACCATGACGTCCGGAGGTGATGTTAGATATATAGCCACCGAGCACATCGGAGACGCCATTGTCCCCGCAACGACGCATTCCGACACATTCTCGTTCGCAATGCTGATGCTTGAATGTATCACGGAAGAAGTGCCATTCTCCAGCACCGCCCGCGATGCTGCAGTCCTTCACGCGAGGACTACCAAGGCGCAGTGTCCGCCCCGACCGGGTGAACATGACGGGAAGGATCGAATCTCGGACGACTTATGGAAACTTATGACGGGTTGCTGGGCGGTCAGACCCGACCAAAGACCTTCGATGGAACAGGTCCATAGTTTCTTCTTACACCACCAGATTTGACGACGATACATAGAAAGTTTTCATTGACAAGGATCCGGTTTAACGTTACGTCATGGAATATCAAGAAGAGGGAATCCCGCCCAAATCAGAGAAAAAAAAGTCAAAAAAGGACTCGGGACTATCCCAGCGTACTTTGTGTTCACGATGGAAGGGGAGTGAATCGACCTTTCACTGGGAGGGAGTGACCTCTTCCGGCCTGTCATCTCTCTGATCCTGTTGACCGGTACCCGGTGGTAAGCGTGCACTAACTGGGGGAAAACCTAGGTGGGCAGATGGTAGCGCCACCTGGCCATCGGGCCGATGTGGCATCATGTATGGCGCGTACGGCTGAGGATATGGGGTTAAGAAAGTGGTCGGATAAAATTGTGGGTGATGATACGCAGGTTCACCGTCACCGTTTTGGTGGGGAGACAGCCCGTGAGCAGGTATCGGGGTTGCAAGATAGAACTGGGGATAGTAGATCGCTGGGTCACCCGGTTTAGGAGGTGCAGGAGCATACTGGCCAAGAAAACCTGGGGGGAAGCCAACCGGACTAATGAACGGTATGGCAGAGGATGCCCCTGGTATCGCCGTAGCCATTTGGATTGACTGGTGCGTCGAGCCATCGTATGGCGGATCCAAAGAGAACGCTGCGCCGTGGTGAGGTTCCAGAAGGCCTGACATTGAGACGGACATACGTTTTCCATCGCGCTTCTTGTAAGGGCCTCGCTTTATACCCTTCTTCCGCTCCTTGCGGTGAGAGTCGACACACTCTTCCGCAATGCCGTATTTAACACAACGGAGACACGGGCGTGCGTCGTCGCACTTCTTACAAGCCTTTTGACAGTTGGTACATGCGTTTTTGACCTGCCTGCGCTTGCTGCGGGTGGGAGGAGTGGGCACGATACCACTAGGGAAAGGATACATGTGCATCGGCATGCTGGAGTACGTCAAAGGATGCACGGTCATAGACGGCTGCAAATCGGCGGTTTGGGTTTCATTAGATGCTGATTCGTCCGGTTCTGGAGATGGACTGTTCGGCATCTCTACCAAAGCGGGTGGCGGATGAGAGCAAGAGGAGAGAGATGGATGGAATACGTACTTGGGACGACCGTGACTAGAGGACGGCCTAAAGGGGAGTCGAAGCTGGTGCTCCTGAGCGGCGCAGCGTCGTGCCCTGCTAGGAGGGAGAGCAGATGCCTGGATAATACGGTGTCAGAAGTGTCATTGTCCAGAGGATGAGAGCCGAAGCATGATCACCACACGAGAGGGCGACGGCAAACAAGAAGACCAACTATCGCAGCGAAATCCTGCTCCGATTGAATAGAACCCCGCTCACAAAGACGTGGTGGGCCGTTGTAGTTTTTTGTAGTCTTTGTAATCTTTGTAAATCTTAACTCACTAGAATCCTGTTTGTAACAGATTTGTAGTTTCACTACATTTTACTTCGGTACGGATCACACAATTTGTAGCCACATTACATCCTCTTGCTTGTTTGCCACGTGTTGGGCATTGTCCGAGGGCACTCATTGAGCTCCCTCCCTCCCTCCCTCCTCGTCAACCTCGACATCGCCGCCCGTGGCGGTAAAGTCCTGCCAGAAAGCATTCTCAGACCTCGGTCCTCCTACTTTTTCGTATTTGTTCTCGTGCTCCTCTTCTTTGTCTCTCTTTTCGTTTCTCCCTCCATCGTCTCCGCTCGTAATGTCCTCCCCAACTCCAGCCCAAGTGGCTCATGACAGCCTGAGTGTACGAAAACGAGCCCGCCCAACCCTTCTAGATTTAGGGAACTCGGATTCTCCGGATAACGTTCCATCGGATACTTTGCAAGGCTCAACTGTCGCCGCGAGAGAGGTGAGGTCTGTCCTGGGTTACGCCTGATTAACTATCTCAATACCGTTCGCTTTGACACTCAGCCTCACGTTCACGGCTCTCCGTCGAGGCATCTTCACGACCCGGAAGCCGATCCACAGCCACGTTCGGCCTCGGCCTTATCCTCTCTCGATCCGTATTATTTCACCGCACACACTCCAGAACTTCCCCAGCCGATGTTGCCTGTAATTCACCTGGCCCCCCGGACCCCTGAAATGCACCGTCATGTCACTGAACCCGTGACACCCGCTAGGGACCCCGCTTCAATCGATCGACGTGGCCTTGTGGGTGTTGGAGAACTGGCGACCCCTCGGTGGACGCGTGCACCACGCGTTGATGATGATGAAGATCAAATCGACCCGACCCTGAACAATGATAACGGAGACTACGAACAAGAGGATCCTGACAGCCCTTGGACGATCGAGGCCCGAGATGGCGAAATCGAGAGTATGGATCATGTGGGTCGGCCATTCCCCTCTATTTTGTATTGCGCTGATTACAATCCAGATGTCCGACACACCCCAGCTTCCCCACCCTATGAGAAGACGCCCTTCAATGGCAGATGAAAGCGGTGGAGAGGAAATCTTGTATCCCAGGCAATCGTCACAATCGGAGCAGCGCCCTCTACAACATGTTCCCACTCATGAGTTGGATCATGCGCCGCCTTCGGACTCATCTGGCACTACTTCTCGCGCGGAACCTGTTCAACCACTCACGAAAGACACCGCGGTTCGCAAACACCGTAGTCTCGGCGTTGGGCACCCTCCCGGACAAAAAGCTAAAGATCGAAGACGGGACCCAAATCTCACACCGTCGAAAGAAAGCAGTGGCACTAAGGGTGATAAACACTCTCGGCATTCATCAATCGGCTCTTCGTCAACACATGATCACGGCCGTCGAGTTCACACCACGGATTTCTCTCACTTACCCCCCTCTCCATCAACCTCATCTATCTATCATCTCCTGAAGGGTACTGGCAACATCGTGCATAGTCCATCCAGCGTAGCGCAATCGTTATTACGTGGGACTCAGGAGGGCTGGTCTGGGATGGATGACGAGGCAACTGTTGATGCTCTCCGCAAGCTGGATGGTCTCTCAAGCAAGAGTGCCCACGCCAGCTCCCGCGTCAGCACGGGCGGTACCTCGAGGGCAAATAGCCTCAGTCGTCCCGGAACTCCTGCAAAACCAACCGCTGCTCAATGGGAAGGGGTCGATGGGAAGCGCATTAGTCGGAGGATCAGTACACGTGTTGAATCCGGTTCAGAGGGCAAGCGAGACTCTGCTTCGAGCGGCCGCAACCGAACTGGAGAGCATTCTACGGAAGGTGGCGAACTTCACATGGCCGCTATGACGAGCGATGATCCTAACGGGCCTGTACCCTCCGAACGGGTGGCCAGGAAGACGTCTGCCCGCCTTAGTTACAATGCAAAGCGAGCCTCTACCTCTTCTGCTAGTCACACCAGCCCCACAACAAGTTCCAGGGATTCAGTGTCCCTCTCTGTCAGCACCAGTGTAACGTCAGTTTCCACCGCCTCCGTGAGGTTCCCTGGGGGGAAACCTAAACGGAACAGCACCGACGTACACTCTGCAGGTGAATCTGCCAGTGACAAGGAACGCGCAGGATCCGGTCAGGACCCGGTGCCCGAACACAACGTTCCTCCTGTTCCCCCATTACCCAAGGGCCTTTCTAGCTATCGTTCGCCGCCGCCATCCTCGTCCACGCCCGTCTTCCCCCAACACAATCAACAGGATCACCGAGAATCTGGCCTCGAGGATGAAGACGCGGATAGAACCTTCTCCGTCGACATTCCACCTACGCGAACCCCTTCGAAAAGCACCCGTCATCTGAATGGCCAAGATCCTCCAACTGGAGGATATCTCATGCCGGGATCTGCTCCGGCAATAATGAAAACACCTTCGAAGAAATGGAGCTTTACGAATGCCTTTAAACTCGCAGCCTCCCCTACGTCTGCGTCCCTCAAAGACAAGCATTCGGGTGGTCCTTTTTCCTCCACCACAGCTCAAGTTCGCAAATCCTTGTCCAAGGATCGGTCACTTGTGAATGCCACCTCCGAGACCTGGTCTCCCGGTCAACCCAATGCAATGGCTTCTGCAACTTCACTAGCATCCCTCTCTTCTGTTGGTTCTCCTGCAAACGCGATGTCGTCTTACGTCATGGAAGAACGCGCCTCTGAAAGCGATTATCCAACTAAGGTCGAATCATCCACCAGCGCCAACACCAACACGACTTCACTACCACCATTGAGTCCTACCCCTTCTATACACCAAGGCTCTGCGTCATTAAAACGCCTTACCCCTTCTTCCATTCCTTTCTTTCGTCGTTCTTCGTCACAATCCATGCACTTTCCTTCTGGCGCGATCCCGAGCTCTACATCACCTACCACCTCATCCGCATCATATTCCGGCACCCGGACTGCACTCCCGGGGTCCGGCCCATCCCCTTGTACTGAGCTTCCTAGCACTTCCTCCTTGTCCACGCCAAGCACAAATAGGAAGTCTTCTGTATTAGGTCTGGGGATTCCGTCCCTACTCAAAGGCTCAAGTTCAAGGAAAAGCCTCCACGGAGGGGATAAGAGTGACACTGGAAAGGACTCTGATCGAGATGCTAACAGATCAAAGCAGAAGGAAAAAGAGAAGACAGAAAGGTCAAAGTTGAAAAAGGAGGAGAAGGAACGCAGTGAAAGCCGTATTTCAGTCCTCATGGGAAGGAAACGTGGAAAGGTTGGTAGCCCCTGATGCTCACAAGGATACTCCTGACTGTCTTATAGACATTGTCATCGACTGATCCCAAGAAATCCAAACCCGTCAGCCTTCCGCCAATGCAAGTCACTGCTATACCTCCCTCTACCGCCAATCGAGTTGCAGGTCTGAAGTCATCTTCCAGTTCGACGCTCTCTACCACTTCGCTAACTCCCCGGAGTTCTATCACGTCTCGTGCGACTTCTCACACCGCCAGTTCGATGCAAAAGCAATCTGATACTTCCCTGAGGCGGCATCAACTGCCCACAATCGCGGGGTCTCCTTCTGTGGGAACCGTAGGCCATACGTCATCAAAAGAGGGCCCTCCGTTGTCCTTGAACAACACTTCATTAGCATTATCGAAGGAGACCCCAACGAAGATACCCCGTATCGCCAGTCGATCGTCAACAGTCACTTCGCCCACGCTCAAGAGCCGCCGCACAAGTCTCCATGTCAACGAAACCACACCATCCAGCGAATCACCTACCGCAAGTCACGAGTTTTTCAATGAGTTTGGGATTTTGGAAACACCGTCAACAAACGCAAAGCCGAGCTCCTCTCGTCATTCCGTCCGTGCCTCTCCTTCAGTTACGGGCTCCGTGTCCCGGGTCCCACGCCAGTCCACTACCTCTTCATCCTCTAACCTGGTGGCGTCGGTCACTCGAAAGGCAAATAGGGAATCCTTGTCATTGACCGGTCTCAGGAAGGGGTCGACGAGTTCTGTCACGTCATTTAACGTGCCTGCTGAAACCAGTGCATCTCATCACAGATTCTCGGCCTTGTCGCCCTCGAAGGGTCTCAAACTTTTGTCCCCAAAGGTCTCACTCTCTGCGGCCAGGATCCCTAGTTCTTCGGCTTCGCAGTCTCATAGACACACAGTGATATCACCGAGCTCGAGTCAACAGTCATTATTGACGCCATCTTCCTCCCCAAGTACAGTGGTAGATGAGGATGAGATCGCTGGCGATGAGGAAATGCTCCAATACATCAAACGGCAACAAGCCAAGAGATTGGCCCACGGTGCAACCCAAGAGGAGTTGGAGGAGTTCCTTCGGTTCCCCGAGCCACTTCCACCCACCCCTCCGTCACTCCCTGCCGGTGCGTTCGACCACCTTCCGGTGCATCGACTACTGTTTCTTACCGTCCGTTTTTAGCCGTCTTGAAGAGTGGTCAAGCCCAATACCTTTCCCCCTACGAGAAGAAGGAAATCATTGACTACCAATCAGTATACTTCATTGGGGCAAGAAGCGACAAGAAGCAGGCAACGCCGGAGAGCACCGCAAATAACTACGGTTACGACGATGAACGTGGTGATTACCAAGTTGTTACCCATGACCATTTAGCGTTCCGATATGAGATTACGGACACGCTCGGGAAAGGTTCCTTTGGCCAGGTCCTAGGCTGTCGTGATCACTGCACCGGTCATTCTGTCGCCGTCAAGATCATACGCAACAAGAAACGTTTCCATCACCAAGCGCTGGTCGAGATAAAGATCCTTGATAACCTCCGGAAATGGGTTCGTAAACTCCTTTGGTTTGCAGCCTCCTCTTGCTCATGAGATTCCAAAGGACCCTGATGAGAAACACAATGTCATCAAGATGACGGAACACTTCTACTTCAGAGGCCACCTTTGCATTGCCATGGAACTTCTGAGCATTAACCTCTACGAACTTATCAAAGCGAATGGCTTTGTTGGTTTCACGACGGGCCTCATACGTCGTTTTACGAGTCAGATGTTGATGTCATTATCCCTGATGAGGCACCACCGCATCGTCCATTGTGATCTGAAGCCAGAGGTACCGTGTTCTCCTGCTCTTTTGCAGTCCTGTATTGATATTGATTGTACACAGAACGTCCTGCTCAAACATCCTGCAAAAAGTGCCATTAAGGTGATTGATTTTGGAAGCAGCTGCCTGGAGCACGAGAAAAGTGTGTAGCCCCCTCCCCCACTTCTCCCGCATTTCCTAACGACAGACTAGTGTACACATACATCCAAAGCCGTTTTTATCGCTCACCGGAAGTAATCCTTGGTATGAGCTATCACATGGCTATCGATATGTGGAGCCTAGGGTGTATCATGGCCGAACTCTACACTGGTTTCCCCATTTTTCCGGGTGAGAACGAGCAGGAACAACTTTCCTGTATCATGGAGATTTTAGGGGTTCCAGACAAAGAATTTATCAACCGCAGCTCCCGGAAACGCTTGTTCTTCGGTGAGATCATCCTGCGATTCAGACCTGGACCCAGGCTTATACATCTGCATAGATTCGACAGGAGCGCCCCGTCCTGTAGTCAACTCAAAAGGCAGGCGTAGACGACCCGGGACGAAGAGTTTGGCTCAGGTCCTCCGCACCGATGACCATGTCTTCGTCGATTTCATTGCCAAGTGCCTAGTCTGGGACCCGGAACGACGGATGAAACCACAGGCTGCGTTACGACACGAATTCATAACCTCTGGCCGGCGACTTCGGCTTACCAGCCCGAGCCCCTCCATCTCCAAACCTCTGTCCTTACCATCTTCCAGCAAGCAGAAAGGAGGGGAGACTCCGAAAAAATCACAGATCAGTGCACCAACCCCGCTCACAGCTCGGTCATCACGCACTACTGTTCAAACGACACCGAGCGCCTTGTCTTCTCTTACTTTGAGCACATCTCGATCTCACCGGACCTCCCAACAGCAGTCCTACTCGGGGTACTACTCAGCAAGGACAATAAACAGTCTCACGGTATGTGAGATTGGTTATCCTGTCATTTCGAACGCTCATTATATTACAGAGTACTGCCAAGACCACTTGATAACGACCATCATTTTAACCATAGATCCATCACCCTTCATGTGCACACTAGAATTACCATAATGCTATCCAGTGATAAATATCCTGCTTCCGACCCTTGGGTCATTCCTCGTTCCCCTTATAGCTCTACATCACCCGCAAGGTCCAAGGACGGGAGTTTAAGGAACACATCGCTACCTACGAGACTCGTCACTCTCAACACGACCTAGCTGTGGAACGGATACGCACCCCATCCATCCATCGTCAGGAATTGTAGTGAACCTCCAAAATATCTGAGGGGTATGAGTTCGAGTTATTTTCTTGTGTTCTCGTCGCACCTCGCATATAAACCACTCATGGGGAGGCCATAGCCTAATCCATAAAATGTCCCCAAACCGGTCTGTATGCCCTTTTGGGTGATTTCAGCGAATAGGTTCGAGCCGTCCTTCCCACCCACGGCGGCACTTCCCCCGATATACTGTGCGGCATACGGTCCACCCTCTGCGCCACTATCGTCCGGCGAAGTGGCCTCTGCCGTCGTGAATGCGTACGAGAATATTCGACGCATGTTCTGTCGAGACACCCCACCCCCTTGATCTCGAATGCGTAAGGAGAGAAAGGGTGGATTGGTTGACCCTTGTGACGTTCCAGGTGACACAGTTATCACGACGGGAGGTAGTTCGGCATCAGCCGATGAGCCATTTCTTTTGTAGTGATTCTCTACAGTCGCACGAAAAGAATTCTTGAGAATCTCAGTAATGATATATTCCAGGTGAACTGGGACATATCTAGGGTGGGTTGTAAGGTAGTAACAACAATCGTGACAGAACCACGCACGCAAAAGTAGCATCTGGGCTCCCATTAACAACTATCTCGGGACTAGTGCCCATCGTCGCGCTACACAGTTCCTTGACAAACGAGCCACATGCGCTACAGGAGATGGATGAAGGTCATGAAAGGGTAAAACAACATCAGATATGTCATACCGGATCAAATCCATCGGGCGGCATTTCAGGTCAATGACACCAACATGGTCTTTCATCGAGTCCGGACGCTGCAAAGCACGAGACAAAGCAATGTGCTGCTCTGCCATGAGTCGGACTGCGATCCTGTTACGGATTGCCCCATCAAGAAATTGGGAGGTTTGCTCTGGAGTCAAGTATCGAGAACACTCTTGCAGGCTATGAGGCGTTAAAAACAATCGGCGATGATTTTTCGAAAATGGTTAGCATACATACCCCTTGGCCATTTGGGGGATATCATCCACATGAGAGTTGACCAATCTCTCTAACTCCGCGGTAAATTGCTCGTTTTGCTCCAGAGTTGTAACTTTCGGGTAGGTTGCGATTCTGTGGAAACTCGAGGCGTGGACATCAAGAATCCTAGACATGAAAGGGTTCATTCCAACAATAAACGGAAGATTTTCCATTGAGCGGACTCTTGTAGCAAGACGACGGGGGATCTCCGAGAGCACATAGTTGACGGAATCCAGAACGGATTGTTCGGTCACAGGCTGACCAAAGGACACCAGAGTTGACAATCGCAAGCGTTGTGAGGGACGAGTCAGGTAATCCTCCACAAGGTGCTCGACACTTGAGCGAGTTTGCTGGTCAATGGAAGAGTGGGCGAACCGTCGGGCGAGGGACAGGGCGCGCATGACGGTGTTACGAGGGGATGAATATTTGAATGATCGATAACACGTGGTCGCAACGAAGGATGGAAAGATTATGAGACGGTACTGGTGTGTATGATATCTTACAACCGAATGCGACAACAATATACTCTACTTCAGTTATACACCTGATACAGTGGCCTATTCCAGGAGTTAGACACCATCTAACGGTGAAAAGAAGCACCCACGTTGAGGAGAACTTCGTTCCTTGCCGAACGACCTTCTCAACGGCATCCAAAAAGTCTCGCTCTGTCGCCACCTTCCGCCTAGCACGTATGGCGAACATCCCAGCCTATGAGATCGCATTAGAACAAATACGAAGCCGGAAGTTCCGTCCGTACCTCAGTGGCTACAGATCTCAACTCCGCTCCCGTCGTATTTGGGCACAGACGAGCAATCAGATCGAAGCGAATGTCGCGTTCAACACTCATGCTGCACAAATGAGTAGTTAGCACTGTGGCGCCCCGCGGGCGTATGACATCCGTTACCTTCGAGCGTGGATCCGTAGGATATGTGCCCTTCCCTCGATATCAGGCAGAGCAAATTCCACTCTGCGATCCAATCGTCCGGGCCGCAGCAGTGCGGGGTCCAGTGTATCAGGTCTGTAAATCCTGTGTTCGTCACCGAAAGAGCCGCAAAGAGGGTAATAACTGACCGGTTTGTTGCCATGAGAACTTTGATGTTCCCGCGTGGATCAAAGCCGTCCAGTTGGTTGATCAACTCCAGCATTGTCCGCTGTACTTCATTGTCCCCGCCAGCACCATCGTCAAAACGTGCACCGCCGATAGCGTCAACCTCATCAAAGAAGATTATACAAGCCTTCTTGCTGCGTGCCATCTCGAACAGTTCACGGACCATCCTCGCGCCCTCTCCGACGTACTTCTGTACGAGCTCAGATCCAATGACGCGGATGAATGTGGCATCTGTACGATTGGCGACGGCTCTTGCACACAGCGTCTTCCCTGTACCTGGAGGTCCGAAAAGTAATACCCCTTTGGGGGGGTCGATTCCAAGGGTGACGAACCGTTCTGGCTGAACAAAAGGGTCATTAAGTATTTCCAAAGGATCAATTAGAGAAATACGTGTAATAGCGGAGTCTCCACCACCTCGCGTAGCTTCTCGATTTGTTCCTTGCAACCCCCGACATCCGAATATGTCACATCAGGTTTCTCCTCGACCTGCATCATTGTAACAGATGCGTCGATCTTCGGGGGAAGTGGTATCTGGATCTGGTATTTATTTCTATCCACCCTGGAGAGTATTTCAGTAGGTCAAGATATGCCTGTGACAAGTTCGCTTTACCCAACCCTCATCCCTTCCTCGATATCCGTCGGAGCGACGCGATCGCCGAGTCCCACAACGAATTTGGCAATTTGCTTGATATTGATAACATACTTGTCTTGCTCGTCGGCACCCTTCTGTCCTTGCAGAGCACCAACGGGGTTAACTGCACGCGCGGCCTCAGCGGCAGTGTGGTCGACTGGGATGATCTTTGTGCATCTCGCAACTTGCAATGGATGTTCCTCAGCCATTCGCTGGCGATCCGCTGGAAGGTCCCAAAGATTTGGGGACGCCAAACCGGTATCTGACTCTTTGACACCTGCGATTGGATATATGAGCGAGCCTCTGGAACACAATCATCTGGATGACGCACCGAGTTTCTCATTTATGCGTTTCTGAACTTCCTTGATATCGTTCTCGACCTTTTTCAAAGCCGTTGCGTACGGGCCTTGACCCTTTTTGTGTCTTTAGAACGGGAAGCAAAGCAATCGCAGGACTCATACATAGGTTTTCAGAATTTGAATATCACCCTCGTCGAGAGCTGATTGTCGAGTGTAAGCGGAGGGGCAGCGATAATCTAACGAGGATTTACCTTGAATCTTCTCGTCGTCTTTGTTGGGATCGGAGTCCTTGTCCCCTGCAATCCATACCGGTCAGAGATTTTGGCTACAGTCAACCGCGAAAAGATTCGAGTACATTTCTCCCAGTCGCTATTGAACGGTCAGATGTCAATCCAGTATCGAGAACGACTGAAACACGCACGCCTTTGGTGACATATTGGAGGATAAGTTGAAGGAATGAAAGGGACGCGTAAGTGACTG
>Ga0307515_10018480_pt1 | contig 12609 bp, 2 predicted proteins | sample 17_EM_MG_FD_194513 | JGI IMG/M metagenome (GOLD analysis project Ga0307515, IMG submission 194513) | Populus trichocarpa ectomycorrhiza microbial communities from riparian zone in the Pacific Northwest, United States - 17_EM | ecosystem: Host-associated > Plants > Roots > Unclassified | place... | reverse complement strand
TGGAAGAGGACAATATGGTAATAAGGGTAGGCAATAGCCTAGTACAGAGACGAACCGATGAGGAGGGAAAGGGCTGCAAGCCTGAGGTGCTTATAAGGAGGTGCCAAGGGCTAGCCGAAGGCTAGCCTTGGCGACCCCTAAGAGCCCCTAGGCGATGCAGCCGAGTAAGGGCCAAAATAACCCTTACAATAACCTCCTATAGTCTCTCTGGTATTTTAATAGGTTATAGCCCTCTATATAGCTTATACCTTATTAGTTTATTCCTCTAGCAATCTAGATACTCCTTTATTACTTTTCTTACAATATTCTAGATCCTGTTAATAATGTACTCCTCCTAGAGTCTTAATACTAAGCCTATAGCTCCGTTGTGTTTTTAAGTTAGTCCTTTATAAAACGTCTTAATAAACTCTTTTATAATAGACCTTGGTATATATATTACTTCTTAATTTTTGTACTGCTTTAAGTCCGGATCCTTTACCTATATATCTTAGATCTTCTATATCTAGTTACTCTCTAGTAATTTATAGATCTGTTTTTTTTATATTACTATAATTTTCAGATAATTATACCTAATTAACCCATCTGTGTCTTTTTGTAGTAAAGCCCCTAATAGCTTTTTATCGTTTTATAGTTTAGTTTTTTAGCTTAACGCATTGGCTCGCGTATTGTCTATACCCTTAGTATACTAAATCTTAAAATAGTATTCCGTAAGTATCTCTGCCTATCTAACCTATCTTTAGTTAAGTTCCTTTATTATTAAGAATCCTATTAGGTTTTTATAATCCGTTTTAACTATAAATAGTTTCTTTATGCCTTATAAGAATGCTCTCTATTTCTTTAGTGCTGTAACTATACCTAATAACTCCTTATTATAGATGTTATAGTTTAACTCTAGTAGTGTTATCTTTTAACTATAGTATACCACTAGGTGCCATCTATCTAAATGCTTTTATATAAAGTATACCCCTAGTGCAAAGTCTAATATATCTATTTTTATAACCGTCTTTAGTCCTAGTTAATAGATTTTAAGAACTAGCTCTTAGGTAAATAACCTTTTAACTTCCTTAAATAGTTCTTATTACTCCTTTCCCTATACCTATAGTTCTTCTTTCTTTATTAATTGCGTAAATAGCTTAATATCCTTTAACTATTGCGCTATAAACCTTCTACAGTAATTATAAAACCCTAGGAATAATCTTAGTTGCGTAACATTCTCTAGTTTTTACCAATTTACTATAGCCTTAATCTTTTTTAGATCTATACTAAGTTGGCCTAGTTTAATAATAAATCTAACGAAATCGGTCTTCCTAGTAAAGAACTCGCATTTCTTAATTGCTACTAGCATCTATTCTTCTTATAGTCTCTCTAAAACCCATTTAACGTGTTTTCCATATTCTTCTTTAGTTATTAAGTAGATAATAATATTATTAAGATATACCATAATAAATTTATCTAAGTGTTCTCCTAACACGTTATTAATTCGCTTTTAGAATATTACTAGTATATTTATAAGCCTGAATTGTATAACTAATAGCTTATATAGTCCTTCTTTTAACCTAAAGGCTGCCTTTTATTTATTGCCTTCCTTAATTCTAATCTAATGGTACGCCTATCTTAGATCTATCTTCGTAAAGATTTGCGCATTGCCTATCTTATCTTAGATTTCGCTAATTAAGGGTAAAGGATACCTATCCTTCCTTATAATGCTGTTTAACTATCTATAGTTAATATACAGTCTTAGCTTACTATTTTTCTTTAGTATAAACAATACTGGATAACCCGCTAATAATTACGATAGTCTGATATATCCCTTACATAAGTTCTTCTAGATAAACTCCTTAAGTGCTCTACCTTCTTCTTTAGTAAGCTTGTAGATTAGAAAGAACCTTAGACTTATTCCTAGTTTTAATTCTATTTTATAGTCCTATGCTATATATTCTAATAGCTTTTTACTCTCTAGTAACCATAGTTTCTTACTATACTTATGGTATCTCTTTAGTATATAACTTAAGCCTTACTTAGTCTCTTTATATATCGCTCCGACTTAGTACCATACTAACTTAGCTTGTTATTACATCTTATAGCATTAAGTATCCTTAATATCGACTTAACCTATAATCTAATTAATCTTTAGATTGTATTCCTATAACTAAGGCATTCCTAGTACTGCCTTATTATTCCCTAATAGTAATATATCGAAAGACATCTCGATTTATTTTCCCTTAATAGTTAGCTAAATAGGTCCTGTTTTAAGATTAATGATGCCTCCTCTATAGGCTATTAGATCTCCTAAAATTATCACTAATAAGTAAGGACGTTCCTTCTATCTGTGTAGTAACCCCATTTTTTTAACTGCTATTAGCGAGATATAGTTCCTTATTGCTCTACTATCTATTAATGCCTTAAACTATTGATCTTGCCATTTAACTTATAAATTTAGGTGTTGTCCTTAAATTCCTTTAAGGGTCTAAGGCTCTACTACTAGCCCCTTTAGTCTTATAGGCCTCTACTTTTCCTAACTATTAGCTATTAGATCCTATTTATACTTAGTCTAACTTAGGCTAATACTTAGTTCGCTTTTTGTCTTTAATATACTATAGATAGGTGTTCTCTAGATATTCCCACCATTATCGTTTATTTAGGTATTCTTCCGTTAGGAATCTTCCTAGTTAAAGCGTTAAGTCCCCTTATTCTTAAACTTCCACTAGGTACTAACTATACATATACTTAGCATTTTAATATTTCGCCTTATCCGTCGTCTAATATATCCTTATTGGATACTTCTAATTTTTATTTTTTTAGTGCTCTATATATATTACACGCATTATCTACGCATGCTATCTACGATAGTATATAATATGCTTGGTGTCTTAGGTTAACTCTTAGTTCGTCTTTATCCTTAAGCTTAAACCTTTTTTATGTTAATTTAAGCGTTATAACTTTATTCGCAGGTATTAAGATTTATCTTTTACTTCTTTAGTCCTCTAATTACTCCTCTAGATCTTTTAACGTTATAATTAAGGCTTTTTTAATATAAGTTATAGCCTTCTCTATAATTGGGTGGTCTTAGATAACTTTTTTGTCTAGCTATATATAGAAATCTTCCCATTTATTATTGTGTTGTTACCTATACCACTTTTAGTACAGCTACTTAAGTATATACGGCTTATCTATAAGGAAATATCTCTTTATTACTGCGTCGTAATAGCCTTTAGTATGTTATTCCTTAAACCTAATAGGAATCTCTAGATCCTCTTCTTATTCTAATTTAATAAGCCACTTAGCCCTTAATATGCCTATTCTTAGCCTATTAGTAACTCTTTATACTAGCACTCTATCCCTTATACGTCCTAATGTACTAGATCTCTTATCTAGTTTCTATTCTTGCTATAAAGTAATTCTTACTCTAAATTCCTCTATAGTTTCTTTTATGTCGCGTCTTATAAGTAAATCTTTAAAGTCTCCTTACTTCTTAATCTTGGTATTAGCTTTTTAATCTTTAGGCTAAACTCTATGGTTTTCTAGTAAGTCCTCTAGGTCTATATATCTGTCTCCTAGTCTAACTACTATTTATATCGCAGATTCTCTAATCTATAAAGAAGCCTCTTGCCTCTTATTTATAGGTGTCCTAATTCGCGCTCCAAATTCTTAGTTCCTTAGATTCTTTAATCCTAAGCTTACTTCTAACTTAAGTTTAGCTCCCGCCTTAGTCCAACTAGGCATCCGTAGTATTCTTATCTTATCTTAAGAGTCTTAAATCTCACTCATCTTGTCTTAAGAATCTTATACCGTTAGGAATTCTTATCCCGAGCTTATTTGTATATCTTTAAACTAAGCTACTGCCCTACTCTATTGGTTTTCGTCCGTTATAGGTCCTTAGGTGTACCTTATCTCGTCTTAAAAGTTTTGGTTATCTCTTATCTCGTTATAAGAATCTTAAGTCTTTAGCCTTTTACCTTTATTAAGTGCTAAAGTGGTTTGCTGTCCTACTTCTCTTACGTCTCATAAAGCGATAGACATTGTATTTAGTGGGGTTTTAATCCCTACTAATATTCCTTATTCTATAGTGGAATTATCCTCTACCTTTAGTATAATATCTTTAAGGTCTACATACTCCTAGTAAGCCGCCTTTATTACCTTATTATTATAGAATGTTTCGCCTATATCGAATTTATTGTCTTTAATATCCGGTCTACAAACTAGTTTATTAGTCCCTCTATACTCTATAGATTTTAGCTTCTATAGCTAATAGCTTACGCCATACTTAGCGTCTTTATAAATTCGGCATATATTGTTATAATAAAATATAAAACTTCTAATTAAACATTCCTTTGTCCCTTGTAGTATACTATTATCTCTCTATATATATATATCTTTTACCGCTAGTCTGGTTCCCTTTATTACATAGTAACTTTAACTATCTTTATAATCCCTTATAAAGTAACCTTATTTTCCGTAATTTATATAAGCTCTATCTCTAAACTATTAACTTTACTATAGAGTCCGCCTAAACATCTTCTGCTACTAAGATCCCTAGTTTAGCCTCTGCTCCTTAGTCCTATAATTACTAGATCCTTAACCTTTAGGTTTTTATAGTTTCTTACTCCATCTCTTATAGGCTTCTTTAGTACTGCTTAGGTCTATTAGCTTTATGCTATACTATAATTTCTAACTTAGCTTTAGTTGTTGTGTACTTTACGTTTTATATAACTATAAAACTTTATCCTAACCTCTCTTAGTCTGTTCCCTTTAGTAGATCCTATTATTAATCTTTATTACTTAATCTATTAGTTCCCTTAGGGTATTTATATCTTCTATTAGAATAATTACGTCCTAGACTTTAGCCTTAAGTCCCTACTTATACTATGCTATAAGCGCCTATCACGGGACGGGGGCAGTGGCTACAAAGCGTATGTATTTGAGGAGTCTACAAGACGTTACGCAATCAATCGTAAGGGTTGAGGGCGTAAGGAGGTAATATACCTACGCGTAGCTGATATAAGCTGTACGCGAGGTGTACGTAAGAGCACGGGGCTCTCCTATAGAGGCCCCTGCGGTGGGGTTCCGTAACACTACCCCCCCTTTTATAGAGGCGGAGCTCTGGCGACGCTGTGGTTACTATATACATATAGAAGGGACACTTAAGGTATAGAAAAGAAGAAAAGGGGGGTATTACTAAAGGCTTAAAACAACGTTATGTAATAGGGCTTGGCATTTAAGAATCTAACTAATTAGACAACTTTAACCGCCGGTTAAAGTTCCTGGATATCTTAATAATATTCCGGTCACGTAATCGCACTTTACCGCAATCTAACGGTAATTTAATGGCAATTTGCCCTTACGTAGTAATATATAACGGTTTAACTCTATAAGGGCTCCTATAGAGGATTAAGTATAAAGTCTCTGCTTAGGCCCGGTTTCTATAGGTTCGCGTAGTAAAAGTTACTAATTAGATCCTTTGCATTTTTAAAGTCTTCCTATAGTTGCTATTCTAACTAATCTATATCGAATCCTGTATATATAGCTCTGTAGTAGAGCTATTGTCCTCTGCTTTTGCTAAAGTATTTAGAGTTAATAATTTGTTTAATAGTCCACTCCTTGTGGTTCTTGTCTTCGTTCTTATCTTAGATTAGTACTAGTAGGGGTTTAGGCTATATTTACCTTAGTAAGGGGTTGGGCTAATAGAGGTGTAGTAGCTATGGGTGAAATACGGGCTATATCCCGCGGGTGGCTAGGGTAGGCGGGAGTTCTAGCTTATATGCGGCTCCCCTATTAATAACTCGTTTAATTGGATAGGGGCTAAGGTTCTTATAATTAAGTGACTTTATAGGCCTCTGTATAGAGATATTGCGTATATCTAGCTATACCTAGTCGCCAACATATATCTCTGGTGGTGGCGTTCTATAACAGTTGGCGAAGTAGGCCTACTTTGCTTAAGCCTAGGCCATTTCTCCCTTATAGTAGTTAAGTAGATTTTTTATATAGTCTGCATGCTGGTTAGTAAGTAGTATTTTAAGGCGTTTTCTATATAGCAGTTTCTTATTAATAGGTTCTAGTGGCTCTATGCTAGATTGGGGGTAATAACCCTTATTCGCGAAGAATGGAGTAAGTCCTATAGTGGTTAAGACGTAGTTATTTGCTGCGAATTTACCTAGTGGGAGGTAATTTACCTAGTTATCTTAACTATAGGCGACTACCTGTCGTAGGTACGCTTTTATACTAGCATTAGCGTTTTCCGGTTACCCAGCAGTTTTATAGTAAAAGGATATAGATATCTTAACGGAGATACTAAGGTATTAGTAGATTTGTCTCTATATATTAGAGTTAAATTATATGCCTTAGTTAGACGTAATCGAGTTAGGTAACCTATATAGTTGGTAAACTTCGCGGAGAAAGGCGTTAGTAACGTCGCTAATAGCTACGCCTTCGGTTGGGATATAGTGGCGCTCTTTTATAAGTCGGTATATTATTATAAGGATATTCTTATAGGTATGGCCATATCGTTTATAGGGTAGTAGGTTAATAACGAAATCTATAGCGATATCTGCCTATTGTTATATAGGTACTAGTAGAGGGTATAGTAGTTCTTAGTACTTTATATTAAAGGCCTTAGCGCGCTTATAACTATAGCAGGCGCCTATAAAGCGTTTAACTAAGTCTATTATTTTTAGCCAGAAGTAGTATTAGCTAAAAAGCTTGTAGGTTCCTTCTCTACCTAGGTAGCCGCTTAATTAGAGGTTGTGGGCTATTTAAATTAGTTGCTGTTATAGATTTTCTAAGTTAGGGATAAATAGGCAGCCTCTATAATAGAGCCTATTCTCTTTTACTTCTAAGGCTGCTATATTAATTTAGCCTAAGCTTTAAAGGTTAATAGGTAGCGTATAGGCGCTGGCGGTCTTTACGGTAATAAGTTAATATAGTAATAGGTTAACAGAGGCGTTATATACCGTAGTAATAAGCTTATTAATTTTGGGAGGTAACTCTAGTTCTATAATATAAAGCTAGGGTATAATTAGCTCTATTATAGGTAGTATACCTAGGGCCAAATTTCGTACTTTTAGGATTATCTGTTATTGAAACTAATTATAGGGGTTATCTTTAAACTAAGGAAGGTCTTACGAGCGGCGTATTAGGCTATTAGGCTTAGTACCTTATACTCCTAGTCTATATACAATTTTAAAATTAAAACTAGAGAGAAACTTGTTTTAATATACTTAGCATTAGTTTAGCTACTTTATAGTTATAAAGTACTTAAGGTTGCAATGGTCCGTAAGGACTTTAGTTAGCTAGTTAGGCTCTACTAAGGAGAGTTCTGGTTAGAATTCTTTAAACGCTTATATAATTATAAGGAGTTCTTTTGTAGTTACACTCTTATAGTATAAGCTTAGATAAGTAGAATGCGACTAGGTAAAGGAAACCATTATTACCTATCTAGGAGAGGACGCCTGTGTTAACGTGGTCTGAGAAGTTGGTTTTAAGGTAGAGTTATCGTCCTAGTGTAAAGTAAGCTAGGATAGGTGCTTTAGTAAAGGCATTTTTAAGGTCTTAAAACGCCTTCTTATATTCAGGCGTTTAGGTAAAGCGTAGGTATATTTTTCTTCCTTTTATAGAAAGGCCCTTCGTTCGCATTATTGCTATAAGTAGTACTACTACGCCTAAGAAGTTATATATAAATTTTTAATAGAAGTTAGCAAAATTAAGGAAGGCTTATATATCCTTAATATAATTAGGGGCTTACTATTTGGTAATTATATGTACCTTCTTAGGGTCTATATAGACACCCTTAGTAGTAATAATTAGTTTAAGGTATTTTACTTCTATAACTAAGAATTCGCATTTCTTTAAATTAATATAAAATCCTACGTCCCTAAGGCGCTATAGGACCTTTTAAACGTGTTTAGTATGCTTAGAGGGGTTATTGCTATAAATAAGTATATCGTCTAGGTACGCAGAGTAGAAGTTATTAAAGTAGTTCCGTAAGGCGTTATTAATATAGCTTTAGAAGGTGCCTGGGCCGTTATATACGCCAAAGGGTATAATAGTATATTTAAATTAGCCGAAGCGCAATACGAATGCGGTTTTCTATTTATTACCTTTCTATATTTAGAAATAGTTAAAGGCGGCAATAATATTGAGCTTAGTATAGATTTTAGCTTAACTAAGCCGCTTAAAGGTCTTACGTATAAGCGGTACTAGGTATCGGTTTTTAATTATAATAGTATTAAGTCCTCTATAGTCAACGCAGAATTAAATACCTCCTCCTAGCTTCTTAGCGAGAAGGATAGGGGCGGCTACTGGTAATATGCTAGGACGAATAAATCCTTTATTAAGGTGCTTGTTAATATACTTTTTTATAACTAGTAGTTCATCTTTTAATATTAGGTAGGGTCTCTTATAAGGTGGCATTTTTCCTTATTTAATATTAATAGTATAGTTATTAGGTTAATGTGGGGGGAGTATATCTACGCTCTTTTATAAGCATATATTGGTAAAGTTATAGTACCTCTTAGGGAGGAGCTTACGGAGTTCTTTATTAGTAAGTCCTTTTTTAAGCTTTATAAACTTCTTAAAGTCTAAAGGTAAAAGTCTATAGAGTTCTATAGGGGCGTTATCTTCTAAAAGGTTAATTATATCTATCCTATTACTATAGAGGATATAATCCTGTTCTTTATTAAGCTTATATAGTTGTAATTAGGAAGCTATAGTAACGGTCTAGCCTTTCTTACGTACTATGCGGTAAAAGGCCGGGGCATTTATATAGTAGTAGTTAGTTATAAGTGGGGTAATAAGGGGTTCCTTAGGTTAATATCCTAGGGAGTAAATAGAGGTGGCTAGGCTATGCCCTAGGCAAGTCTCTCTACAGTATTTAAAGTTAAAGGTTACTTCTCTCTTCTTTTAGTTAATGGCGGGGTTATATTATTTAAGCCAGTTTATTCTAAGGATAATAGGGTAGTTGGTAAGTAGTATAATATAGGCCTAGAGTTCTTCCTAGTGCCTATTTATATCTAGGTGGAGTTATGCCATATAGGTAATCTTTTATATAGTATAATTACTGTTAGCGAGTTATAGGGCGTAGGCTTTAGTAAGGGGTAAGGTAGGTAGGTTATAAGTACGTACGAATTAGGTATTTATAAATTTATTAGTAGCTTCGCAATTAATTATAGAACGGCTTTTATATTATTTTTTGGCAGTAGTTCCTATTATAGGTAAAACTATCTATTTCCGTCCATTTATTTTTATAGAGTTATCTATTAAGTAAGCCGATATATAGATCCCTCCGTTATTAGGACGTCTTAACCCGCGACTTAGGGCTAAGACTTAGCGTTTTCCGCTTCTATATCTAACTCTACCGCTATTACTATGTTTTTATCTTATATAGTAGTGGCGTATAGTAATATATTTAGTATTCGGGGTATTAGGTTAGGTATTAGGCGGCGGCTACTAAACCTAGCTATTAGGTAGTTTGGGTTATCGCGATAATAGCCTTCTTAATGGCATCTATAGCAGTGTCCTAGTTTCTAGAGTAGCTCGCGCTTTCCATCTAGGAGTTTTTATAGGAAGGTTAGTATAGAGAAATTAATATTGGTTCCGGTAGTACTTAAGGTAGTAGGCGTTAGTGGCTTAGTATATACAGGTTTAGTAGGCCTAGAGGGCTTCTATAGAGAGGTCTTTAGGTAAGAGTTAGCAGTAGTAATCTAATTTAGTTGTTATTCGATCTTCCGTAGAGCTGCTACTATATTATAAACATTATTATAGTTATAGCTGGCGGCTGCGTAACTAAGGTAATAAGTAACTTTTTTAAGGAGGTCCTCTTAGTCTTTAGTATTATCTCGGGCGAGGGCTCCAGTATATTCCTAGAATTTAATATAGAATTTGTTGAATAATTTATTTAGTAGGGCTTATTTTTAGGGCACGTAGTTTAGCTTGGTTGGTGGCTAGTAGGTTATAGTCATAGTATATTAGGTTAAGATCGTTAAGGACTTCTTAGTAGGACTGCCATTTTTAGGGGCTACTAGTCTCCTATTAGGCGAAGAGTCTATTAAACGGTGTACCCTTTATTCGCCCGATAATGTAGCCAATCTTAATATCTTCTGTAGGAAAAAGGCAGGCGCTCTAAGTTAGTTTCTCGCGGATTTATATCTTCTAGTAGCTATATTCCTTACGGTCTCCCTAAAAGACTAAAGGATTAAGGTAGCGTATATTAGACCCTATAGTAGCAGTTTAGGTCTAATTATTATAGCTTTTATTATTACTACTTTAGTAGGGGTTCCTATTAGGTAAAGCTGCTTAGTGCTAGCCCTCCGTTAAGTATTAAGTAGGTAAAGTTGCTGGGGGCGTAAAGACTTAGGTGGCGTTATATATAGTAGAGAGGTATTTAGCGTTGTTACGAATATACTCGTTAAGCTAAGATTATAGGTATTTAATTATGCCTTTTCTTTTAGTAACCGTAGCGATTAGTGCAACCTCAGCCTTCTTTAACTGTTAGACGTCGCGTTTAAACACGTAGAGGTCGTCTTTAGTTTCTTAACGTGTGTTGTTGGCGAGTACCTTACAAGCTTATAGGTCTTGGATAATATCGTAATCTTAAGCAGTACGCATCTTGGCTCGTGTAAGCTTTAGGTAATAGTTTTATAGAAGGCAGTAGTATTTATTAGGGTCTCGTGCTACTATTTTTGCAAATGTCTCGGCGTCTTGTATTTCAATTTTAATAGGTAGTAGCCCTTCTATTTATTTGTCCGTAGTTATATAGTTAATAAAAGATAAGATATTATTGGTGTCCGTCTCTTTAGGGGTTAAGGCTAGGGCTAATAAATTAAATTCTCCTAGGATTAATTGGCGTCGTAGGTTAAGTATAGGTATTAGATTATTCTTTAGGTTTAATATAGTAGCTAGTAAGGGATATTGTCTTACTATTATAGGTTCCTTAGAAGTATAAAGTAAGGTAATTCATAGATACGCTGCTTTTAGTAGCGCCTATAGTATTATAGAGACGTAGAATTAGTTGTAGGCTAAGCGTTAGTAGTAAAAAAGGCGTAACGTAATGTTACGGGATAGGGGTAGTGGCTATAAAGCGTATGTATTTGAGGAGTCTATAAGACGTTGCGCAATCGATTGTAAGGGTTAAGGGCGTAAGGAGGTAATATACCTACGCGTAGCTGATATAAGCTATACGTGAGGTATACGCGAGAGCACGGGGCTCTCCTATAGAGGCCCCTGTGGTAGGGTTCCGTAACAGCGCCCTATTATTCTACTTAACTTATATTACTAATATTTAAAACTACGTTATATACTTAATTGCTAAGGTTCGCTATATAATATCTTAGAGTTTTCTTTTCGCTATAGTCGTCGCCTCTAGGTCTTTAAATATTTATATAAGTTATTCTATAAATCCGTTCTAGCTTAAAAACATAAACCGTACCTCTTAGTTTATAGTTATTATTCCATTTACTTATATTTCTATAAGGTAAGGCTTAAACTATTTAAGCGCTCTTCCTATTAAGAACAGTCCTGTATACGCTATTTAATCCATAGGTATTACCAGCTTTACTCCTTCCTGTGCTACCTTAAAGTGCATTTACGTAAGGAATCCTTTAAGCTTCGATCTCTCTCCTAAGAATCTTTTAATCAATAGTAACTTAACCTTCGCTGCGCCTATCCCGTTAATCCTATTTTTAAGTACTACATTATTTTCTATTAACTAGTTAACTATTTCTTATAATTGTCCTACTGTTATAGGTTATTGCGAGTCGGTGTCCGCTATACTAGTATTACCCCTTAACCCTGACGTAGTTGCCGCCGTTAATGGCGTTATGGTGGCTGCTTTTAGTGGCATATTATTTAACTTCCTATATTTAATACTATAACTAGGTAGTAATTATATAACGGAACCTTATAGCAGTAACTATAATGGGTTCTATTAATGGGCTAGGTGTATAGGAAATATAAAGATAGTAGTTAACAACGTAATAATAACTGGTGGAGTAGTTGCCTAATAGATTAACTCTAATTATATTCTAAGAATTACTATAAGGAAGGAACTATCTAAGTAGGGACTAAGGGTCCTTAAATACACAACCGTACTCCTATAAAATCCTCCTTATATATAATATACGTCTTATATATAAGGTACGTAAGTTCCTTCTATACCTCTTGTTTAATATATAGCACGTTATATAACCTTAGTTACTATTCCTTATCACATAGCTCTATCAGCTCCATCCTAGACCATGCTTATATTAACCAACTAGCTTCTTTCGTCTCTTCTCTAAGTAGTTATAATATCGTACTTAAAGCGTCTGTAATACTATATACTATAGGTACGTACCTCTAGTATATAACTAACAGCTATTTAAGGGGTATTTAGGGTTTGTCCTAAGGGTATCCTAAGGTAACTACAATAATATCCCTTATATTGCCCCTCCCCTTTTATAGATAGCCCCTAATTGCTATTACCTTATAGTAAAGGGAGATTATAAAAGGCTCGTCCTAGAAGGGGTTTAGAGAGATATTAGTATACCATTATATATTATCTAGCTATTTAGCCCCTACTTTAAACCCCTAAAAAACCTTAATAAGGAAAAAATATAACTAGAGAAAAGATATAAGAAT